>Ga0335082_10004328_pt1 | contig 15471 bp, 12 predicted proteins | sample Lox_Sample_41_FD_206718 | JGI IMG/M metagenome (GOLD analysis project Ga0335082, IMG submission 206718) | Soil microbial communities from Loxahatchee National Wildlife Refuge, Florida, United States - Lox_Sample_4.1 | ecosystem: Environmental > Terrestrial > Soil > Wetlands | place: USA...
AGCTCGGGCCCGCCCTGCGGCTGCACGTCAAGACGGCGAAGAGTCTCGAGGTCGTGCGGCAGCTGGGCGGCGGCCAGGCCGGGCCGATCTGCGTGTCGACGCTGAAGGAAGCCGAGGTCTTCGGGGCGCACGGCTACCGTGACGTGCTGTACACCGTCGCGCTGGCGCCTAACAAGCTCGCGCGGGCGGCGCGGCTGGCGCGCTCGGGCGTCGGCCTGAAGGTGGTGGTCGACAACGTCGCGCTCGCCCGCGCCCTGGCCGGCGCGCCGCTCGAGGTCCTGATCGAAGTCGACTCGGACGGCCACCGCGCGGGCGTCAAGCCCGGCGACCCTCAATTGCTCGAAGTCGCGCAGGCGGTGGCCTCCGGCGGCGCGCGCGTCGCCGGCGTCATGACGCACGCCGGCGCGTCCTACGACTGCCGCAGCCCGGGTGAAATCCGCGCGATGGCGAAGCGCGAGGCAGACGCGGCTCGCCTCGCGGCCGCGCGGCTGCGCGAGGCGGGGTTCGCGGTCTCCGTCGTGAGCGTCGGCTCCACCCCGACCGCGACATTCGCCGAAGACCTCGCGGGCGTGACCGAGGTGCGCGCGGGCGTGTTTGTCTTCCAGGATCTCGTGATGGCCGGACTCGGCGTGTGCGGGATCGAGGACATCGCGCTGTCGGTGCTCGCCACCGTGATCGGGCACCAGGCCGACCGCGGCTGGGCGCTCATCGACGCGGGGTGGATGGCGCTTTCGCGCGATCGCGGCACGGCGCGCCAGAGCGTCGACCAGGGCTACGGCGTGGTGTGCGATGCCGCCGGCCGCGTGATCGACGGGCTGATCGTGGCCGAGGCGAATCAGGAGCACGGCATCGTCGCGCACCGCAGCGGCGATCCGGCGAAGCTGCCCCCGCTACCCGTCGGCTCGCAGTTGCGCATCCTTCCCAACCACGCCTGCGCGACGGCGGCGCAGCACGCGCGCTACCACGTGCTGGACGCCGCAGGGGAGATCGAGGCGACCTGGGGCCGCTTCGGGGGCTGGTAGGCGCTACTCGTAGCGCACGTCGAGAATCTCGTACTGCTTGATCCCGCCCGGCGTCTGCACGTCGACCTGGTCGCCGGACTCCTTGCCGATCAGCGCGCGCGCGATCGGCGAGCTGATCGAGATGCGGCCGGCCTTGATGTCGGCCTCGTCCTCGCCGACGATCTGGAAGGTCACGGCGCCGCCGCCCTTTTCCTCCAGGTCGATGGTCGCGCCGAACACGCAGCGCCCGTCGGCGTCGAGCAGCTTCGGGTCGATGATCTGCGCGTTGCCGAGCTTGGCCTCGATCTCCGAGATTCGACCCTCGACGAAGCCCTGGCGCTCGCGCGCCGCGTCGTACTCGGCGTTCTCCGAAAGATCGCCGTGGGCCCGGGCCTCGGCAATCGCCTGCGAGGTCGCGGGCCGCTCGACGGTCTTCAGGCGGTGCAGCTCGGCGCGCAGCAGCTCCGCACCGCGCAGCGTCATGGGAGTCTTGGCCATTACGGGGTCACCATCGCGCGTTGGAGGGGAACAGCCTTGAGTTTCGCATGCAGGTCCTGAAGGCGGTAGGGCTCGAGCCGATCGAGGTGCTTCATTCCCGCGCAAGCCGCCTTCGCGCCGGCCAGCGTCGTGTAGTACGTGACCCGCGCCCCGAGCGCGGTGGTGCGGATCGATCGCGAATCGGAGATCGCCGTGCGCGTGTCTTCGACCGTGTTGACGATGAAGCTCACCTCGCCGTTCTTGATCATGTCCACGATGTGAGGGCGCCCCTCGGCGACCTTGTTGACCGGCGTCGCAGCCACGCCCGCGGCGGCGAGCGCCGCGGCCGTGCCGCGCGTCGCCAGCACCGTGAAGCCCATCGCGACGAGGTCGCGCGCGACGCCGGCGGCGCCCGGCTTGTCGCCGTCGCGCACGCTGATGAACGCGCGCCCGCCGCGCGGCAGGCGCACGCCGGCGGCCAGCTGCGACTTGACGAACGCCTCGCCGAAGGACTCGCCGATGCCCATCACCTCGCCGGTCGACTTCATCTCCGGGCCGAGGATCGTGTCGACGCCGGGGAACTTGCTGAACGGGAACACCGCCTCCTTCACCGAGAAGTACGGCGGCGTGATGTCGCCGACCACGCGCTGCGCGGCGAGCGTCGTGCCGGCCATCGCCAGCGCGGCGATCTTCGCCAGCGGGCGGCCCGTGGCCTTGGACACGTAGGGCACCGTGCGTGAGGCGCGCGGGTTCACTTCGAGCACGTAGACCACGCTGCCCTCGGCGCCCTTCTGTATCGCGAACTGCACGTTCATCAGGCCGCGCACCTGCAGCCCCCGGGCCATCATTTCCGTCTGGCGGCGCAGCTCCTGCACCAGCTCCGGCGACAGCGAGTGCGGCGGCAGGCAGCACGCCGAGTCCCCCGAGTGCACGCCGGCCTGCTCGACGTGCTCCATGACGCCCCCGATCAGCACCGCCTCGCCGTCGGCGACGCAATCGACGTCGACCTCGATCGCGTCCGACAGGTAGCGGTCGAGCAGCACCGGGGCGTCGTTCGAAACCTTGACCGCGCTCGTCACGTAGCGCTCGAGATCGGCCTGGTGATGCACGATCTCCATCCCGCGCCCGCCGAGCACGTAGCTCGGCCGGACGACGACCGGGTAGCCGATCTGCTCGGCGAGCTTCACCGCGTCCGCTGCCGAGCGCGCGGTGCGGTTCGGCGGCTGCCGGAGCTTGAGCTTGTCGAGCAGCTTCTGGAAGCGCTCGCGATCCTCGGCCGCGTCGATCGAGTCGGCGCTGGTGCCGATGATCGGCACGCCGGCGGCCGCCAGGTCGCGCGCGAGCTTGAGCGGCGTCTGCCCCCCGTACTGCACGATCACGCCCCAGGGCTTTTCCTTGTCGACGATCTCGAGCACGTCCTCCAGCGTGAGCGGCTCGAAGTAGAGCCGGTCCGAGGTGTCGTAGTCGGTCGACACGGTCTCCGGGTTGCAGTTGACCATGAGGGTCTCGAATCCGGCCTCGCGCAGCGCGATCGCCGCGTGCACGCAGCAGTAGTCGAACTCGATGCCCTGGCCGATGCGGTTCGGCCCGCCGCCCAGCACCATCACCTTGCGCCGCGCGCTCGGCTCGGCCTCGCACTCCTCCTCGTAGGTCGAGTACAGGTAGGCGGTGCGGGTGGCGAACTCGCCCGCGCAGGTGTCCACGCGCTTGTAGACCGGGCGGATGCCGAGCTTGAGGCGCTTCTCGCGCACCGCGAACTCGCCGGTATTGAACAGGTAGGCGAGGCGCCGGTCGGAGAACCCCTTGCGCTTGAGCATGCGCAGCGTCTCGGCGTCGATGTCGGCGAGCTTCTGGTCGTCGAGGCGCATCTCGAGCTCGACGATCTCCTGGATCTGCGCGAGGAACCAGGGATCGATGTGCGTGAGCCGGTGCACGTCCTCGAGCGTGAAGCCGTTCTCGAACGCGTCGCCCACGTACCAGATGCGCTCGGGCCCGGGCTCGCCGAGCTCGCGCTCGATCACCTCGCGGTCGGTCGTGCGCTGGTTCAAGCCGTCGACGCCGATCTCGAGGCCGCGCATCGCCTTCTGCAGCGACTCCTGGAACGTGCGGCCGATCGCCATCACCTCGCCCACCGACTTCATCTGCGTGGTCAGGCGGTCGTTCGCCTGAGGGAACTTCTCGAACGCGAAGCGCGGCACCTTGGTCACCACGTAGTCGATGGTCGGCTCGAACGAGGCCGGCGTCGCGCCGCCGGTGATGTCGTTCTTCAGCTCGTCCAGCGTGTAGCCGACCGCGAGCTTGGCCGCCACCTTCGCGATCGGAAACCCGGTCGCCTTGGACGCGAGCGCCGAGGAGCGCGACACCCGCGGGTTCATCTCGATCACCAGCATGCGGCCGTCGTCGGGATTGATCGCGAACTGCACGTTCGATCCGCCGGTGTCGACCCCGATCTCGCGCAGGACCGCGATCGAGGCGTCGCGCATGATCTGGTACTCCTTGTCGGTCAGCGTCTGCGACGGCGCCACCGTGATCGAGTCGCCCGTGTGCACGCCCATCGGGTCGAGATTCTCGATCGAGCAGACGATGATGCAGTTGTCGGCGCGGTCGCGCACGACCTCCATCTCGAATTCCTTCCAGCCGATGACCGACTCCTCGATCAGCAGCTCGTTCGTCGGCGAGGCCTCGAGCCCGCGCTCGCAAATGGTGACGAACTCCTCGCGGTTGTAGGCGATGCCGCCGCCCGACCCGCCGAGCGTGAACGAGGGCCGGATGACCACCGGGAAGCCCAGGCTCGCCTGCACCTGCAGCGCCTCCTCCATGGAGTGCGCGAGCGACGAGCGCGCCGAGGCGAGCCCGATGCGCGTCATCGCCGCCTTGAATTTCTCGCGGTCCTCGGCCTTGTCGATCGCCTCGCGCGAGGCGCCGATCATCTCCACGCCGAACTTCTCGAGCACGCCCTCGCGGGCGAGGTCGAGCGCGCAGTTGAGCGCGGTCTGGCCGCCCATCGTCGGCAGCAGCGCGTCGGGCCGCTCGCGCTCGATGATGCGCGCCACAGTCTGCCAGTTGATCGGCTCGATGTAGGTGGCGTCGGCCATCTCGGGGTCGGTCATGATGGTCGCCGGGTTGGAGTTCACCAGGATCACCCGGTAGCCCTCCTCGCGCAGCGCCTTGCAGGCCTGCGCGCCCGAGTAGTCGAACTCGCAGGCCTGGCCGATCACGATCGGCCCCGCGCCGATGATCAGGATCGACTTCAGGTCAGCGCGCCTGGGCATCGGCCATCATCTTCGCGAAGCGGTCGAACAGGTAACCGATGTCGTGCGGCCCCGGGCTTGCCTCGGGGTGGCCCTGGAAGCAGAACGCCGGCCGGTCAGTGCGCGCGAGGCCCTGCAGCGAGCCGTCGAACAGCGACACGTGCGTCGGCCGCAGCGCCGCCGGCAGCGACGAGGGGTCGACGGCGAACCCGTGGTTCTGGCTGGTGATCACGACCTGGCCGGTGTCGAGGTCCTTGACCGGGTGGTTGGCGCCGTGGTGGCCGAACTTCATCTTCACGGTCTTCGCGCCCGAGGCGAGGCCCAGGAGCTGGTGCCCGAGGCAGATGCCGAACACCGGAATGCGCGTCGCGTCGAGGATCTCGCCGATCGCCTCGATCGCATAGTCGCAGGGCTCGGGATCCCCGGGGCCGTTGGACAGGAACACGCCGTCGGGCTTCATGCGCAGCACCTCGCGCGCGGGCGTCTGCGCCGGCACGACCGTGATACGCGCCTCGCGCTCGGCGAGCAGGCGAAGGATGTTGCGCTTGATGCCGTAGTCGTAGGCGACGACGTGGAAGCGCGATGGCCCGGGCGGGCGGTAGCCTTCGCCGAGCAGCCAGCGGCCCTCGCGCCACTCGTACGGGCGCTCGGTGCTGACGACCTTGGCGAGGTCCATGCCGGCGAGGCCCGGGAAGGCCCTCGCGGCGGCGAGCGCCTTCGCCTCGTCGATCGCGCCCGACATCACGCAGCCGTTCTGCGCGCCTTTCTCGCGCAGGATGCGCGTGAGGCGCCGCGTGTCGATGTCCGAAATCGCGACGATGCCGCGCGCGGCCAGGTACCCGGTGAGATCGCCTTCTCCGCGCCAGCTCGACCAGCGCCGCGGCACGTCGCGCACGATGAGCCCGGCGGCATGCACGCGGGAAGACTCCGCGTCCTCGGCGTTGACGCCGGTGTTGCCGATGTGCGGGTACGTCAGGGTGACGATCTGGCCGGCATACGAGGGATCCGTCAGGATTTCCTGGTAGCCGGTGATCGCGGTGTTGAAGACGACCTCGCCGGACGCGAGGCCGGGCGCGCCGGCGGCCAGCCCCCGAAACACCGTCCCGTCGGCGAGGACGAGGACGGCGGAGGCGAGCGCAGGCAAAGCAAAACTCCCGGATTAGATGCGAAAAAGCGGAAGAGGCTCGCGCCCCTCCCGCTCGTCAGAGCGGCGAATTATACCGCGCCGGGGGTCCTCAGTCCAAGCACGTCGAACATGTCGTAAAGGCCCGGCGCGCGCCCGCGCAGCCACTTCGCCGCGCGCAGGGCGCCCGCCGCGTACGTCATGCGGCTCTGCGAGCGCACCGCGATCTCGACCCGCTCGCCCTGGCCAGCGAAGATCACCGTGTGCTCGCCGACGATGTCGCCCCCCCGGATGGCGTGGAAGCCGATCGCCTTCGCCGGGCGCTCGCCCGTGTCGCCCGAGCGGCCGTGCAGGGCCACCTGGCCGAGATCGCGCCCGAGCGCCCCGGCGACCAGCTCCCCGAGCTTGAGCGCGGTGCCCGAAGGGGCGTCGACCTTGTGCCGGTGGTGCGCCTCGACGATCTCGACGTCGTAGGCGTCGCCCAGCGCCTTCGCGGCGGTCTGGGCGAGACGGAACACGACGTTCACCCCGATCGCGAAGTTCGGCGAGAACGCGATCGGGATCCGCCGCGCCGCCTCGGCGATCCGCGCGCGTTGCGGGTCGCCAAAGCCGGTGGTGCCGATGACCATCGCCTTGCCCAGCGCGAGGCAGGTCTCGAGGTAGGCCAGCGTGCCTTCCGGGCGCGTGAAGTCGATCAGGACGTCGACCGAGCCGATCGCCTCGAGCGCGGCTCCGATCGTCACGCCGCCCGCGACCTGACCGAGCGCAGGGCTGCCCGGCGCCTCGAGCGCGGCCCCGAGCTGAAGCGCGGGATCGGCCAGCACCGCCTCGATCAGCGTCCGGCCCATGCGCCCGCCCGCGCCCGTGATCGCGACCTTCATGGCGTGCGCGTCCCGCCGGGCGTGGCGGCGACGACGTCGCCCTCGACTCGCGAGAGCTTGTCGCCCTCGAAGAAGACCGCGAGCCGCCGGTTCACGACGGGCTTGCCGGGCTGATCGAGCATGTACACGTAGTCCCAGCGATTGGCGTGGAAGATATCGGTGACGAGCGGCGTGCCCAGGAGGAATCGCACCTGGTCCTTGCTCATGCCGGGCTTGAGTTGCGACACCATGTCCTGAGAGACGAAGTTGCCCTGCTGGATGTCGATGCGGTAGGGCGCGAGCGGCCCGCAGGCGGCGAGCAGCAGGGCAAAGGCGAACGGGACCGCACGGAGCATCGGCATATAATGATAATCGATGAGTTCGGCCCAGAGCCTGAAGGACATCGGCCTCAAGGCCACGCTGCCGCGGCGCAAGGTCCTCGAGCTGTTCGAGAACAGCAAGGTGCGGCACCTGTCGGCCGAGGACGTCTACCGCAGCCTGCTCGCGGAGGGCATCGACATCGGGCTCGCGACCGTGTATCGCGTGCTGACGCAGTTCGAGCAGGCGGGCCTGCTGTCGCGCCAGCACTTCGAGACCGGCAAGGCGGTCTTCGAGCTCAACCAGGGCGGCCATCACGACCATCTCGTGTGCCTGCAATGCGGGCGCGTCGAGGAGTTCTACGACGCCGAGATCGAGCAGCGCCAGAGCGAGGTGGCGCGAAAGCGCGGATTCGAGCTGCGCGGCCATTCGCTCGCGCTCTACGCCGACTGCACCAAGACGGCCTGCCCCCACCGCAAGGCGATCGAGGCCTAGCCGGCTAGCCGGCGTCCAGCATCTCCGCCGCGTGCTTGCGCGTGGTGGCCGTGATCTGCGTTCCCCCCAGCATGCGTGCGAGCTCCTCGATGCGCGCGTCGCGGTCGAGGCGCGCCGCCGAGGTGCCCGCCCGCCCCCGGCCGTCCGTGCGCAGCACGCGCCAGTGATCCTCGCCCTGCGCGGCGACCTGCGGCAGGTGCGTCACGCACAGCACCTGCCGCTCGCGGCCGAGGCGGCGCAGCGAACGTCCGACGGTTTCGGCCACGGCGCCGCCGATGCCCGCGTCCACCTCGTCGAAGATGAGCGTCCGCACCGGCGAGGCGCGCGCAGCGACGAGCTGCAGCGCCAGGCTCAGCCGCGAAAGCTCGCCGCCCGAGGCGACCCTGGCGAGCGGGCGCAGCGGCAGGCTCGGGTGCGACGTGACCTCGAACTCGACCGATTCCGCGCCCGACGCCGCCGGCTCCTCGAGCGCCCGCAGCACCACCTCGAACCGCCCGCCCTTCATGGCGAGCTGCTGCATGCCTTCGGTCACCTGGCGCGACAGCGATTTCGCCGTCGCCCGCCGCCGGGCCGACAGCGCCTTCGCAGCGGCGCGGTAGCGGTCTTCGGCCGCCGCCACCTCGCGCTCGAGGGCCTCCGGGCTCGCCGCGAGCGCGAGATCCTTCAGCCGTGCGCGCACCGACGCGGCGAGCTCCGGCAGCGACTCCGGCCGGACGCGGAACCGCCTGCCGGCGGCATGCAGCGCCTCGAGGCGCGACTCGACCTCGCGCAGCGCCTGCGGGTCGAGCTCGATGCGCTCGGCGTAGTGCCGGAGCCCGCGCGCCGCCTCCGCGGCCTGCGCCTCGGCGCCTGCGAGCAGCTCGACGACCGCGCCCAGGCCCGGGTCGTGCTCGGCAAGCGAGCGCAGGCGCGCCGTCACGGCCGCGATCTGCGCGACGGCCGCACCTTCGGACTCGCTCAGCGCCTCGAGCGCCGACTGCGCGCCCGCGAGCAGGCTGGAGCCGTGCTGCAGGCGCCGCTGCTCGGCAGCAAGGCGCGGCCATTCGCCGTCCTGCGGCGCGAGCTTGTCGAGGACCGATGCCTGCTCCTCGAGCGCGGCGCGCTCCTCCTCGCGCCGGGCGAACCGGGCCGCCGCGTCGACAGCGAGCGCGCGCAGCCGCTGCCATTCCCGGAACGCGCCGGCGCACGCGGCCGCCAGGCCCTCGCCGCCGCCGTGCGCGTCGAGCAGGTCGCGCTGCGCCGCAGGCCTCAGCAGCGACTGGTGCTCATGCTGGCCATGGATGTCGACCAGGCGCTCGCCGGCCTCGCGCAGCTGCGAGAGCGTGGCCGCGTGCCCGTTCACGAAGCATCGCGACCGGCCGCCGCGCTCCAGCGTGCGGCGCAGGATCAGGACCCCCGGATCGCCTTGGAGCTCGCTGTCATCGAGCCACGCGGCGATCGGCGAGCCCGGCGCGAGCTCGAACTCCGCGCTCAGCTCGGCGCGCTCCGCGCCCTCGCGAACCACGGCGCCGTCGGCGCGGCCCCCGACCAGCAGCTCGAGCGCATCCACGAGGATCGACTTGCCCGCGCCGGTTTCGCCCGTCAGCACGGTGTAGCGCGGGCCGGGCTCGAGCTCGACGCGCTCGGCGATGACGAAGTCCCGCACCGAGAGGACGCGCAGCATCGCGGTCAGTCCTGCTCGGCGCCCCTCTCGGCCGCCTCGCTCCATGACAGCTTCTCGCGCAGCATGGCGAAGTAGCTGTAGCCGGGCGGGTGCACGAAGCGCACCGTGTCGGGCGAGCGCCTGAGCACGAGGCGGTCGCCCTCGGCGAGCTCGGTGAGCGCGAGGCCGTCGAAGTGCGCGCGCGCGTCGACTGCGCGCAGCAGCGAGATCTCGATCACGCTGCGGTCGCGCACGCTGACCGGACGCGCGGAAAGCACGTGCGGGTTGAGCGGCACCAGCGCGAAGGCCTCGACGCCGGGCTGCAGGATCGGCCCTTGCGCCGACAGCGCGTATGCGGTGGAGCCCGTCGGCGTGGCGACGATGAGGCCGTCGGCGCGAAGCGCATAGACGTATTCGCCGTCGATGCGCACCTCGACCTCGATCAGGCGACCCTGGGAGCCCTTGCCGACCACCGCCTCGTTGAGCGCCACCGTGCGCAGGATGCGGCTGCGGCCGCGCAGGACCTCGGCGTCGAGCAGCGCGCGCTCCTCCATGCCGTAGCGGCCCTCGAGCATCGCGGTCACCGCGAAGTTCAAGTCGCGCAGCGCGATGTCGGTCATGAAGCCGACGCGTCCCTGGTTGACGCCCGCGAGCGGCACCTTGTGCGCCGACAGCCGGCGCGCCGCGGCGAGCATGGTCCCGTCGCCGCCGACCACCAGCGCCAGGTCGGCGAAGCGCGCGATCTCCTCGTAGTCGGCGGCGTCGGTGCCGTCGCCGATGCTCGCCGCCGTCTCGCGCTCGACGCGCACCTCGCAGCCCCGGTCGCGCAGCAGCCCGCGCAGCGCGCGCAGCGAATCGGCGATCTCCGGGGTGTGCTTGCCGATCAGCGCGATGCGGCGGAACACCGGTTGGGGCATCGCCGCATTCTAACCGCAGTGTGTAGAATGCAACGCATGCTCGACCCACGCGCTCAGATGCTTCTGAAGACGCTCATCGAGCGCTACATCGCGGAAGGCCAGCCGGTCGGCTCGCGCACGCTGTCGCGGCATTCCGGCCTCGACCTGTCGCCGGCGACGATCCGCAACGTGATGTCCGATCTCGAGGAGCTGGGCTTCATCTCCAGCCCCCACACCTCGGCCGGCCGCGTGCCGACGCCCGCGGGCTACCGCTTCTTCGTCGACACGCTGCTGGTGGTCAAGCCGCTCGAGGGCGCGGCGCTGCACCAGCTCGAGGACCAGCTGCAGCCCGACAACCCGCAGCGCGCGATCCAGTCCGCCTCGCAGCTGCTGTCTCAGCTGACGCAGTTCGCCGGCGTGGTGATGACGCCGCGCCGGCGCGCGATCGCGTTCCGGCAGATCGAGTTCCTGCGGCTGTCGGAGAAGCGCGTGCTGCTGATCCTGGTCTCGCAGGACGGCGACGTGCAGAACCGGGTGCTGTTCACCGAGCGCGACTACTCGCCGGCCGAGCTGGTGGCGGCGGCGAACTACCTGAACCAGAACTATGCCGGGCAGAGCCTGGAGGACGTGCGCCAGCGCCTGCAGCGGGAGCTGCACGAGATCAAGCAGGACATGATGCAGCTGATGAGCGCGGCGCTCGACGCCGGCAACCAGGCGATGGCCGAGGGCGCCGAGCCGTACGTCATCTCGGGCGAGCGCAACCTGCTCACGGTGCAGGACCTGTCGCAGGACCTGCGCCGCCTGCGCCAGCTGTTCGACCTGTTCGAGCACAAGACGATCCTGGTGCAGATCCTCGACCTGTCGCTTCGCGGCCAGGGCGTGCAGGTGTTCATCGGCGGCGAGTCGGGCGTGACCGCCCCGGACGACGTGAGCGTGGTGACCGCGCCGTACCGGGTCAATGGCGAGGTGGTGGGCACCGTCGGCGTGATCGGCCCGTCGCGCATGGCCTACGACCGCGTCGTGCCGGTCGTCGACGTCACCGCGAAGCTGCTGTCGAGCGCGCTGTCCCGGCCCTGAACGGCGGCATCCTCCTCGTCAATCTCGGCACGCCGTCGGCGCCCACGGCGGCTGCGGTGCGCGACTATCTGGAGGCGTTCCTCGGCGACCCGCGCGTGGTCGAGCTGCCGCGCTGGCTGTGGCGCCCGATCCTGCACGGGGTCGTGCTCCGGCGCCGCCCCGCGCAGTCCGCGGCCAAGTACGCCAAAATCTGGACGCCCGAGGGCTCGCCGCTCGCCGTGCACACCGCCGCGCAGGCAGGGCTGCTGCGCGCGGCGACGGGGCTGCCGGTCGCTCACGCCATGCGCTACGGGGCGCCCGCCGTCGCCGACGCACTGCGCGCGCTGCCGCGCCCGGTACGCGTGGTGCCGCTGTACCCGCAATACGCGCGCAGCACCACGGAGTCGGTGCGCGACGTGCTGCCCGCCGGCGTCGCCATGCTGGAGCAGTTCCACGATCATCCGGACTACATCGCGGCGCTCGCCGCCCTCGTCGAGGACGACCCGGGCCTGCTGGTCATGAGCTTTCACGGCCTGCCCCAGCGCGCGGTGGACCGCGGCGACCCCTACGCCGGGCAATGCCTGCGCACCGCGCGGCTGCTCGCGGAGGCGCTCGGGCTGCCCGAGTCGCGCTATCGCGTGACGTTCCAGTCGCGCTTCGGGCCCGCGCGCTGGCTTCGCCCGTACACCGCGGACGTGCTGGCCGAGCTCGGCGCCGCGCGCACGCCGCGCGTGCACGTGATCTGCCCCGGGTTCGTTGCCGACTGCCTCGAGACGCTGGAGGAGATCGGCATCGAGGGGCGCCGCGCGTTCCTCGAGGCCGGCGGCGGCGAGTTCCGCGCCCTGCCCTGCCTGAACGAGTCGCCGCGGTGGATCGCGGCGCTCGCGCGGATCGCTACTTTTCCTGCTTCTTAGGCGCGACCGCCTTGTCGACCTTCTTCTCGACCTTCTCGCCCGTATCCTGAACCGCGCGGCCGCCGCGCTCGACCGCGCGCCCGGTCGCCTTCGCGCCGCGCTCGATCGCGCGGCCGGCCTTGTCCAGGCCGCGCTCGACCGCGTTCTCTTCCGCTACCGCCGGCAGCGACAACGCCAGCAGCGCGAGCGCGACGCTTCGCGTCGCGCGCTTCATCCGCGAGCCGCGATCTGCAGGTTGGCCTGCATCAGCCGCTCGATCAGCACGCGCATGAACGCCTTGTTCATGCCGACCTGGCAGGCGTCGGTGGCAGCGCGCAGCGCATCCGCCCTGATCTCGATCACCGTGATGTCGGTCAGCGCCGTAATCGTGGTCGTGCGCCGCTCGGCGCGCTCGGTGAAGTAGAGGATCTCGCCGAAGCAGCCGCCCGGCTTGATCGTGTTCAGGTGCTTGCCCGAGAGCGTCACATTGACCTCGCCGCCGATCAGCAGGTAGAAGCTGTCGCCGTGGTCGCCCTCGCGGATGATCACGCTGCCGGCGGGAATCTTCTTCCACGCGCCGATGCGAACGACCTCCCACAGCGCGACGTCGCCGAAGCCCTCGAAGAAGCCCATCTGGCGCAGCTCGTTGAACTTCGCGGAGTCCGACAGCGTGTCGCCGACGACGCGCAGCGCGCCGAAGGCCTGGCTGAGGTCCTTGCCGAAGTCGAGCCACGAGCGGTAGCGCTGGGCCGGATCCTTGTGGATCGCGTTCATCACCACCTTGTCCAGCACCGCGGGCAGCTCCGGGCGCAGCATCGACGGGCGCACCGGCACGGTATTCAGGATGGCGTAGGTCAGCGCCGCCTGCGTGGTCGCCTGGTACGGCAGCCGGCCGGTCAGCAGCCGGTACATGGTGACGCCGAGCGAGTAGATGTCGGTCTGGTGCGTCAGCGGCTCCATGCGCACCTGCTCGGGCGACATATAGGCCGGCGATCCGACGCCGGTGATCTGCGTCGTCTCCTGCCCGAGGCGCTGCTGGAACGAGGCGCCGAAATCGCTGACCTTGGTCTCGCCCGAGGCCGACAGCAGGATGTTGGCGGGCTTGATGTCGCGGTGGATCACGCCGTGCTGGAACGCGTACTCGAGCGCGCGGATGCACTTGAAGATGATCTCGATGACCTTGCCGAGCGGCAGCAGCGTCGAGACGTCCGCGTGCGCGTCGAGCGCGGTGCCGGCGACGTACTCCATCACCAGGTAGCTGTGGTCGGGCTCGGCCACGGCGTCCAGGATGTCGACGATGTGCGGGTGGTTGAGCTTGCCGGCGAGCGAGGCTTCGGCAAGGAAGGCCTTGTGCATCATGCGCTCGGTCTGCGGGTCCGCGTGCTGGTCGAACAGGAAGACCTTGATCGCCACGTCGCGGTCGCCGAAGGGGTCGCGCGCGAGGTAGACGTGGCTCGTCGCTCCCCGCCCGATCTCGCGCAGGATCGGGTACTTGCCGAGCTGCACCTGCGCCTGGAACGCCGACGCGCCGGCGCGCGCGCTAGGCTGCGATGGCTGCATCGTTGCCGGCGGCGACGTAGTCCGCGATGTGCTGCAGCAGCTCGGCTTCCGGATACGGCTTGCCGAGGAACACGTTGACGCCCAGCTGCCTGGCCTGGCTGCGGTGCTTGTCCGCCGTCCGCGACGAAATCATGATGATTGGAATGTGGCGCGTGCCCGGGTCGGCGCGAACGTGGCGCGCGAGGTCGAAGCCGTCCATTCGCGGCATCTCGATGTCGACCAGCATCACGGCCGGCAGCGCGTCCTTCATCTGCTCGAGCGCGTCCAGCCCGTCCTTGGCCGTGGCCACCTGGTAGCCCTCGCGCTCGAGCAGCCGGCTCGTGATCTTGCGCACCGTGAGCGAGTCGTCGACGACCAGGATCAGCGGCGCGACCGCCGGCGGCGCGCTCGCCGCGGGCGCCGTCGTGCGCTCGGCCGCGGCGCGCGAGCGCTGCGCGAGCGCGACCGGATTGACGATCAGCACGATCGCGCCGTCGGCGAGCACCGTCGCGCCCGCGACGCCGGTGACGCGCGCCAGCTGCGGCCCCACGCTCTTCACCACGATTTCCTGGTTGGCGACGAGCTCGTCGACGTGCGCCGCCACGCGCTGCGTGCCGCTGCGCAGCAGCAGCACCGACGGGTTGCCCGGGGCCGCCGGGGCCGCGGCGGCGCCGATCAGCGCCGACAGGCCGTGCAACGGGTAGCTGCGCCCCTGGAACTCGACCGTCCCCGCCTGGTAGTAGGCGGCCAGCGCCTCGGGGCGCAGCCGCAGGACCTGCTCGACCATCGCCGAGGGCACCGCGAGCGTGCTGCCACCGGCGCGCACCAGCACCGCCTGCGTGACCGCGAGCGTGAGCGGAAGGTAGATCGTGAACGTGGTTCCCTGCCCCCGCGCGCTGTGCACCTCGATGCGCCCGCCGATCGCGGTGATCTCGTTGCGCACCACGTCCATGCCGATGCCGCGGCCGGCGAGCTCGGTCACGGTCGCCGCCGTCGACAGGCCCGAAACGAAGATCAGCTGGATCAGCTCGGCCTCGCCGAGCACCGCGCCCGGCGCGAGCAGCCCGCGCTCCTCGGCCCGGGCGCGCAGCCGCTCGAGGTCGATGCCGGCGCCGTCGTCGGCGACCGTGAGCACGATCTCGTTGCTCTCCTGGCGCAGCGACACCTCGATGCGGCCCGCCTCGGGCTTGCCCGCGGCCGCGCGCGCCGCGGGGGCTTCCAGCCCGTGCGCGAGCGAGTTGCGCAGCATGTGCTCGAGCGGGGCGCCGATGCGCTCGAGCACGCTGCGGTCGAGCTCGACCTGGCTGCCGCGGATCTCGAGCGTCGCCTGCTTGCCGAGCTCGCGCGTGGTCTGGCGCACGATGCGGTGCAGCCGCTCGTCGACGATCGAGAACGGCACCGCGCGCATGCGCATCAGCTCCTGCTGCACGTCGCGGCTGGTGCGCGCCTGCTGCGACAGCGCGGCGTCGGTCTCGCCCACGTTCTTGACCAGCCCCTGCTGGATCGACGCCGCGTCGTGCAGGCTCTCCGCCATCAGGCGCGTCAGCTCCTGCAGCCGCGTGTAGCGGTCGAACTCGAGCGGGTCGAACGACTGGTCGCGCTCCTCGAGCTCGGACAGGCGCGACTGCATCTGGCTGTCGGCCTGGATCTCGACCTCGCGCAGCTGCGCGCGCAGGCGCGAGATGCTCTCGGCCAGGTCGCCGATCGACTGCTTGACCGCGCGCAGCTCGCCCTCCACGCGCGAGCGCGCGATGCTGACCTCGCCGGACTCGTTGATCAGCTTGTCGAGGGTGTCGGCGTTGATCCGCAGCATCGCGGCGGGGCTCGGCAGCGGCGCCTCGGCGCGCGCGCCCTCCCGTTCGGGCGCCTCCGCGGCCGGCGCCACCGGCGCTTCCGGGCCGGCCGCCATGCGCTCGATGT
>Ga0335082_10004329_pt1 | contig 15469 bp, 11 predicted proteins | sample Lox_Sample_41_FD_206718 | JGI IMG/M metagenome (GOLD analysis project Ga0335082, IMG submission 206718) | Soil microbial communities from Loxahatchee National Wildlife Refuge, Florida, United States - Lox_Sample_4.1 | ecosystem: Environmental > Terrestrial > Soil > Wetlands | place: USA...
CCGGAGTCGCGGTCCCGGAGATAGCCGGCGAGCAGCGCGCCGGTTGTGTTGCGGCCGTCGCTGCGGGGTGGCGGCTGCTCGCCTGCGGCGACAGCGCTCTCGACGCCGTGTGTGCAGCGGTTGCGGCCTTGGAGGAGGATGCGGTGTTCAATGCCGGGGTGGGGTCGTGTCTGACCAGCGCCGGAACGGTCGAGATGGATGCCAGTGTCATGGAAGGTCGCCGCAGGCGCGCCGGTGCCGTGGCAGTCGTCGGTCGCATGCCCCATCCCGTGCATCTGGCGCGGGCGATCATGGAGGATGGCCGCCACGTGCTGCTTGCCGGGGCCGCCGCGGAGACCTTCGCGAGCGCCCATGGCATCGCGCTGTGCGACCCAGCGGCGCTGGTAACCGACCGCCAGTTACGGCGCTGGCGGCAACGCAGCGGCACGCAGAGCGGAGGCACAGTGGGCGCGGCGGCGGTGGATCGAGCCGGACACGTGGCGGCCGCGACGTCCACCGGCGGCACCTTCTTCAAACTCCCCGGGCGGATCGGCGACTCGGCGATCATCGGCGCCGGCACCTACGCCGATGACGCTCTGGGAGCCGCGTCCGCCACCGGCGACGGCGAAGCCATCATGCGCGCGGTACTCACCAAGCATGTGCTCGACGAGTTACGCGACGGCAGTGAGCCGACCGCCGCCGCGCGCCGCGGGATTCAGTATCTCGCGCGCCACGCCGGCGGTTCGGGCGGCGTCATCGTGGTCGACCCGCTCGGACGTTTCGGCTATGCCTGCAACACGCCGCATATGAGCGTTGCCTACATGCGTTCCGACCTTGCCGCCACCGTTGTGCATCCATGATCGAACCGCGTCGCGGCACCATGTCGCGCCTCGGACACTGGGTCTGGGGTCTGGCGGCGGATCTCGCCATCTTCTTCATCACCGTCTGGTGGGGTGGCATGGCGATCCTCCTGGTTCTGGTCACCCGTCGCGGCTGGCCGGTCGACGTCTTTGGCCGCTTCTGGGGCCGGTGGATCCTCAAGGTGTGTGGCATTCACGTCGACGTCGAAGGCGTCCAGCACCTCGATCGCCATCGGTCCTACGTGATTGTCTCCAACCACCTCAGCAACTTCGACATCTTCGCGACGCTCGGGGCCGTGCCGCTCGACGTTCGCTTCGTTGCCAAGAAGGAGCTGTTGCGTCTTCCCGTCTTCGGGCAAGCGCTGGCCTTGAGCGATCACATCGTCATCGATCGGTCCAATCCGGAGACCGCCATCGCGCGCATCAACGAACGCGTCGCCCAGCAGATCGACAGTGGCTTCTGTCTTTTGTTCTACGCTGAGGGGACGCGCAGTCGGGATGGCAAGGTGCACGAATTCAAGAAGGGTGGAGTCACGTTGGCGCTGCGCACCGGGTTGCCCATCGTGCCCATGAGTGTCAGCGGCACGCGCAAGTTCCTGCCGCGCAGCCACGTCATCATCCGGCCGGGCGGCCGCGTGAAGATCGTGCTCGGCCGGCCCATCGAAACCAAGGACTACCCGCTGGAACGGCGCGATGAGCTGAACGAGCAGGTCCGCGATGCCATCATCGCAAACTACGTTGAGGACTACTGAGGCCCGCCTGCAGAGCAACCTCGTGCCGGAGCCCGAGTGAACACCGGTGAACACATTTGAAGCGACCCTGACGGTACCGCTCCCGTGGATCGCCGCGCAGCTGGCACAGCTGCCCGCCGCGCCGCTGCGTCGGGCGCTGGTTCTGGTTGCAGCTGAACGTCAGGCGCACGCCGTGCGCCGCCACATCTGCGTGGAGCGGCGCAGACCCGAGTTGCTCGCGGGCGTGCGGTTCTCACGGCCGGTCGGTGCAGCACGCGAGATCATCGTGCGCTCCGGGCGCGTCCGGCTGACGGGGTGGGAGGGCGTGCGCCGGCTGCGCATCTTGCAACTCTTCGAGTCGGCGGCGCTGGCGCGCGAGCTGCGCTACTTCAACGCCGATCAGTTGTGCTCGGGACAAGGCTACGTCGACGCCTTTGCACGGACGATCGGCGACCTTGAAGCCAGCGGCCTTGATGCGATCCTGGCGCGCTCGGTGGCGCAGCAACTCGAAGCGCGCGACCCGCTCGCTGCGCATCGCTTGCACGACGTCGCGGTCGTCTGGCAGGCGGCCGATGCGGGCGAGCGCGTGTTGGCCAGCGCAGCCCAGTTGCTGACGGAGGCGGCCGAGGTGGCGGCGGCCCGCCCGCAATTGCTGGCGCCGTTCGGCCGCGTCTTCGCGGTGCTGACAGCCTCACCATCGACCGCGCTGCTGCGCTTCCTGCGTGCCCTGCCGAACTGTCGTGCCGTATTCCAGGACGCGCGGCCGCTGCGCGAGGGCACGCAACGTTGGCGTCCGCTGGCGGCGGTGCCGCTGGCAGCGGTACCAGCGGCGGGATCGCCGCAAGCCGCCGACTCCGAGCTGGACCTCGTGAAGAGCTTCCTTTTTCAGCCGCCAGAAGTCCTCACCGATGCGCAGCGGCCGCGTTCGGCCGGACCTGATGGCAGCGTTGACCTGGAAGAGCACCCGAGCATCGAGGAGGAGATCGAGGGGGCCGCCACGTGGGTCACCGAGCAGATTGCCGCCGGCGCTTCGGCCGAGCACATCGCGCTGATCGTGCCGGAGACCGACCCCTACGCCGAGTCGTTGGCGGACCGCTTGGCGCGCCTGCCAGGGCCCGACCAGTCAGGACTGCGAGCCTACGTCGCGGGCGGCCTATCGCTGGCGGCGTCGGCCGCGGGCCGGCGCATACTCGGCTTGCTGCACGCGCTTGCACGCGGCTTGGAAGCCGAGGCGACGATTCGTATCCTGCCGGCGCTGCGCCGCGGCCAGCAGGGGAACGATGCGGGTCGCGAGCGGCTCACACCGTCGCGCGCGGCCGAGATCGTGTACGGTGCGGGCATCGTCGGCGGCAGCCCTGGCGACCGAGCGGGGTTGATCGAGTGGCTACCGCGCCTGCGGCGCCGGCGTGACGCACTACGCACGCTGGTTGACGCGGGGGCCGTTGCGGCCGAGACGCGGGGCGCCGAGACGCGGAGCGCCGAGGCGAGCGTGGATGAACCCGAAAAGCGACTCGACGCGCGCGGGCGGCACGAGGCCGAGCGCTGGCTGCGCGACATGGAGCCGATTCTTCCGGCGATTGCCGCGTTGCAGCAGTTGGGTGAAGCCGTGCTCGCGGGCGCGTCGCTGCGCGCCGTGTGGCAGGAGCTGCGCCACTTCGTGACGCGCTGGTTGCGCGTACCGCCAGACCCACCCAACCTGCTCGCCAACCTCGAACGCTCCCTGCAGGCGCTGCTCACCCACCCGGTTGCTGACGCGGTCAGCGGGGCGGCGGCGGTCCGTTTCTTGATCGATGCTCTGCACCGCGAGCGGCGGCCGTGCGGTCGTTTCGGTGAGCCGGCTATCTTCATCGGAACCAGCGCGCAGGCCGCCGGCATTCCCTTCGCAGCCGTGCGCGTGCTCGGCTTGGCGGAGGGGGCGCTGCCGCACACACCACATGACGATCCCATCGTTCCCGACAGCCTGCGCGCCCATATCGAGACGGTGGCGCGTGTGCGACAAGTCGAAGCGGACATCGTACTACCCCGTCTCGCCGATCGGGTGCTCGATGACATACACGACGTCTTCCGTGTCCTCAGCGCGACTGCACAGCGGGTGACGCTGTCGGCACCGCGGCAGTGGGTGGATCGCAGCGAGCGCGAGGTTTCGGGTATCATGCTCGAGGTGGCAACCGCACTCGGACGCCCGGGCGACCAGGCAGCCGGCGACGGTGACGTGCCGACGGCGGCGCGGTTGCGGGCCGCGTACCTGAACTGCGGCCGGGCGGCACGCCGGCGCCACGCACAACGCGTACCGCTCTCGCCGCGTGCGGTGTTGACGGCTGGCGTGGCCAACCCAACAACGGCCTCGGCTCTGACCGTACCCGCGGCGTGGGCGCGGGGTGACGCACTGGCCGTCGACCGGCTGCTGCGCTTGGCGGCCGATGTGGAAGCCAGTGCCCTGGGCGGTGTCGATGGAGTCGTGACCGCGGTGTGGCAGGGCGCCCTGCCGTTCGGGCTCGTGCCGGAGCGCCCCATCTCCGCCACCGCGCTGACCACGCTGCTCAGTTGTCCGCACCGGTTTCTGCTCGAGCGCGTGCTCTATCTCAGCGAGCCGGCCACCCGGCCGTCAACCGACGTGATCGCACCGGTCGTCTACGGCTCGCTGTTTCACGCCGCGGCGGAACGCTTCTTCCGCGAAGCCGGTCAGGCAATTTGCCGGCGCGAGGCGACGCTCGATCACTGGGTGGCGCGGGCGCGGGCGATTGCGGCGGATCAGTTCGAGGCCTTACGGCACGAGTACCCCATGCGCGGCGAGGACGGCATTGCACGCGAGCGTGAGCGACTGCTGCAGCAGATCGAGCAACTGGTCCACTACGAGTGGCAACTGGCGCCGCGCCAGTACCTCGCCAGCGAGTTGCCGTTCGGTGACCCCCAGGCGGTGTGCCTGGAGGTCGACGGCGGCGCGCTCTATGTGCGTGGCGCGATCGACCGCATCGATCGGGTCGGTGCGGCGGCGCTGTCGGTGCGCGACCTCAAGACCGGGCGGGTGCGTGACTTCGGCGAGGATCCGATCAACCCCACACGCGATTTGCAGATCGGCCTGTACGTCCTCGCGGTGGAGGCTGCTGGGTACGGCGGCGCGCCGGTGAGCGTGGCGGCCTACGTCCATCCCTCCGCCGCGCAGGAGCCGGACCGCTCCTTCAGTGGCCCCGAGCTTGACCTGCTGCGCCGGCAGACGCGCGACTGGTTGAGCATCGCCCGCCAGTTGCTCGCTGCCGGTGCCTTTGCGCGCACGCCGAACGCGGAGGATTGCACTTACTGCCCGTTCTTGCCGGCGTGCGGCGACGGCGCGCACCAGTACAGCGCCGCCAAGCTCAACGCGTTGCCCTCCGATGATCCACTGGAACGCTTCGCGCGCTTCAAACGGCGGCGCAGCGAGGAGGAGTAGCGGGTATGCGATGCTGGCACGAAGAGGGGGCGGCAGGTAGCCGATGAGCACGCAGCACGCACCCCCCGCCGATCAAGCGGCGCGTGACGCCATCATCGGCGAGCGCGCAGCGAACGTGGCGGTCGTCGCCGGCGCGGGCACGGGCAAAACCAAGACCATCATCGACCGCGCCGTCGCGCTGCTGGCGCCGTCCGCGGCGCAGGCGCGCCACATTCCCATTACCCGCATGGCGCTCATCACCTTCACGCGACGGGCGGCGGGTGAGCTGCGCTTCCGCATTCGCGAGCACCTGCTGCGTGAGCTCGAGCGCGAAGCGCGTGCTGACGGGCGCCGCGCCGGCCGCCTGCGTGAAGCGCTCGCCAATCTCGATGCGGCGTTCATCGGCACGATCCACGGCTTTGCCGATCGCCTCCTGCGCCTGCGTCCAGTGGAGGCGGCGCTGAGTCCGGCGTATGCGCTGATCGACGACAACAGCGAGTTGGTACGCGAGACCTTCCTGCGCCTGCGGCGCGCCGCCGAGAGCGGCAATCTGCGCGCCGAGCTCGGTGCCTTCGGTGCGACGCTCGATGTGGTGCTGATTGCCGATGCCGCGGACACTCTGCGTGCCGCGGCGCGTGCCGGCCTGCAGATGGAGCGTGCAGAGAGTGCCTTCGGTCCCCTGGCCTCGGTGGAGGCAACGCTCGCCCGCATGATCGATACGCGCGACGTGGCCGTCGCGCTGTCGCCCATTCCCGATCCGCAGCTGGGAGACGCCTGGGCGGCCGCGGAACGCTTCGCGCAAATGGTTCGATTGCTGCGCGAAGGCGAGCGCGGACACCTGCGGTTGCGGCGCATGGCGCACGCGCTGCGGCGGCTGCGCGACGTGGACGATCCGGCCGAAGCGTACCGGGTCGTGCACGAGGCGCTGCGCGGCCGCGCGCTGCGCAAGGGCGTCGACTTCAACAACGATGTGCCGGGCTGGAGCGCGTACAACGCGATCCGCCTCGACGGCACCCAGACGAACACGCTCGGCGACAAGCTGAAAGGCCCGCATCGCTGGCTGGCGACGCGGCTGGTGCGCTTGTTTCCGGTCGTCAAGGCGATGTACGAGCGCGTCAAGGCCGAGCACGAGGTGGTCGACTACCTTGATCTGCTCATCAAACTGCGCGATCTGCTGCGCGACGATCCCGCCGCCCGCCGCTTCTACCAGGGCCTTTTCGATCACATCTTCGTCGACGAGTTCCAGGACACTGACCCGCTGCAGTGCGAGATCGTCTTCTACCTGTGCGAGGACCCGAACCGCAGCAGTGGCACAGCGGCGTGGGATGCGCTGCCGCTGACGCCGGGGAAGCTGACCATCGTCGGTGATCCGAAGCAGTCGATCTACCGCTTTCGCCGCGCCGACATCGCCATGTACGGCCGTGCCACCGAGCGGCTATTGGCCAACGCCGCGCTCGAACAGCGTCTGGAGACGAACTTCCGCAGCCGCCCGGAGCTGATCGCCTTCTTCAACCGGCAGCTGGCGCAGGTGCTCGGCAAGAGCGACGGGCCGGCGTTCGACCCGCAGACCGGTCGCGCCAACTACGAGGATCTCGCGCCGGCGGCCAGCGTGGCATCCGGCGGCGTGGCCGTGCACGTGTTGCCGTACACCGATGCGGCCGGTGCAAGCTTGCTGGCGCCGGCCGGGCGTGCCGTCGAAGCCGCCATGCTGGCGCGCTACGTGCGCTGGCTGCTGGCGTGCGGACGGCGGGTGCGCGATCCGGACACCAACGACGAACGCCCGGTGCAGGCGGGCGACATCGCCGTGCTCGCGTCTGTCACGACGAACCTGCGGCTGCTGCTGCAACAGTTCGACGCCCTCGGCATCGAGTACACCGCGCGTGGCGGGGCGCTGTTTCTCGGGCACCCCGTCGCCCGGCAGTATTTGCTGGGACTGCGCGCCCTTGCCGACCGCGACGACGGCGTGGCCGAGGCTGCACTGTTGCGGCCGCCGTTTTTTGCCGTCGACTGGAGCGACGCGGTGGTGGAGCGCATCAACAAGGACACTCCACCGGACCCGCGCCGCGCGCGCATGCAGGAGGCGCGCGCCATCATCACCGCGTTGCGCGCCCAGCGCCACCTGCAGTCGCCGGGCGCGACGGCGCGCGATTTGATCGAGCGCACCGCGCTCGGGCGCGGCGTGGTCATGGGGCACAACGGTCCGCAGACGCTAGCCCGACTCTACGAGATCGCCGCCGAACTCGACCGCCGCGCTGCCCTGGACGGGTGGGACTTCGATGCGGCGACGGAGCTGTTGCGTGCGTGGGCGCGCGATCCAATCTTTCTGGAGGCGCCCGAACCCATCGGCGCCAGCGCCGTGCGCGTGATGACCATACACGGCGCCAAGGGGCTGGAGTTTCCCGTGGTGATTCTGTGGGACGGCTTTCAGACCTTCAGCGACGCAGGCGTCGGCAGCGGCTGGCAGGTCGAACGCGACGGACACGCTTGGGCCCTGAACCTCGGCGCTGTTGCCATCGAGCATCCGCCTGGCGCGCACTTGCTCGAACGTGACAAGCAGTTCGCCGAACAGGAACGCCGCCGCATGTATTACGTCGCAGCGACGCGGGCGCGCGACCTGCTCGTACTCCCGGCGCCGCTGACCAAGAGCAAGACGCTGCGTTATGCAACCGCCGAGTTGGCGAACGATGCCGACCCCACCTTGGTTGACCGCTTCGAGACCTTTCAGCTGCAGCAGCTGCCCCTCTGGAGTCGGATCGCGGCCGTTCCGGCTGAGCGGCAGATCGTCGCCGACCAGGAGCTGCAGGACCGCATGGATGCGGTGCAGCAGACCTTTGCGACCGCGGCACGCGCTGCTACGCGGCCGCTCGCGACACCCGTCGCCGTGACCGCGCAGGCCGCTAGCGCTGCAGATGAAGAGCTAGACCTGGAAGAGGAGCGCTTGCGCAAGGCTGAGCGCAGTCGATTCGGTCCCACCTTCGGGTCCGTGGTACACCGAGCCCTCGAGTTGCTGGTGGCGCAGTGCGTCGACCAGGTTGAGATGGCCGTGTCGCTGGCGGCGCAGGAAGCAAGCCTCCCTGACCATCGGGCCGAGGCGGAGGCGGACGTGCGCCGCGCCCTCGAGACGCTGCGCCACATCGGCGTACTGGGCAATGCGGCGGTAAGCGTCGCCAGCGAGTATCCGCTCGCCATGCAGTGGGGAGATGGTCAGCTGCTGAGCGGTTACCTCGACCTCGTTGCGATCGGTGCAGAGCAGGTCACGGTCATCGACTACAAGACCGATGCGCCGCGACCGGGCCCGTTGCGCACTGCCTTTCCTGAGTACGCCGCGCAGCTGCGCTTGTATGCCGATCTGTTGCGCACCGCGGGTGTGGTCGGCGCGCGCGCCTTGAAACTCGGCGTGCTGTTGACCGCATCGGGCGAGCTGCGCTGGCTGTAGCGCCGCCGCGTCAGCGCACGGGTTGCACGGTGAACGGCCTTGCAGCCGTGCAACGCGGGGCTATTGCTGCGTCAGTTGCGCTGCGGCCGCGCTGTACATGCCGGCGGTGATGCCGCCGTCGGGGAACAAGATGGTGCCGGTCACGAAGCTCGCCGCGTCGCTTGCCAGGAACGCGGCGACGGCGGCGACGTCAGCGGGTTTGCCGATGCGTCCAACCGGTGTGCGATCGACGAGGTGGCCCACGAAGAGCGGATTGTCCGTGATCATCTTCGTCATTCCCGTCTCGATGAAACCCGGGCCGATGGCGTTGCAGGTGATGCCGTGGCGGCCGCAGGCGATGGCGAACGACTTCACCAACTGCTTCACGCCACCCTTGCTGGCACAGTAGGCGGGGGCTCCGGCACCGCCCCACTCGGCCATGACACTGGCGATGGCGATGAGCCGTCCGCCGCGGCCCTGCGCAATCATCTGATTCGCGGCGGCTTGCAGGGTGAAGAAGACGCCCTTGAGGTTGATGCTGATGGTGCGATCCCACTGCGCTTCGGTCATCCGCAGACAGTCGGTGTCCGTCTCCGCCACACCGGCATTGGCGACGGCGATGTCCACGTGTCCGAACTCAGCGACCGCTGCGGCCATGAGCTGGTCGATCGCGTCCTTGCTCGACACATCGCAGTGGCGCGTCAGCGCGCGGCGCCCGTGTTGGCACACCAGGCGTGCGGTTTCATCCATGCCGCTGGGATTGACGTCGGCGATGACGATGTCCGCGCCATCCTCCGCGAAGCGCACCGCCATGCCCCGCCCATTTCCAGACGCGGCTCCGCTAATCACCGCGACTTTGCCATCAAGGTTCCCCATGCGACCGCTCCTTTGCTTGGCTGCTCAGACTCTGGCGCTCTCTCACGTGTGAGATGCGCCGACGGTAGCGCAAACGGCCGCCGGAGGGAAAGATGACGAAGCGAGGAAGGGGAATATCAGGCGGCCTGGCGACCGGCGGCATGCGTGAGGAACGCTTCGCTCTTTGCTTGATCCACTGCCGGCAGCGAGAAGTGCGACTGCATCCACTTCCACTGGCCGCGGCGCTTCTCGAGCACTGCCGTGAGCCGGCCTGGAAAGGTTACGTGCTCACCGGCGATCCTGGCGTGGACGACCATATCTGCCGTCACCCAGGCGACCACACCGGACGCGGAAACCAAGTGCCACCCGAACTCGACCAAGACCGCCTCCGGCCGTGCCCAGTCGCGCTGCAGCTGTTCGCGCAGCTCGGCGCGACCCAAGCGCTTCTCGTCCAGGCCGGAGCCGATCACGACCACGTCCGGATCCGGACCAAACACACCCAACACCGCATCGATGTCCCGGCTTGCCCAAGCGTCGGCGAAGGTCTGCAGCGTCGCCATCACTTCTATTTCTGTGTGCTTGTCGGCTCGCATGGCCATTGCCTCCTGGTTCACCGGTCCGCCAACGGGCGGCTACACCCTCGTTCAAAGCAAGTCACGTGCCTCTCAAAAGGGAAGCGCGCTCCGGGTCGGGTTGCTCCGGTGCGGTGTCAAGGTACGGTCCAAAAGGACCGCTGCGTCGCAACTACTACAACCATTTTCCGGCGGACGGGGACTCGAAATGAGTGGTAGCTGTTGCGCCCGTATCTCGTCGTTTGTATCTCGTTCCTCGCGAGACCGTCTGACGAGATACGCACGGTGCGTTGCTTGAGGCTGAGCGGTCGAAGAGCTATCCGGATGAAGGGCTAATCGGGTACTGGCAGCGAGAGGTGCAAGCGTTCGAGACTGGAATCACCCGCGCGCAGAAGCGACAACGGAGAAGGCGATGAAGGCTGTGAAGCGCAAGGCCGTCGGAATGCCGTCGCGTACGACAGGGATCTTGCTGAGCGAGTTGCGCGACGAGTGCGAAAACGTCGTCACGCTCATCCGCCGGCTGGAAGCCGGTCCACGTTCCGCACGCGAGCGGGATGAAATCCTCGGTGAGCTGAGTGCCGCGGCGCTGCACCTGCACACGCACACGCAAGGTTTGGACGAGTACCTCTGCGAAGGCGAGTAGGGGACCGGCCGTGCGTGCCCGGGCATTCGCCCAGTACAACGTGACGGTTGAGCCCGCCAGCAAAGCCAGGCATAACACCGCCGATTGCGCCAAGCGCGATCGTATCCTGCAAGGGTGGTGATTCGATGGAGTTCAACGTTGCTGATCTCGTCGAAGCGGCTGCGGCTCGGGTGCCGGACCGCGAAGTGCTGGTCTGCGGGCCAGACCGGTTGACGTACGCACAACTCGATGCGCGCGCCAATCGGCTGGCGCACTACTTCCAGTCGCTCGGCATCGAGCGCAACCAGCACATCGGCATCTACGGCTTCAACAGCTCGCGCTGGGTCGAGAGCATGCTCGCCGCCTACAAGATCCGCGCGGTGCCGATCAATGTGAACTACCGCTACGTCGAGGACGAGCTGTTCTACCTCTTCGACAACGCCGACCTCGTGGCGCTGGTGCATGACGCGCAGTTCGCACCGCGCATCGCCAATGTGCTACCGCGGGTGCCCAAGCTGCGAAACTGCATCGCCATCGATGACGGCAGCGGGCAGGACTGCTCGCCGACGCACTCCCTCCCATACGAGCAGGCGCTCGCCGAGGGCTCGCCGGCACGCGACTTCCCGCCGCGTTCGGGCGACGACCTCTATGTCCTCTACACCGGCGGCAGCACCGGGAAGCCGAAAGGCGTGATGTGGCGCCACCACGACGTCATCTTCACGCTCGGCGGCGGCATCGACCACGTCACCAAGGAACCTGCCGCGTCGCCTGAGACGCTCACCGACAAGATTTCTGACAGCTATCTCACCATGGCCCCGCTGCCGCCGCTCATGCACGGCGCGGCGCAGTGGGCGGTGCTCGGGCCGCTGTTTACGGGCACCAAGGTGGTGCTGTGGTCCGGCAGCTTCGATCCGCATGCGGTGTGGCGCATGGTCGAACGCGAACGGGTCAACACGATCCAACTCACCGGTGACGCCATGGGCCGCCCGTTGATCGAAGCGCTCGCCGAGCCGGGCGCCAACTACGATCTGTCATCACTCATCGTCATCACCAGCACCGCCGCCGTGTTCTCGCCGTCGGTGAAGGCGCAGTACCTGGAGCGCTTCCCCAACGTCATGCTCATGGACGCAACCGGCTCATCCGAGCAGGGTTTCACCGGCATGAGCATGGTCACCAAGGAGAGCCTGGCGCAGCCGAGCACGCAGGCGCGGGGCGTGCGCGTCAACCCGGGACGCGACGTCGCGGTCTTCGATGAGCAGGGAAAGCCCGTTGCGCCGGGCTCGGGCGTGATCGGCAAGTTGGCTCGCGGGGGTAACGTACCGCTCGGCTACTATAAGGACCCGCAGAAGACGGCGGAGACGTTCGTGGAGATCGAGGGACGACGCTGGGCCATCCCCGGCGACTACGCCGTCGTCGAGGCCGACGGCACGATCGTCTTGCTCGGTCGCGGCTCGGTGAGCATCAACTCGGGTGGGGAGAAGATCTTTCCAGAAGAGGTCGAGGGCACGCTGAAGTCGCACCCCGCAGTCTTCGATGCGCTCGTCGTCGGCGTCCCCGACGAACGCTGGGGCAGCCGCGTTGCCGCCATCGTTCAGCTGCGCGGCGGCCACAGCGTGACATTGGATGAGCTGGCGGCGCACTGCCGCCACCACATCGCCAGCTACAAGGTGCCGCGCGAGCTGCACGTGGTGCAGCAACTGCGCCGCTCGCCCAGCGGCAAGCCGGACTATCCGTGGGCGCAGGAGGTAGCGCGCGCCGGGCAGTACCGGGTGTAGGGGCTACGGCCGCACAATTGAGGCGCTCTACCGAGACCGCACCCTCGACGCCTCAGGGCTTCGGACCTCGGGCCTCAGGCTTCGGGTACGAACCGAGTTTCCTGAGGTCCGAAGTCTGAGCCCTGAAGTCCGTCCGGCTGCATGCGGGTCAGTAAGCGATCGACGGCAAGAACGCGCCCTGCGGCTCGTTGTAAAGGCCCATACTCATCAGCGTCATGGGTTGCGTGATGCGCAGCCCGTGCTGCAGGCACCAGCGCAGCAGATCGGCGTTGCGCGTCGGCACCAGAAATCCTGGGCCACCGAAGATCGGAGCGGCGCCGATGAGCGCCTTCAGGTCCGCGTTGCTCTCGCCGACGGCGTGCCCGAAGAACGCGACGGCCGTCGCGTAACCGGTGATCCGTCCGTCGTGCTCCACGACGGTGGCCACGCCGCGCTGTATAGCGTCGCGCAGTTCGCCTTCCCGTGTGAGTCCGTGAACCCACAGGCACAGCTGGCTGCACGCCGCGTGATCAGTCGGTGTCGCTGCACGCACGGCGCGTGCAGGAATGGTGACGTGCAGTGCCGCTCCCTGCATGCAGGAGAGCGGCTCGCGCGGGTCGAAGCCGAGCTTGGTATAGAGCGACAGCGAGCGGTTGTGAAACGCCGCTTGCACGAGGCGCACCCCAGCGCGACCGCGCGACGGCGCGCGGTCGATGACGTGCTGCATGAGCTGGCGTCCCACGCCGCTGTTCTGTGCCTTGGGATCCACCGTGATCGGCCCCACGCCGGCGATCACCGAACGCTCGTCGACCCCGTTACTGCCGATGATCATCCCGTCACGCTCAGCCACCACCACATAGAAGCCGGGATGCGTCAGCATCTCCGAGAGCAGGCCGATACTCACCTCCGGGCTCGGGAAGTCCGGCGGAAAGTTATGCGCCGCATTGATGGCAGAGAAGGCGTCGTAGCAGATTCGCCCGCAGGCCGCTGCGTCCTCGGGTCTGCCGGGTCGTAGAATGATTTCCATCGGGCATCTCCTGTCAGTCGTGCTAGCACGAGTCAAGCTCGGCGTTTGCCATTGGCCCCCATGCGTGCTGCATGAAAGCTTGTGCTACACTACATGCCGAGACCCGGAAGGAGGAGCCTGATGAAACCGACAAACCTCTTAGTTGTTGCGGCTGCCATGGTCACCATGGTCGGTACGGCCCCGCGACCCGCGCCCGCCGACAGCGCGGCGGGCGAGAAGGTCTTCAAGAGTCGCTGTGCGAACTGCCACTCGCTGACGCCGGGGCAATCGACGATTGCGCCCGACCTGGCGGGCGTCGTGGGCCGCAAAGCAGGGTCGCTCAAGGACTACAAATACTCGCCGGCACTGCAGAACGCCGACTTCGTGTTTACCCGTGAAAAGCTCGAGCAGTGGTTGAAAGCCCCGCACAACGTCGTTCCGGAGACGGAGATGACCTTCACCGGCCTCAAGAGCGAGACGGAGCGCGTCGACGTGGTCGAGTTCCTCATCCAGCACGCGCCCAAGAAGTAAGGGGGCCCTCTGAAAGGTCGGCGTCTACAGCAGCCGCGGACGCCGTCGCCAGAAGGGTGAGCACTCCATGGCTGCGGACCGTTCGCTCCTGTGGCCCACAATCGGGACGATGCTCTTCGTGGTCCTTTTTCCGGGAACGGTCGTGGTGTACGTGCCGTACCTCTTATCTCGCTGGACGTTCGGCCCGGCTTTCTTCGGTGTGGCGATCACGCGCTGGCTGGGCGTGGCACTCATTGTCTGCGGCCTTCCAATCTTCTGCGACTTCCTGCTGCGTTTTGTCCGCGAGGGGCGGGGCACGCCCGCGCCGATTGCTCCGCCGCAGCGCCTCGTCGTGGGAGGCGCCTTCCGCTACGTGCGCAACCCAGGTTACGTGGCGGTCGTGTCCCTGCTCGTAGGGCAAGCGTTGGTGTTCGGCAGCACGGCGGTGCTCCTGTACGCGTTCGCGGTGGCACTGGCGTTTCACGGCTTCGTCGTACTCTACGAGGAGCCGACGCTGCGCCGGCAGTTCGGTGCCGAGTATGAGGCGTACTGTCGCGCGGTGCCGCGCTGGCTGCCGCGACGGCGGCCGCGTTGATGAGCCGCCCACGCTATTGCGTCTGGGGCTCGGAGCTTTCGCCCTTCTCTCTGAAGCTGCGCGCCCTCTGCGACTTCGCTGAGCTGCCCTACGCCTGGTTGCCGGCGGATGGCGGACGGCTGCAGAACTACCGCGTCTTGTGGCGCATCAGTCGGGCGACGCGCCGGCGGACCGCGGTGCGCTACCCACGGCTCACTGATCTCGACGAGTACCCGCTGGTTCCATTCCTCGTCGAGGACCACCGCCACGTCTACTACGATTCCTCCGCGCTGGCCCGCTGGATTGACGCCGAGCACCGCGCCCGCCGTGGGCCGCTTTTCCCTGAGGAGCCGGCGCTCGCTTTTTTTGCGCAGCTCATCGACGAAGCGTTCGACGAATTCGGGCTCTACATGGCGCACCACAATCGGTGGGTTGTGTCGGCGACCACCAACGACGCCGGCGCCCGTCTGGCACACGAGTTTGCCCGCGTGTTGCCGCCGGGCGCGGGCGTGGGCTTCGCACGCCGCTTTGCCCGCCGCCAGGTGCGGCGTTTGCCGTATCTGTTCAGCGTGGCGCCGCCCGGGTTCTCGATGCCCGGCTTGCCCCCGGAGCTGAAGCCACCATCACGCGATGGCTTTCCCGAAACCCACACGCTGCTCTCGGAGGCGTGGTACGCCTATCTCGCTGGCCTCGAGACGGTGCTCACGCGCCAGCCCTATCTGCTCGGCGCGCGCTTCACGGTCGCCGACGCCAGCGCATACGGACAGCTGGCGATGAACCTGAAGGATCCCACCGCCGCCGAGCAGATCGGCATGCGCGCGCCGACGACGTATCGCTGGCTGTGCAGCATCCGCGATGGACAGCACGTCGATGGCGGCGACTCGCTGCGGCTCGCCGACGAGCTGCAGCCGTTGCTCGACGTCATCGGTCGGACGTTCGTCCGCCTGATGCGTCAGAACGAGGTGGCGTACGACGCGGCACGCGAACGCGGTGAAAGCGTCTTCAACGAGCGCGCCTTCGATCAGGCTCGCGCATTGTACGACGGCGAGCTGTTGGGCCGGCCGTTCCGCAGCGTGGCGAAGACGTTTCAGGTACGCGTATGGCGTGAGATCAAAGACGCCTGGCGCGCACTGCCGGCGGCGGCGCGTGACCAGGTCGCGCCGCTGCTCGCGGCACCGTGAGGCC
>Ga0335082_10004330_pt1 | contig 15468 bp, 14 predicted proteins | sample Lox_Sample_41_FD_206718 | JGI IMG/M metagenome (GOLD analysis project Ga0335082, IMG submission 206718) | Soil microbial communities from Loxahatchee National Wildlife Refuge, Florida, United States - Lox_Sample_4.1 | ecosystem: Environmental > Terrestrial > Soil > Wetlands | place: USA...
GTCCGCAACCGCATCTGCTCGAGCTCGGCGATCCGCCCGGCCTCGAGGAGCTCGGCGATGCGCTCGGCGATCCCCTTGCCGACGTTCGGGATGCTCCGGAGCGCCTGCGGACCGCTGGCCGCGAAGAGCTCGGCGAGCCGCTGCTCGTGGGACTCGACGGCGTGGGCGGCCTTCTCGTAGGCGCGCGGCTTGAACGCCACGCCTTCGATCTCGAGGAAGAGCGCCATCTCGCGCAGCCGCTCGGCGATCTCCGCGTTGCTCGGGACGCTTCGCTTCATGCAGCCGGCTCGAGGCTCCGCCCCTCTAATGGGCGGGCTTGCGGGCGCGATGGAAGGCGACGCGGCCGAAGAGCGTCCGCCGCGCGTCGACGCGCTCCACCGCCTCGAAGCCCGCCTCCGAGAGGATCGACGACACGCGCGCGTCGCTGTTCTCGCGAAGGTCCTCGGCGCTGTGCAGGAGCCGCGCGAGGAGCCCCTCGGAGCGCTCCTCCGCGCGGCCGAAGTCCAGGAGATGTAGCGACCCGCCGGGGCACAGCACGCGCAGGATCTCGCGCAGCATTCCGCGCCGCGTCGCGAGGTCGAGGTGATGGAGCATCAGCGACGACGTCGCGCGGTCGAACGAGGCGTCGCCGAAGGAGAGCGCATCGCCGTATCCCTGCTCGAAGGTCACCGCGACTCCCGCGCGGGCGGCCTTGCGGCGCGCGATCGCGAGCGCCTTCGGATCCGGATCGAGCCCGACCACCTCTACCTGCGGGTGCTCCCGCCGCAGGCGCACCGCCAGCGACCCGGTGCCGCAGCCAACGTCGAGGACGCGGTGCCCGGGCGCGAGCCGCGCCTCCCCGATCAGCTCGGCGTGCAGCGCGCCGACGCCGAGGAGCCGGTTCAGCGGGTCGTAGAAGGGAAGCAGGAAGTCGCGGCCGGCGGCCGGAATGTAGGCTCGGTGCGTCTCGCTCACGGCGAATCCCTCTCGGGCGCGCGAGCGTCAAGGATAGCGCCGTCGCCCCGGGCGGGGCGCGCGCCGCGCTCAGCTCTTCTTCAGCTCGATCAGGATCTCGTGGTAGGTCTTCTTGCCGACGTTGAGCGCCCACTCCGTGCCGCCCTTCGGGACGCGCACGGTGTTGCCGGCCGGCGGGACCTTGCCGACGAAGGGATCCATCCCGGTAGATTTCGGCGGGATCCCGGCGACCAGATCGCCCGAGAAGATCACCAGGTAGTAGTCGTGCTCGTGATGGTGGAGGTCCGAGTGCTCGCCCGGCTCGAGCTTCATCTCCCAGATGCGCACGTCCTCGTCCTCGAGCAGGACGTGGTTCGCCACCTTGCCGATCGGATCGCCGGCGTGTGCGCTGCGGAACTTCTCGATGCGCTCGCGCAGCTCGGGCGTGATCTGGACGAACTCGGGCTCCGTGTGGCGCATGGCTCCTCCCGTCGGTGGCGATCGAGGCGGGAGGCTACCTCCGACGGCGCCGGTCTGGCCAGTCGGAGCGCGGAGAGGGCCGCGGCCGCTACAGATCGTCGACGGGCGTGGAGCCGCTCTGCCAGCCGAGCTCGCTGTCGAGCAGGAACTGGGTCGTCCACGGGTATTCGTACGCTTCCCAGCTGCGGAAGTTCTTCACAGTCGCCCAGAGGCCGAGCAGGCTCGCCTGCGACGGCTCGTCGTAGACGGCCTCGATGCGCGCGAGCAGGTCGGCCGGTCGCTCGGGCGCGCGGCGCAGCACCTCGAGGAACCACTTGTGATAGGGGTAGAGGATCTCGTTGTGCGCGAGGATCATGCGCCCGCCGAAGAGCACGGTGCGCGCCACGCCGATCCCGAGCAGGTAGCGATCGCCGCGCTTCAGTCCCTCGTGCGCGTACCAGTGCCAGGCCTCGAACTGGGCGTGGAAGCGGCGGATGCGATCCGCCTTCTCGGCCACGGGATAGCGCGCGATCTCGCGCAGGATGGGGCCGAGGTCGCCCACGCGGGAGAAGAGCACGCGCGCGTCCTCGAAGGCGAAGCGCGCGGGCTCGCTCCCCGCGCGCGCGACCTCCTCGAGGAAGCCGAGGCCGATGTACTTGCCCTCGACGAACCCCCCGGGCCAGTCGCAGCCCTCGGCGCTCAAGAACTGCAGGCGCCCCTCGCGCAGCCGCGCCTGGTAATCGCGGTCCGCCACGGCGATCAACAGATCGACGTCCGACGTCGGACTCTCGAGCCCGTGGGCAATCGATCCCCCGAGCAGGAGCGCCTGCACCTCCGGATCGCCGCGGAAGCGCCCCGTCGCGTGCTCGATCGCGCGCTGGTGATGGGCCTGCATCGCCCGCTCAGGCCGGCCAGCCTTCGAGGCGCCGCCGCAGCGCTGCGACGAGCGCGGGCGCCTCCTCGAGCTTCGCGGCGCTGCCGAAGACGTAGAAGTCGGGGCGTTGGAGCGCGACCGCGGCTCCGTTCGCGGAGAACCAGCCGGCGTAGCCGCCGTTCGGGTTCGCCGCCGGCGGGACGTGGACGGTGACGCCGCCGAGCGACGAGAAGAACGCGGCCAGCTCGGGGCCGAGGAGCGGCGCCGGATCGCCGAGCGGGCTCACCAGCGCGAAGCCGCGCCCGACGACGTCGTCGAAGCGACCCTCTCGCCCGCCCAGGCGGACGCGGTCCTGCACGAAGAGGCGCCCCGCCGCGGGGCTCTCGTCGGCGAAGCAGCCGGGCCCGAGCCGCGGCAGGATCGCCGCTACCGGCTCGCGCCGATCGCGGGCTTCAGCCGCCATGGGCCGGTCGCGCTCCGCCGCCTCGGCGGGATCGGCCACGCAGATCAGCTTTCCGAGCGCGATCGAGAGATCGATCGTGGACCGCGCGTGCGGGAGCCGCTCGCTCATGTAGGTATCGAGCAGGTCCTCGTGCGCGCGGCCGGCCAGCACGAGGTCGAGCTCCAGGCGAGGTTCGCGGCGTCGCGCATCCCCGAGCACATCCCCTGGCCGGCGAAGGGCGGCATCAGGTGCGGAGCGTCCCCGGCGAGGAGGAGCCGGTCCCGGCGCCACGCGTCCGCCCAGCGAGCGCGGAAGGTGTAGACGGCGTGGCGCTCGAGCCTGGCGTTGGCGGGATGCACGTCCCAGGGCGCGAGCAGGCGCCAGGCCGTCTCCTCGCGGTCGAGCTCCTCGATCGTCTCGCCGGGCAGCCGCATGAACTCCCAGCGACGGCGGCCCGGCCCGCCGGAGACGAGCGTGGTCGGCCGGGCGGGATCGCAAAGCTCCCAGTTCGGAGGGTTCCAGGGGCGGGGCGCGTGGGGCAGCACGTCCACGACGAGCCAGTCGAAGTAGAAGCCGAGATCGGACCACGCCGAGCCCATCTTGCCGCGGACGAAGCTGTTCGCGCCGTCGCAGCCGACCGCGTACCGCGCGCGCAGCGCCACGCGCTCGCTGGTCTCCGTCTTCGCTTGGAGCTCGACGTGCTCGGCCGCGGCGCGGACGCCGTCCACCTCGCAGCCGCGCTCGACGCGGACGCTCGGGAGCGCGCGAGCGCGCGCGTCGAGGATCGCCTCGAGCTCCGGCTGACAGAACATGCTCGACTCGGGCCAGCCCGAGACGCTGTGCTCCGCGTCGCGCCCGATGCGCAGCAGGATCTCGCCCGCGGCGTTGCGCCACTCGTAGAGGTCGGCCGGCTCGACGCGGTCTGCGAGCGCGTCCGCGACGCCGGCCGACTGCAGCACGCGCGCGACCTCGTGGTCGAAGTGCACGGCGCGCGGGAGCGGATACGCGCGCGGCCAGCGCTCGAGCACCGCCACGCGCCGGCCTCGCTGTCCCAGCAGGATCGCGAGCAGCTGGCCGACCGGCCCGTAGCCGACGATCGCCACGTCGAAGAGCTCGTCCATGGGCGACCCGTCCGGATGGTCTTCGATCGCCTCCCAGCTCTTGACTGCGCTCGGCTTCGCCTCGCTGCGCGGAGGCCGACTCAGGAGTCGGCCTCCGCGCGGGCGAGCGCCACGATGTCCTCGGGGGCGAGGAACGAGGTCGGCACCGGCGGGCCCCACGCGGCGAGCGGATGCGCCTCGGTCGACGCCGCGACCTTCCAGGCCTCCTCGTCCGCGATCACGTCGAGGTCCGCCATGTACTCGGCAAAGTTGCCCGCCGGGTCGCGCAGGTACCAGAAGTAGTTCGAGCCGATCGCATGTCGGCCGAGCCCCCAGACGTGGCGCGCGGCGTCGGCCGCCACCATCGCGGCCCCGCCGCGGCCCACGGCGTCGAGGTCGTCGAGCTCCCAGGCCGTGTGGTGGAGGAAGCCGACCGGCGCCGGCTGGACGAGGAGGTTGTGGTGGTCCGTCGAGCAGCGCAGGAAGGCGGCGCCGATCGCGGGAACCTCGTCGCTCAGCCGGAAGCCGAGCCCCTCGATGAAGAAGCGGCGCGAGGCGGCCGCGTCCGTGGATCCCACGACCACGTGGCTGAGCCGGCGCGGGCGCGGCGGCTCGGACGTGCGTGCGGCGGGCGAACGCGCGTTCACGCGGAGCGTGCGCCCCGGCGCGTTGAGCTCGAGCGTGGCGGCGGGCTTCTGCACCACGCGCGGCTCGACCGCGAGATCGACCCACACGCCCGTCGCGGGCTCGCACGCGCGAAGCGCGCGCTCGGAGCGCTCGACCGCCACGCCGAGGCGCGAGAGGCTGGAGGCGGCGCGCGCGAGGTCGTCCGCGTCGTCGACTCCAACCGAGAGCGCGAGCAGGTTTCGGCGCGGCGCTCGCTCGACGCGCAGCTGCTCGCCGCCGTCGAGCGTCTCGAAGCTCCCGGGACGCGCCTCGAGCAGGCCGAAGTCGCGGTAGAAGCCGCACACGGCATCCGGCTCCGGGACGCCGATCGCGATCGATCGCAGGCGATGGAGGGGCATCGGATCCTCGAGACGCCGCTCAGAGCAGCGCGGTGTCGGGCTCGTCGATCACCCGGTTCTCGATGGCGCCGAGTCCCTCGATCTCGACGCGCACGGCGTCGCCGACCTGGAGCAGGCTGGGCGGCTTGAGCGCGATGCCGACGCCCCCGGGCGTTCCGGTCGAGACCACGTCGCCGGGCTCGAGCGTGAAGGCCGTCGAGAGGTGCTCGACCAGGGCGAAGCAGTCGAAGATCGGCTGCTTGGTGCTCGAGTCCTGGCGCAGCTCGCCGTTCACCCAGGTGCGGAGCCGCAGGCCGTGCGCCAGGAACTTCGGAGGGCGGAGCACGGGGGCCGCGAGCGAGACGGATGCGAGCGCGAGACGCGCGCGGGCGCCGCCCGCGGCGCGCGCGGCGGCGCGCAGCGCCTCGGGGCCGCCCTCGAGGAGATGCACCATCTCGGGCGGCAGCTCGGGTGCCGCGGCGGCGAGATCCACGACCTCGTCGCCCTGCACCACGCCGACCCTTCGCCTCCCGTCGTGGCTGAAGGTGCAGAGCTTCACGAGGCGGTTCCCCCTGTCGAGTCCCGCGCGCTTCTGCGATGCACCGCTCCCGAAGGTACCTCCGTCGATGGCCCCGTCGAGGCGCGGTCGGGTCGCTCGCCCCCTTCGCCGCGCGCGCGGTCGAGGTGGGCGGAGATCGCCTCGAGCCAGGCGTCGGGATTCTCGAGCTGGGGCGAGTGCGCGGCGTCTTCGATCACGACCAGCCGGGAGCCGGAGACGCGCTCCGCGAGGACCTCCGCTGGGCGCCGAAACGGGGCGTCCTGCGCGCCGACCACGACAGTGGTGGGGCAGCGGATCTCGCCGAGGCGCTCGAGCACGCCGCGATCCTCGACGAGGCCGAGGCCCAGCGTCGCGAACGCCACCGGGTCCATCGCCACGAGCTTCGCGCGCAGGCGCGCCCAGTACGCATCCTCTCCCATCCGCTCGACGCAGCGGACGACGGCCGGCGGGCGCGGCGTGTGCGGTGCGGCCTTGCGACCGGCCTCGAACAGCGCCTCCATGCCGGACTCGCGGGCGAGCTTCGCCGACGCTTCGAAGAAGGGCCGCGCCGCGCGAGAGATCGGCTCGGCCGCCGTGTCCATCAGCACCAGCGAGGCCACCCGCTCGGGCTGCGCGAGGACTGCGCGAAGCGCCAGCATGCCGCCCATCGAATGGCCGAGCAGGTCGCAGCGCGAGACCTCGAGCGCGTCGAGCAGGGCGAGCAGGTCCTCGGTCAGACGCTCGAAGGTGTAGCCAGACGCGGTGCCGGGATTGCTGCTGTCGCCGTGGCCGCGCAGGTCCGGCGCGATGGTGCGGCCGCGCGCGCCGAGCCGCGGGAGCATCTCGCGCCAGTCGTCGCGCGAACCCGTGAAGCCGTGCACCAGCACGAAGGCCCGGTCGCCGGCCCCGTGCACCTCGTACGCCATTTCGATGCCGCCGATGCGCAGGCGCTCGGCGCGGGGAGCTCGCATGCGGCGACTCTACCACGGCGACGACAGCCGAGCGGAAGGACGACACCGGCGCGCGTCGAAGGAGCAGCCCCGAGGGAGCGCCTTGCACGGCGTCCCGGATCGGTCATCCTTTGCTTAAGGGCGGGTCTCCTGACTAGCGGCCAGGGGAGCGCGCCTGCACGCGCCTCGGGCGCGCGCGTACTCCGCTCGGGCTCCGCTGCCGGACGTTCCGACCAAGGATCCTGAGAATCGAGGCGTTGGCGACTCCCCGCGAGTCGCCGTGGATCGCCAAAGGGAATCGAGTTTGGGCAAGAAGCTATACGTTGGAAACCTTCCTTTCTCCACCACCGAGAGCGAGCTTCGGCAGCTCTTCGAGAAACACGGCCCCGTCGAGTCGGTCGCCGTGATCATGGACCGCGAGACCGGTCGCCCGCGCGGCTTCGGATTCGTCGAGATGGCGGATGCGAACGCGGCGGCGGCGGCGATGCAGAGTCTCGACGGCCGTGACTTCGGCGGGCGCGCCCTGCGCGTCAACGAGGCGAACGAGCGGCCGCAGGGAGGAGGCGGTGGCGGCTACGGAGGGAATCGCCGGCGCTGAGCCGCAGCCAGTTCGATCCAGGAGCCGTCCTCCGCGAGCCGCGGAGGACGGCTCCTTCTTTCTGGGTTCTCCGACCTGGCTTCGCCGTCTGGGTTCTTCGTCGAGTCTGGGCTAAGCCGTGTCCGCGATGGGGGCGGTGTCGCGAGATTCGATCGTCGTCGCCGTCTTCGCGGCGGTGTACCTGGGCATGCTGCTCGGGCGCTTCCCTCGCCTCGCGCTCGACCGCACCGGCATCGCGCTGCTCGGCGCGATCGCGCTGCTCGCCAGCGGGACGACGACGCCGGCCGCGCCGTCGACGTGCCGACACTCGCGCTCCTCTTCGGGCTGATGGTGGTCTCGGCCCAGCTCCGCCTCGGCGGCTTCTACGGACGCGTGGCCTGGCGGCTCGCCGAGCTCCCCGTCGCGCCGGCGAGCCTGCTGGGCGCGATCGTCGCCGGGGTCGGCGCGCTCTCGGCGGCCTTCAGCAACGATGTCGTGTGCCTCGCAGTCGCTCCGGTCTTGATCGACACGTGCGCGCAGCGGCGCCTCGACCCGCGGCCGTTCCTGCTCGCGCTCGCGTGCGCCGCCAACGCCGGCTCGGCGGCCACGTTGATCGGGAATCCGCAGAACATGCTGATCGGCCAGACCCTGCAGCTCTCGTTCACCGGCTACCTGGCGCGGGGCGGCGATTTCGACGGCGCTCTGCCTGGGCGCGGTCTGGACCGTGGTCGCGCTCCAGAGCCGTGGCCGCTGGGAGATTCCGCCGACCGGCGCCGACGCCCCGATGCGCGTCGCGGACGCGGCGCCGAGCTTCGACCGCTGGCAGACCACGAAGGGCCTCGGCGTCGCCGCCGTCCTCCTCGTCGTCTTCCTCGCGAGCGACTGGCCGCGCGAGATCGCGGCGCTGGCCGGCGCCGGCGCGCTGCTCACCAGCCGCAAGCTCCACTCGCGCGAGACGCTCGGCCTCGTCGATTGGCAGCTGCTCGTGCTCTTCATCGGCCTCTTCGTCGTGAACGGCGCGCTCGAGCAGACCGGGCTTCCCGCGGACGCGGTGGGCGCGCTTCGTGCCCGAGGCGTCGATCCGCAGCACCCCGCCTGGCTCTTCGCCGCCACGGTGCTGCTCAGCAATGCGGTCTCCAACGTGCCCGCCGTGATGCTGCTCCTGCCGATCGCGCGGGTGGCGCAGGCCGGGCCGCTCCTCGCACTGGCGAGTACGCTGGCCGGGAACCTCCTCCTGGTGGGCAGCATCGCCAACCTGATCGTCGTCGACGCCGCGGCGCGTCGGGGTATCGCGATCGACTGGAGGCGCCACGCGTGCACCGGCGTGCCGGTCACGTTGGTGACGCTCGCGATCGCGACCGCCGCGCTGTGGCTCCAATCGGCGAGCGGCCTCGACTAGACTGGGAAAATGGTCGAAGCAGAGCCCCAGGGCGAACGCGCGCCCCGCGCGCCGGCGTGGCGCGCACGGCGCTGGCTTCTGCGCGCGCTCCTCGTCGCGGCCGCGCTCGCCGTCGCGCTGCGCGCGATCCTCCCGACCGCGCTCGAGCGCGGGATCCCCTACGCGATCGGGCGCGCCGCGGGCATGCCGGCCGCCGTCCGCAACGCCGACCTCTGGCTGCTCAAGGGCGCGGTCGCGCTCGAAGGGGTCGCCGTCGGGCAGCCGCGCGCGGACGCGCCGCCGCCCTCGCTCCTGCACCCGGTCGCCGTGGATCCGGCCTCGGCGCTGCTGCGCTGGGACCGCGTCTACGTGCATCTCGACTGGTGGGGACTCCTGCATCGCACGCTGCGCCTGCGCGAGCTCGAGATCGACGCGCCTGGCGTGCACCTCGAGCGGGAGGCCGACGGGCGCATCGATCCGCTCGCCGGCAGCAAGCTTGCCGCTCCGGCGCCGAAGCCGGAGCCGCCGCCAAAGCCCGAGAAGCCCGGGAAGCCATGGGTCGTCGAGCTCGACCGCCTCCGGGTGCGAAGCCCCGACGTCCGGATCGCGGACGCGCCGACCGGGAGCCCGCTCCTGCAGCTCGGGCTCGAGGAGTTCACGCTCGGCGACCTGCGGGTCGCCGGCAGCGACCTCCGCCTCGGCGCGGTCGGGATCCGCGGGCCGGTGCTGCGAGTCAGGCGCGATCTGGTGCTCGGCGGGGCCAAGGGAGGCCCCCCCCCTCCGCCGCCCGCGGCCCCTGCGGCGACCGCCGAGAAGGCGGCGCAGCCGCCCGGCTACCGCGTCGATCGCATCGCGATCGAGGGAGCGGAGTTCACGCTCCTGACTGACGCCGGTCCGGTCGAGATGTCGCTCGCGCTCGAGGCGCGCGACGTCAGTGCGGCCGCGGGCGCGCGCTTCCCGCTCAAGGTCCAGCTCGGCGCCAAGAAGGGCAGCATCGCCCTCGACGGCAAGCTCGGGGTCCTGCCGCCCGCCTTCTCGGGCAGGGTCGCATGGACGGATCTCCCCTTCTCGATGCTCCTGATCGCCTCGGTGCCCGAGCTTCAAAAATGGCTCCACTCGTGCAGCGCGTCCGGCGATCTCGGCGTCGAGCTCTCGCTCGAGCCGCACCAGGCGGCCGTCGATCTCGTGGGACGCGTGGGGATCGACTCGTTCGCTCTCGGCGACCCCGAGGGCAAGGAGGTCGGGGTCGAGTTCCAGTCGTTCGAGGTGCCGATCCAGAAGGCGCACGTCCCGATTCCGGGCGAAGGAGAGGCGCCGGCGCCGATCGCCGTCGCGCTCGGCGAGGTGCGACTCGTCGATCCCAAGATTCGCTACGCGCGTCCGACTCCCGAGCTCGACCAGCTCCTTCGCGGTCCGAAGCCCGCGGAGAAGACCGAGATGGCGGCGAAGCCGGCGCCGGCCGGGCAGGCGCCGCCGCCCGCCGCCCCGACCCCCGTCGATCTCGCCGTGGAGGGCCTCGCCATCTCCGGCGCGTCGCTCTCCTTCGAGGACGCGACGGGGCCCCGGCCGCGGCGCGGCGGAGTCGATGGTCTCGACGTCGACCTGCACGGCGTGCATTTCCAGACCGGGAGCGCGCTCGCCGCCGCGCTCGGCGCGCTCGACCTCGGCGCCGCCTCGGTCTCCTTCGAGGACCAGGTCGTCGAGCCGCCCTATCGGGGCGGCGTCCGCAACCTCTCGGTAGCGGCGCGGGATCTCGCCTTCCCCGCGCTCGCGGCGCACGGGGTCCGCGTGCGCGGCGTCGCGCCCGATGGCGGGTCGTTCGCCCTCGACGGCTCGCTGGCGCAGGGATCCGGAGATTTCACGCTCGATCTCAAGAGGCTCGCGCTCCCGCCCTTCAATCCGTACTCGACGAGCGCAGCCGGCTACACCCTCGCCGGCGCGGCCTCGCTCCAGTCGAAGGTCAAGATCCGCGGGGCGCGCTACGACACGCGCAACGCGATCACGCTGCACAAGCTCGACGTCACCGCGCAGAAGGCCGGTGACTTCGAGCGGCGCTTCGGCGTGCCGCTCGAGCTCGCGCTCGCGCTGCTGCGCGACCCGAGCGGCGACATCTCGCTGACGGTCCCGGTCGCCGTCGACGAGAAGGGCGTCTCCACCGGGATCGGGACGATCGTCGCGGGGGCGCTCCGCCAGGCGTTGGTCGGCGCACTCAGCTCGCCGCTCAAGATGATCGGAGCGGTGCTGCCGGGCGGGGACAAGGGCGGCGGCGGCGTTTCGCTTGAGCCGCTCGCGTTCCCGGCGGGCCAGGCGGTCCTCCCCGCGGATCAGGCGGCCCGCCTCGACGGGCTCGCGCAGCTGCTCGGGAGCCGCCCCGCGCTCAAGCTCTCGCTGCTCGGGCACGCCGGCCCGGCGGACCGCCCGCTCGTCGCCGAGCAGATGCTGGTCGAGCGCGTCGGGGGCGGCGACTCGTTGCCCGACCTTGAGGGGGCGGGGTTCTTCGCGCGCCGGCGCCTCTTCTCGGCGCTCGAGAAGCGCGCGCGCGGCGAGGCGGCCCCGCTCTCGCCCGACGACCAGGTGCTGCTCGGGCGCTACGTGGCCGCGGAGCAGGTGCCCCCCGACCGCATGACCGCGCTTGCGCGGCGGCGCGCGGAGGCGGTGCGCGGGGCGCTCGTCTCGCAGAAGGGGGTTGAGGCGGCGCGCATCGAGGTGGGCGCGGCGCCGGAGGCCGGCGACCCTGCCGTCGTGGTGGAGTTCGGGGGAGGCTAGGAGGCCGACTCGAGAGTCGGCCCACGAGCAGTGAGGCGAAGTCTGCGGAGCCGAACGAAGGCACCAGCTAGGAGGAGGGCGAGTCCGCGACCGGGACGCCCCAGAGCGCCGCGATCCTCGCGTCCTCGTTCTGCCAGACGCCGCGGTGGAGCTCGATCATGCGCTGCGGGTCCGAGAGCAGGGTGCGCCGCTCGGGATCCACGAGCGCGCGCGGGCCGTTGGCGAGCGCCCGCGCGACGAGCGCCTGGCGCGCGGCGCGCAGGCGCGGCTTGAGGCCGCGCCGCGAGCCGGTGAGCGCGCAGTGGAGCGCGTTCACCCCGGGATCGGCGACGGCGCGCACGAAGCCGTCGCGCTCGGCGTCCGGCAGCGCGGCGCGCGCGGACTCCGCGCTCTCCAGCTCCCGCTCGAGGTCCTCGACCTCGCGCGGCGGCGCGGACTCCTCGGGCGTGAGAAAGAGGCCGAGCGCGCGGGCGCGATCGCCGAGCCGGACCCGGCTCGTGTACACCGAGAGGGGGATCGAGAGGATCAGCGCCGCCACGATCGGCGTGAGCCACCAGAAGTAGTGCGGGTTGAGCGCGAAGACGCAGGTCGCCCAGCCGCTCGCGACCAGCGTGTCGACGCCGTGATGGCGGATCGCCTCTCCCCAGCTCGTCTCCGAGTCGCCGCGCGCCGCCGAGCGCCAGGCGACCGTGCGCCCGAGCAGGTTCGCGATCACGAAGCGCGTGTGGAAGACCATGCGGATCGGCGCCAGCAGCGTCGAGATCGCGACCTCGAGCAGCGTGCTCGCGAGGAGGCGGAAGAAGCCGCCGAAGCCGCGGGCGCTGCCGCGCACGAGCGCGAGCAGGATCGCCAGGACCTTCGGCAGGAAGAGGATCGCGCCGGTCACCGCGAGCAGCGCGATCGCCCAATCGGGCCGCCACACGGGCCATTCCGGGAACAGGCTCTTGCCCGGCGGGAAGTAGACCGGCGGGCGCAGTGCCTCCGAGATCGCTTCGGCGGTCGACAGCACCAGGAAGCAGAACCAGAGGAGCGCGGAGACGTAGGACAGGACGCCGTTCAGGAAGAGCGCGCGGTGCGCGCCCGAGAAGCCCTTCGTCGCGAGGAGCCGGAGGTGCTGGATGTTGCCCTGACACCAACGGCGGTCGCGCTTCATCTCTTCGAGGAGCGAGGAGGGGGTCTCCTCGTAGGAGCCCGGCAGCTCGTAGGCGAGCCAGAGCGCCCAGCCAGCCCGCCCCATCAGCGCAGCCTCCACGAAGTCGTGCGAGAGGATCTCTCCGCCGCGCGGCGGCCGGCCGGGCAGCCGGGGCAGGTGACAGAAGTCCATGAAGGGCGCCACGCGGATGATGGCGTTGTGCCCCCAGTACTGGCCTTCCCCGAGCTGCCAGTAGTGGAGCCCGGCCGCGAAGAGCGCGCCGTAGAGGCGCGCCGCGAACTGCTGGACGCGCGCGAAGAGCGAGCGGCGCAGAATCGAGACCGGCGCCGTCTGGATCATCCCCGCGTCGGGATGCGCTTCCATCATCTGGACCAGGCGCACCATGGCGTCGCCCGACATGACGCTGTCGGCGTCGAGCATGATCATGTAGCGATAGCGCTTGCCCCAGCGCCGACAGAAGTCGGCGACGTTGCCGCTCTTGCGCTCGATGCGGACGCGGCGGCGCCGATAGAAGATGCGCCCGAAGCCGTCCACCGCCCGGCACCAGTCGAACCAGGCGGCTTCCTCCTCGACGGCGGTGCTCGGGCTGCTCGAGTCGGAGAGCACGAAGAAGTCGAAGTGGCCGAGCGCGCCGGCCTTGTCGAGCGAGCGGTGGATGGCGCGAAGCCCCGCGAACACGCGCGGCACCGGCTCCTCGCAGATCGGCATGCAGATCGCGGTGCGCGCCGCCGGGTCGATCGCCGCCGCCCCGGCGCCTTCCGCTCCCTCCGCGAAGATCCGCGTCACCGCGAACCGATCGCGCCGGCGGACCAGCAGCAGGAACCCGAGGGTCGCGGTCCAGAAGCCGATCGAGATCCAGCCGAAGAGGGCGCCGAAGCACGCCGCGATCGCGCTCTCGAGCAGCGTGTTGCCCTTCTGCGGAAGCACGTCGAGCATGAACTCGCCCGCGATCACGCTCGGGATCAACACGAGGACTGCGAGCAGCACGCGCCGGCGCCGCGCGGTCCACGACCAGCGGCGCGCGCGCGGGTCGGGCTTGTGGGTGCTGCCGTCGGCGGCAGCGCGCGCGAAGGGAACGCGCGCGATCGCGCGCCGCAGCCCGCGACGCTCGAAGCGGTGGGGGATCATCGCGCCGCGCGCGAGGGGGGGCATCGAGTCGAGGCGCCGCGGCCCGCAGCGGGCGAGCGGCGTCGCCGACGCCGGGCCGCCGGCGAGCATCGTGTCGAGGCGCCAGGCGACGAACTCGTCGGCATCGCCCGGCGCGCGCTCGAGCGCGCGCTGCGGGCGCGACTCGATCAGCAGGCGCCGCAGCTCGGCGAGCGTGGTCGCGAGGGCGCCGCCGCCGACGTCCTCGGCGCCGCGGGTGGCGGCGCGCAGCGCGGCCTGCTCGGCCAGCTCGCGGCGCTCGGGCGCCGGGATGCCGAGCGCCTCCAGGTAGGCTTCCGCGCGCTCGCGCGCGCCCTGCCAGTCGTGGAAGAGCTGCGCGCGCTCGATCGAGAGCGCGGTGTCCGTCATGGTTTGAGAGTGTAGGTCCAGGTCTCGGTCAGCGCGTCCTGGCCGCGCTGCAGGAAGGCGCGGAGCTCCACCGGATCGCCCCCCTTGGGACGGACCTGGAAGGTGAGGCGCCAGCCGCCGGTGACGGGATTTGGCAGCACGTGTTGCTCGAGAATCTCCGCCTGGCTGCCGTCTCCCGCGCTCACCACGCCGCGCAGCACCGTCTCGGGCGAGAGCTGGGAGAGCTGCTTGCCGTTGAAATCGATGACGAAGCGGTGCGCGTCCGCGAAGGTGCCGCGGTCGCGGCGCGTGGCCTCGACGCGTCCGCCCGGCGGCCGGGAGGGATCGTCGCCATACCAGGACATCCGATAGGCGTAGGCGATCGGGTCGCCGGGCGACGGCGTCTTCTCGGGGACCCAGAAGGTCACGACGTTGTCGTGGATGTCGGCGGGGGTCGGGATCTCGACCAGCTGGACCGCCCCCGTGCCCCAGTCGCCGTTCGGCGCGATCCAGACGCTCGGCCGCGTGTCCTGGCGCGTCTCGAGGTCCTGGTAGTGGTCGAAGTCGCGGTCGCGCTGGATCAGCCCGAAGCCGCGCGGATTGGTCATGCGGAACGACGAGACGCCGAGCGTGCGCGGGTTGTCGAGCGGCCGCCAGATCCACTCGCCGGTCGAGTCGGAGAGGAGCAGGCCGTCGGAGTCGTGCACCTCGGGCCGGAAGTCCTCCGGTGGGCGCAGCGTGTTCTCGCCGAAGAAGAACATGCTGGTGAGCGGCGCGATGCCGAGGCGCCCGATCCGATCGCGCAGGAAGAGGCGCGCCTCGACGTCCACCAGCGTCTCGTCGCCCGGAGACACCACGAAGCGAAACGCGCCGGTCAGCCGCGGGCTGTCGAGCAGCGCCAAGATCTCGATCTCCTTGGCCGCGGGCCCCGGCCGCACGAGCCAGTACTCCTTGAAGAAGGGGAACTCTTCGCCGGTCGGCAGCGCCGTGTCTACCGCGACGCCGCGCGCCGAGAGCCCATAGGCCTGGTCCCTGCCGACGGCGCGGAAGTAGCTCGCGCCGAGGAACACGATCACCTCGTCCTTGTACGCCGGCGTCTTGATCGGGTAGTGGACGCGGAAGCCCGCGTAACCGAGGTTCTGCGGCACGCGGCTCGCGAAGTCGTTCTTGCCGTAGTCGAACTGGCTCGGCGAGAAGGGCACCGGGTGCACGCCCTTCGCGTCCACCACGTTCATCGCGACGGTGCGGTCGTAGTAGAGCCCGGGGTGGAAGAACTGGACCTCGAAGGAGGAGTTCTTCCCGCGCCACAGCGCCTGATCGGGACGGAAGCGGATGTCGCGCCACTGGTCGTAGGAGATGCCGAGCAGCCACTGCGGAACCTGGCCGCGAGGGTCCTGGAAGGGCGCGTGCGCCATCGCCTGCGCCCGCTCGGCGACCTGGTCGAGGCCGAAGCGGCCGGCTGCCTTCGCCCCGCTCGCGAGGAGACCCGCGGCCAGCCATGCAGCGAGCAGCGGCGCGCCGAGGTTCCGGCGGAGGACGTCGAGCACCGTGGGGGGGTCTCCTGCTGCGAGCGGCCGGATCTTCCAACATTCCGTTGGCCGCGCAATGCCGTTGCGCGCTCGCGCGGCGCTCCTCCTGTCGGTCCCGGCGCGTTCCTCCGACCGGCCCGTCGCCGACCACGCGCCATCGCGGTCCTCGAACCCCCACCCCGTGGGGGACGAGCGCCGCGCGTTGTGCTACCAACCCGCACGATTCGAGAGGCGCCGGTCGCCGCGGCACTTGACCACGACCGGGCCGTGC
>Ga0335082_10004333_pt1 | contig 15460 bp, 14 predicted proteins | sample Lox_Sample_41_FD_206718 | JGI IMG/M metagenome (GOLD analysis project Ga0335082, IMG submission 206718) | Soil microbial communities from Loxahatchee National Wildlife Refuge, Florida, United States - Lox_Sample_4.1 | ecosystem: Environmental > Terrestrial > Soil > Wetlands | place: USA...
GCTCGACGCGCCGCCGGCGCGACCGGCGACGAATGTGCGAGCAGGTGACGTGGCGTGACCCCGGTCAATGCCCGGATGGTGGCTCATCGCGTTTACATGGCGTGCGCCCGGCTGCCGGCTGGCGGTCGGGCGCGCGGGGCGCGCCGGGGCGATCGCGAGGGAAGGGGACATGTTCACGAGACGGGACTTCCTGCGGTGGAGCGGCCGATCGGCGGCCGCGCTCGGCCTCTCGCAGCTCGGGCTGTTCCGGCTGGAGCAGGCGCTGGCGGGGGAGCCGTCGGCGCCGCTGATCTGGCTGCACGGCGCGAGCTGCTCGGGCTGCTCCGTCGCGGCCCTGAACGCGGTGGCGCCCACCACCTTCGCCGAGCTCCTCCGCGACCGCGTCTCGGTGGAGTACGACGGCCTGCTCATGGCCGCAGGCGCCGACCTCGCCATCCGCACCATGGACGGCGCGGTCCGGGCGAATGACGGGCGCTTCCTCCTGGTGGTGGAGGGCGGCGTCCCCACCGCAGCCGGCGGCCGCTACTGCGTCATCGGCGCGCGCGACGGCGCGCCCGTCACGCTCCTGGACGCGGTGAAGGACCTGGGCCCGAGGGCGGCGCGCGTCCTCGCCGTCGGGACGTGTGCTTCGTACGGCGGCGTCGCGGCCGCGGGGTCCAACCTCACCGGCGTCCTACCGCTCGCCGACGTCCTCGCCGGCAGGACGGCCAGGCCGGTGATCAACGTCCCGGGTTGCCCGGCGCCGCCCGAGCAGCTCTTCCGGATCGTCATCGGGCTCCTCGCCGGCGGCGCGTGCGCGCTCGACGCCGACGGGCGGCCGGCGACCTGCTTTCCGCACACCGTGCACTTCACCTGCCCGCGCAAGCACCTGCCGCAGGCGAAGGCGCTCGGCGAGGCGGGGTGCCTCCTCGAGCTGGGGTGCCGTGGCAAGACCACGACCGCGATGTGTCCGCAGCACAAGTGGAACAACGGGAGGAACTGGTGCGCGGCGGCCGGACACCCCTGCATCGGCTGCGCGATGCCGGACTTCCCCGCCTCGCCCCTGACGCCGGCCGTCGCCTCCACCTGAGCGCACGAGGGCTCCGACATGTCGAGACGGATCGTGGTGGCACCGGTGACGCGGGTGGAGGGCCACCTCAGCCTGAACCTCGACGTCGCCGACTCGGGGCGCGTCGTCGCCGCCCATGCCTCGGGGACGATGTTCCGGGGCTTCGAGGGCATCATGCTGGGGCGCGACCCGCGGGAGGCCATCCACCTCACCCAGCGGATCTGCGGCGTGTGCCCCGTCCCCCACGCGCGCGCGGCGGTGGAGGCCGTGGAGCGCGCCTTCGGGGTGGAGCCGCCGCGCAACGCCGTGCTGCTGCGCAACCTGGTCCAGGGGGCGGGGCTGGTCTCGGACCACCTCCTCCACTTCTACCACCTGGCGCTCCTCGACTACGTTCACGGTCCGTCGCTGCCGCCCTTCACGCCCGCGCCCGCGGCCGATCAGCGCTTCTCCGACGCCGACGCCGCGGTGCTCGCGGAGCACTACCTGAAGGCGCTGGAGATGCGGCGCAAGGCCCAGGAGATGGCCGCGCTGTTCGCGGGGAAGATGCCCCACGTGATGACCTTCGCGCCCGGCGGCGTCACCCAGCAGCCGACCGCGGCGAACGTGGCCGAGTTCCGGGCCACCCTCGACGACCTCGTCCCGTTCGTCGAGGGCACCTACCTGCCGGACGCGACGCGGCTCTCCGAGACGTACCCCGAATACCAGGAGATCGGCGCGGGGCCGCCGAACCTGCTCTCGTTCGACGCGTTTCCGGACGGGGCGGGCGGCCACCTGTTCCCGGCGGGGAAGTGCGTCGGCTACCGGCGGGCGCGCGGGCGCGAGGGATCGCGAGACGGCGAGCGGCGCCCGGACGGCCGCGGCCGGCAGGCGCTCCCGCTCACCGACGCGGACGTCGCCTCGATCGACGAGTCGGTGCGCCACGCCTACTACGGCACGGTCGCCGGCCGAGGCGGGAGCGCCGGCGGCGTCGCGCAGCCGGACCTCGACAAGCGGGGCGCCTACTCGTGGGTCAAGGCCCCCCGGCTCGGGGCGCGGGTGTTCCAGGTGGGCGCGCTGGCCCGGAGGATCATCGGCGGCAGCCACCGCGGCGGGCTCTCGGTCATGGACCGGCTGCTCGCCAACGCCCACGAGACCGTCCAGGTCGCCGCCGCCATGAGGACGTGGCTCGACGGGCTCTCGCTCGACGCCCCCAGCTACCGGCGCGTCGCGACGCCGGCCAGCGCGGGGAGGGCGGTCGCGCTGACCGAGGCGCCGCGCGGCGCGCTCGGGCACTGGGTCGAGTTCGCCGACGGGAAGGTCACCGGGTACCGGATCATCACCCCCACCTCCTGGAACGCGTCTCCGCGCGACGACCGGGAAGCGCCGGGTCCGCTCGAGCACGCGCTGGTCGGGGTGAAGGTCGCCGACGCGAGGCAGCCGGTCGAGGCCTACCGGGTGGTCCATTCCTTCGATCCGTGCATGGGCTGCGCCGTGCACGTGACCGTCATCTGATGCGCCGCGTGATGCGCCGCGCGCGAGCACCTTCGGAGGTCGCCATGTCGAACGTTCGGAAGCAGGGTCTCTCCAGGCGGGCCTTCCTCGGCGGCGCGGGGGGCGCCGTCGCGGCGGGGACGCTGGCGGCGCTGGGGACGCCCGCGTCCGCAGCCGTCCCGGCGGCGCCCGCGGGGGCCTGGCCGGTCCCGCCGCTCGACCCGGACGCGGTCCGCGACGCGGGCTACTGGGGCTACTGGGAGAACGACCCCTGGAAGAGCACGAACTACGGGTGCGCCTACGGCGTCGCCGCCGCCCTGCTCGCGTCCATCAAGCGCGGGCTGGGCCCGGGGTCGCCCTGGGACGCCCTGCCCCTGGAGATGTTCAAGTGGGGGAAGACCGGCTGCGTCGAGTCCGGAACCCTGTGCGGCGCGCTCGCCGGAGCGCTCCCCATCTTCACCCTCGCGTCCCCCGCGTCCGTGACCGAGATGGGCGCCGATCTCCTGCGCTGGTACCAGGAGACGGCGCTGCCCTCCGCCGAGATGGACTCGCTCGATCCGAAGCGGCCCTATCCAGGGCAGGCCAGGAGCACGGCCGGCTCGCCGCTCTGCCACGTCTCGGTCTCGCTCTGGTGCAAGGCGTCCGGCAAGCTCGCGGGGTCCGCCGACCGGAAGACCCGCTGCGGCAAGCTCACGGGCGACGTGGGCAAGATGGCCGCGACCATCCTCAACCGCCTGGTGCCCGGCCAGAAGTACCCGCCCATCTACTCCGCGCAGCCGGCGCTCTACGCCGAGTGCGTCCACTGCCACCTCGACGCGCCGCCGCCGCCCGCCGCCGACGCCATCCGGCTCAACAACAGCCTGGGCGTGTCGAACTGCAAGACCTGCCACCCGGACGCCCCCCCGGTGATGAAGAAGAAGTAGCGGCGTCCCCGGCGCGGCGCGGATCGGCACGGCGGTCACGCGCCGGCCGTCAGCCCGCCAGCTGCTCGGCGTAGGCGTGCAGCGCCGGCGTGCCACCGGTGTGCCAGAACAGGACCGTCTCGTCCTTCCCGAACTCCCCGCGGCGGACCAGATCGACGAGGCCCGCCATGGCGCGCCCGGTGTACACCGGGTCGAGGAGGAGGCCCTCGGTGCGCGCGGCGAGCCGGATGGCCTCCTTCTCCGGCTCCCCGAGGACGGCGTAGCCGCCGCCCAGGTAGCCGTCGTACCCGATCACGTCCGCGGGCGCGATCGACTCCTCGAGGCCGAGCCGCCGCTCCGTCCGCGCGGCGATGCGCGCCACCTCGCGCCGCAGCTCCTCGGCGGTGCTGTCGATGGCGATGCCCGCGATCCGGGCGCGGAGGCCGAGCCGCCTGGCGCCGACGCACATCCCCGCCTGCGTGCCGAAGGAGCTGCTCGCCACCACGATGCGGTCCACGTGGAGCTTCCGCTCCCGGAGCTGCACGTCCAGCTCCTCCATGGCGGCGACGAACCCGGGGGCGCCGATCTCGTCCGACGCGCCCACCGGGACGAGGAACGGTCGGTGGCCGGCTGCGCGCTCCTCGGCGAGCACACGGTCCGCGACCTCCTCCCGCGTCCGCTCGCCGGAGAAGACCACGCGCGCGCCGAGCAGGTGGTCGAGGAGGAGGTTGCCGGTGGCGAGGGCCGGCGGGTGCCCGCGGAGCACCAGGATGCAGCGCAGGCCGGTCGCCGCGGCCGCCGCCGCCGTCTGCCGGGCGTGGTTCGACTGCACCGCGCCGAGGGTCACGAGCGTGTCGGCGCCCTGGCGCAGCGCCTCGCCCAGGGTGAATTCCAGCTTCCGGGTCTTGTTGCCGCCGGCGGCGAGCCCGGTCTGGTCGTCGCGCTTCACCAGGAGCCGCGGGCCGCCCAGCGCCTTCGACAGGCGCGGCATCTCCGCGAGCGGCGTGGGCAGGAACCCCAGTCGGACGCGCGGCAGGGAGTCGGTGAGCATCGGGTCTCCTCGGGCCCGGCGGGTGCCGGTCCGGCGAGAATACAACCGCCACCCCCCCGGACCCCCTGGTCGCTCCGCCCGGAATGGGGCGTCCCGTCCTGCGGGCCCCGGGCGAGTGGGCAAGAGGGCGCGGCTGCGTTAACCTCTCCGCCTCTTCGGCATCCGTCCCGCAGACTTGCACCCGTGGTGAATCACCCCTGGTCGCCCCAGACCGATCTCGGAGGAGACATGGCGCATCCCGGAATGAGGACCGCTGCCCTCGCGCTGCTCGTGGCCGCATCGATCGCCCCGCTCCCCGCGCTCGCCGGCAAGACGCTCGACGGCGTCCGCCAGCGCGGCGAGGTGGTCTGCGGCGTCAACACCTCGGCGCCCGGCTTCTCCGCCGCCGACAGCCAGGGCCGCTGGCAGGGGCTCGACGTGGACGTCTGCCGGGGCGTGGCGGCCGCCGTGCTGAAGGACGCCACCAAGGTCCGGTTCGTCCCCCTCAACTCGCAGCAGCGCTTCGCGGCCCTGCAGGCGGGCGAGATCGACGTCCTCTCCCGCAACACCACCTGGACCATGACCCGCGACGCGTCGCTGGGCATCGTGTTCACGGGCATCGACTACTACGACGGCCAGGGCTTCATGGTCCCGAAGAAGCTCAAGATCGACAGCGCCAAGAAGCTCGGGGGCGCCACGGTCTGCGTCCAGGCCGGCACCACCAGCGAGAAGAACGTGGCCGACTTCTTCCAGGCCAACGGGCTCAAGTACAAGACGGTGGTGTTCGACACCGCGGAGGCGATCACCTCGGCCTTCTTCTCCGGCCGCTGCCAGGCGTACACCACGGACATGTCCGACCTCGCCGGCGCCCGGACCAAGGTCGCGAACCCGAACGACTACCTGATCCTCCCCGAGGTCATCTCCAAGGAGCCGCTCGGCCCCTCGGTGCGGCGCGGCGACGACGAGTGGTTCCAGATCGTCCGGTGGACGCTGTACGGCATGCTCGAGGCGGAGGAGGCCGGCGTCACGCAGGCGAACGTGGACAAGGTGAAGGCGGAGAGCAAGGACCCGATCGTGCAGCGGCTCCTGGGCGTCACCGAGGACATGGGCGGGCTGCTGGGGCTCGACAAGGAGTGGCTGTACCGGATCGTGAAGCAGGTGGGGAACTACGGCGAGAGCTTCGAGCGGAACCTCGGCCCGAAGACGCCGCTGGGGCTGCCCCGCGGCGCCAACAACCTGTGGAACAAGGGCGGCCTGATGTACGCGCCGCCGGTCCGGTAGTGCGCCGCCGCCCGGGCCCGGGGAGCGGATCCGCTTCCCCGGCCGGGCGCGCCGGCGCGGAGCGCTCGCGAACGGTGAAGCCGGCCCGGTTCTCCTGGTCGACGCGGTCGGGCAGGGCGCTGGCCTTCCAGGCCGGCTTCCTGCTGGTCCTGACCGTGGCGGGCTGGGCGCTCTGGCGCAACACCGCCCACAACCTCGCCGTCCGCCAGATCCGCTCCGGCTTCGCCTTCCTCGACCAGCGGGCCGGGTTCGACATCGGCGAGGGGCCGGTGCCCTACACGCCCGACGCGAGCTACCTGCGCGCCTTCGCGGCGGGCCTCGGCAACACGCTGCGCGTCTCCCTGCTCGGGATCCTCCTCGCCACCCCGCTCGGCGCCCTCGTCGGCCTGGGGCGGCTGTCGCGGAACGTGCTGGTCCGCTCGCTCTCCACGGGCTGGGTCGAGGTCCTCCGCAACGTCCCGCTCGTGATCCAGCTCTTCGCCTGGTACCTGGTGTTCACGCAGCTGCTGCCGGATCCCACCGGCCCCCTGGTGCTCGCCCCGCACGTCTACCTGTCGAAGGGCGGGCTGCAGCTCCCCATGCCCGTCTGGACCGGCGGCCCGGCGCTGGAGCGCCCCGAGATCACGGCGTTCGGCGTGAGCGGCGGGATCTCCCTCACGCCCGAGTTCCTGGCGCTGCTGGTGGGGCTCGCCACCACCACCTCCGCCTCCATCGCCGAGATCGTGCGATCCGGCGTGCTGGCGGTGGCGAAGGGGCAGACCGAGGCGGCGCTGGCGCTGGGGCTCCCGCACCGCCTGGTGATCCGGCGCGTGGTGCTCCCGCAGGCGCTCCGCGTCATCGTCCCGCCCCTCACCAGCCAGTTCCTGAACCTCACCAAGAACTCGTCGCTCGCCGTCGCCATCGGCTTCCCGGACGTGGTCTCGATCGCCAACACCGCCATCAACCAGAACGGCCAGGCGCTGGAGTGCATCCTCCTCATCATGTCGGTGTACCTCTCCATCAACCTCGCCACCGCCGCGCTGATGGCCTGGTACAACCGGCGCGTCGCGCTGGTGGAGCGCTGAGGGCGTGGCGACGGCGCCCGACCTGTCCGGCGCGGGCCGGGACGCGCGCGAGCCGCCGCCCCCGCGCGGCGGGCCGCTGGCGTGGGTGCGCCGGAACCTCTTCTCGTCCTGGGCGAACGCGGCGGCCACCGCGGTGGTGGGCCTGGCGCTGGCCTGGCTCCTGCCGCGCGCCGTGGCCTGGCTCTTCCTGCGCGCGGTCTACGCGCCCGACTACGACGCCTGCCGCGCGCTCGACTACCGGGCGGCGTGCTGGGGGTTCGTCGCGGAGAAGCACCGGCTCATCCTGTTCGGCCGGTACCCGTTCGCGGAGCAGTGGCGGCCGCTGGCGGCGACGGCGCTCTTCGTCGCCGCGCTCGCCCTCAGCGCCCACCCCCGCGCCTGGCGGCGCTGGCTCGCGCCGGCCTGGCTCCCGGTGGTGGCCGCCTTCTTCCTCCTGCTGCGCGGCGGGGTCCTGGGCCTCGCGCCGGTGGACCCGAGCGCCTGGGGCGGGCTGCCGCTCACCATCGTGCTGACCGCGCTGGTGGTGGCGGCGTCGATCCCCCTGGGGATCGTGCTCGCGCTCGGGCGGCGCTCGCGGATGCCGCTGGTCCGCGGCCTCTCCACGCTCTACATCGAGCTGGTCCGGGGCGTGCCGCTCATCACCGTGCTGTTCGTCGCCTCGTTCCTCTTCCCGCTCCTGCTCCCGGCGGGCCTGCGCCTCGACGCCCTGGCGCGCGTGGCGGTGGGGATGACCTTCTTCCAGGCGGCGTACATGGCCGAGGTGGTCCGCGGAGGCCTGCAGGCGCTGCCTCGCGGGCAGGGCGAGGCGGCCGAGGCGCTGGGGCTCTCCTGGTGGAAGGTGCAGCGCCGGGTGATCCTCCCGCAGGCGCTGGTCCTGGTCATCCCCAGCTTCGTGAACAGCCTGCTCTCCACCTTCCTCGACACCTCGCTCGTGACCGTGGTGAGCATCTACGATCTCACCGGATCGCTCCGGCTCGCGCTGGGCGACCCGCAGTGGCGGAACTTCTTCCTGGAGGGCTATCTGTTCGTGGGCGCGATCTACTTCGCCTCCTGCCTCGCCATGTCGCGCTACAGCCACTGGCTGGAGCGCCACCTGGGGCGCTGGGCGCGGGCCTGATCGAGGAGGCCGCGTGGGCGACCCCATCATCGAGTTCCGGCGCGTCAACAAGTGGTTCGGCCGCTACCACGTGCTCCGCGACATCGACCTCACGGTCGGCCGCGGCGAGCGGATCGTGGTGTGCGGGCCGTCCGGCTCCGGGAAGTCGACGCTGATCCGCTGCGTCAACCGCCTGGAAGAGCACCAGCAGGGCACCCTGATCGTGGACGGGGTGGAGCTGACCGACGACCGCCGCTCCGTCGAGCGCATTCGCCGGGAGGTGGGGATGGTGTTCCAGCAGTTCAACCTCTTCCCGCACCTCACCGTGCTCCAGAACGTGGCGCTCGGGCCGATCGAGGTGCTGAAGGTGCCGCGCGCCGAGGCGGAGGCGCGGGCGCGCGAGCAGCTCCAGCGCGTCCGCGTGGGCGACCAGGCCGCCAAGTTCCCGGGCCAGCTCTCGGGCGGCCAGCAGCAGCGGGTGGCGATCGCCCGGGCGCTCTGCATGCAGCCGCGCATCATGCTCTTTGACGAGCCCACCTCCGCGCTCGATCCGGAGATGGTCAAGGAGGTCCTCGACGCCATGCTCGACCTGGCGGGGCAGGGGATGACCATGGTGGTCGTGACCCACGAGATGGGGTTCGCGCGCTCGGTGGCGGACCGGGTGATCTTCATGGACCACGGCCGGATCGTGGAGCAGAACGCGCCCCGCGAGTTCTTCGCCCACCCCGAGAACGAGCGGACCAGGGACTTCCTCGCCAAGGTGCTGCCGCGGTAGGCCACCGGGAGGTCGCGCATCGCGGCCGCCGGCCGCGCGACGCGAGCGCGCCCCAGCGCCTCGCCCTAGCGCTGCCCTAGCGCGGCGCCGGCGGTGCGGCAGCGGGCGGCGCGGCCGCCGGCGATGCGGCTGCGGGCGGCGCAGCGGCGGGCGGCGCGGCGGCGGACGGCGTCGCCGCCAGGTCCGAGCGCGTGCCGTCCGACCAGTCGATGCGGCTCACCTGACCCGGCGCGTAGCGGCGCTCGGCCCCGTCCACCAGCCGCACCACCACCCCGTCGGGCCCCGACTCCACCACCAGGCACCGCACCCGGCCGCCGTTCCCGAGGTAGACGGTGTCGAGCTTGTCGGGAGGGATCTGCAGCGTCGTGGGGCGGGAGGTGGCCGGCGCGGCCGCGACCACCGCGGCTGGCGGCGCCTGCGAGGCCGGCGCGGCCTGGCCCGAGGGCTGGGGCGCCTGGGCAGCAGCCGCCGCCGGGGGCGCCGCGCTCGGCTTCCAGGACGTGCCGTCCGCGAAGTCGACGCGGTTCACCTGCGCGGCTTCGAGCTTCCTCGTCGAGCCGTCGGCCAGCTGCACCGTCACGCCCCCCGCCCCCGCGTCGAGGACCGTGCCGCGCAGGCGGCCGCCGTCGGCGGTGTAGACGGTTCCACCCTGGGGAGTGAGGCCGAGCAGTGCGGCCAGGACGATCTCGAGCATGGTGTCCTCCGGGACCGGCTACGGGAACAGCGTCAGCCTGAGGCCGACCTGGCCGGTCGTGTGCGTGCGGCGGTCGAGCGGGATGGTGGCGGAGGGATCCTTGTACTGGTCGTACTCGCCCACCGCGATGCTTCCGTAGAGGCCGAGGCCGATCACCTGGTTGGAACGGAAGTCCACGCCCGCTCCGAACCGCACGTACTCCCGTCCGCTGTAGGTGAAGAGGTCGGAGCTGCGCCCGTCCCGGTGATCCACCGTCACGCCGCCGACCTCCCAGCCGGTGCCGAGCGAGATCCACTTCGCGGTGGACTCGAGCGGGTCCCAGGTGTGCCGGATCAGGACGCCGAAGCGGCCGGTCGCTCCGACGCAGTCGATCCCCTGGGTCCGGCATTGATCGCGGAGCGACGAGGAGGGGTCGGCGCCGCCCACGTCGCCGTAGACGCCGAGGGCGAACGCGGGGGTGAAGCGCAGGCCGATCTCGCTGGAGAGGTGCGCCTGCGGCTCGAACAGGTGGCTCATGGGGACACCGGCCTCGGCGTTGCCGCCGAAGAAGGTCGCCCCCACACCGAGCGTGAGGTAGAAGGGGACGAGCTGGGGCTTCTCGTGGTGGGGTGGCGGCAGCATGGGCGGCTGGGCGGCGGCGGGCTGCGGCGGGAGCATCGGGATCGGGGGAGGCGCCGGGGTCTTGCGCTTCGAGACGGTTCCGTCGGCGTACTCGATCCGCACCAGCTCGTCGCGCGAGTAGGTGTGGACCGAGCCGTCGAGCAGGCGGACCTTGACGCCGGTCTTGGGGTTCTCCTCGATCACCGTGCCGCGCACGCGTCCGCCGCCGAGGAAGTAGACCACGTCGAGCGGCGGCTCCGTGGACTGCGAGCGGGGGGCGGCGGCGGCCTCGGGCGCCCGCGACTGCGACGGGTGCGGGTTCGAGACGGTCCCGTCCGCGTACTCGATCCGCGCGATCTCGTCCGGCGCGTAGGTGTGGATCGAGCCGTCGAGGAGGCGGACCTTCACGCCCGACCGGGCGCTCTCCTCGATGACCGTGCCGCGCACCCGGCCTCCGGCGGCGAAGAAGATCCCGTCGACCGGCCCCTCGGCAGCCGGCGGGCGCGCCGCGGGAGCTGCCTCGGGCGCAGGCGCCGGGGCCGGCGCCGGGCGCGGCGTCGAGACGGTTCCGTCGGAGAACTCGATCCGCGACACCTGGGCTCGATCGATCCGTCGGACCGAGCCGTCGGGCGTCTGGATGGTCACGCCCGAGGTCGGGCTCTCCTCGAGCACCGTTCCCACGATCCGCCCGCCGTCCACGGTGTAGACGGTGTCGGTCGGCGAGGCGGCTGCCAGGAGCGCTGCGACGAGCACGGGGATCATGGGACTCCTCCGGAAAGCATAGGCCTTCGATCGCTGTCTGCTTTCGCGAAGATCGTGCCAGCAGATTGGCCCGACACTCCTGGGGAATTCCGGGCTGGGTCGAAGGCCGCCCGGCACACCTGTGGCAGCGCCTTCACAGGCTCCGCTCCGCGAGCCAAGTGCGCGCGGGCGCGCGCGGTGGGCGCGGCCCTCGACGTGTCGCGATGCCCCCCGGCGCCCGCGGCAGGGTCGGCGCCGCCGCCTCGAGACCTGACGCTCGTCAATCGTCGCCGCCGGTCGCCCGGGACGGACCGGCGACCACGCCCGCGTGGCGGGGCCAGGTCACTGCATCATCGCCTGGCACGCCGGCGTCAGGTCCGCCTGCCGGGACTTGAGGCAGGAGAGGATTCGCCCCTGACCCGCCGGGATGCCCTGGCAGAACTTCTTCGCGTCGGCCCCGCACGCCTTCTTGAACTCGGCCAGCTTCTCCGTCGCCTTCTGGACGATCTGCTGGCACGCCGGCTGGAGGCTGGCGCTGTTCGAGGACAGGCACTTCAGGACGGCCCCGTGGCCGGGAGTGACGGTCGGGCAGAACTGGTCCACGTCCGCCTCGCAGGCCGCGCCGATCTCCTTCACCTTCTTGGCGAGCGCGGCGAGCTGCTGCTTGCAGCCGGGCGAGACCTTCGTCTGGTTGGCCTTCAGGCAGCTCAGGATCCGACCGCCACCGGCCGGGATTCCGGCACAGAGCTTCTCCACGTCCGCCTTGCAGGCGTCGTCGGCGCGCGCGATCCCCAGGGACACCAGCGCGAACAGCACCACTCGAGCCATCGTTCTCATGTCGGATTCCCCTGTCTGTCTGAAAAGACGGGCGAGTCTACCCCTGCCGCGTGGGCATTCGGCTGCCCTCCCGGGGTGCCCCGTCGCGGGAGGGCGCACGCGGGGTGCGTGCCGTGGCGGGAGACGTTCGCGGTCGCGGACCGGGTGCAGTCGCCGCCGAGAGCCCCGGCGAGTGGACGCCTCAGCGACGGCGCAGGCGGCGGATCCCGGCGCCGGTCAGCACCGAGGCCCCGAGGGTCAGGACGGCGCCGACGAGGCCCGAGACCGACGTACCGGCCATGTCCGGCGAGCGGCCGCCGAGCCCGGGCTGCGCTCCCCGGTCGAATCCGTAGTCGGGGAGGAGCGCCGTCCGTCCCTGGATCCGCGCCAGGAGCGCATGCACGCCGCCCACCGGCGGCTCCGGGAGGCGCGCGCCGGCGACGCTCGCCACCGACCACTCGAGGGCGTCGGGGCGGTCGGACGCGAGCGCAGAGAGCAGACCTCCGGCGACCAGCGCCGCGGCCGCGACGCCCGCCAGGACGCTTCGCGGCACGGACGCGCCACCGTGCACGGCGCCGGCGAGCTCGGGGCGCGCGCGCCACAGCGCGAGCACGATCGTTCCGGTGACGACCCCTTCCACGAGCCCGATGGCGAGGTGGACGGGGACCACCAGGAGCGCGAAGGGCCCGGGCGGCAGGGAGGACACCCCGGAGGCCAGCGTCTCGACGACGACGCCACCCGAGCCGAGCGCGAGGCCGAGGACGCTCGCCACGGCGGCGCCGATCATCACCCGGGCCCGCGTCGGCGTCGCTCCCGCGATCGGCCGGTACACCAGCGGATACGCGACGAAGCTCGAGAAGAACGCGAGGTTGAACACGTTGCAGCCGAGCGCGAGCAGGCCGCCGTCCGCGAAGAAGAGCGCCTGGATGGCGAGGACCGAGGCCATCACCAGGAACGCCGCGTGCGGGCCGAGGAGGATGGCGAGCAGCATCCCGCCGCCGAGGTGGCCGCTCGAGCCGGTCCCGGGGATGCCGAAGTTGATCATCTGCGCGGCGAAGACGAACGCGCCCAGCACGCCCATGAGCGGGATCCGGCGATCGTCGGGGTCGCGGCGCACCACCCGCGCGCACCGCGCGCCGACGCCGGCCGTGGCGGCCCACAGCGCGCCGCCGACCGCCGGGGAGAGGAGCGCGTCCGACATGTGCACGAGGCTTCCTCCGCGGCGGCAGCCGGGCCATGCCAGGCCCGGGATGGTCCGGGGACGGCACGCCGACGATGCTGACGGTCGTGATACCCGGTCCGGGCGACCGTAGCAAGACTCTTAGAAATTTCATACTCTCCCGTCGTGAGGGCGCCGCGGCGCCGCGCCGGTTCGCGGTGCGGGGCGGCCCGGAGCGCGAGGCGAGGTGGAGATGGGACGGATCGAGGCCGCCCTGGGCCGGCTGGGAAGCCTGGACGAGCTGGCGGCGCGGGACACCCCGGCCACCCGGCTCGACCCGCGCGCGAAGGTCGCCGTCACCCTGGCGTTCGTGGCCGTGGTGGCGAGCTTCGGGCGGCTCGAGCTCGGGCGCCTCGCGCCGCTGGCGGCCTTGCCGCTGGTGTTCGCGGCGCTCGGCGACGTGCCCTGGAAGCCGCTCCTCGTCCGGCTCGCCCTCGCCTCGCCCTTCGCGCTGGGCGTCGCCCTGTTCGAGCCATTCCTGGACCGCGCGCCGGCCCTGGCGGTCGGCCGCGTGACGGTCTCGCGAGGCGAGGTGGCGTTCCTGACCGTCCTCGCGAAGTTCGCGCTCTCGCTGGGCGCGGGGCTGCTCCTCGTCGCGACCACCCGGTTCGACGCGATCTGCCAGGCCGCCGCGAGGCTGGGCGCGCCGCGGGTGGTGGTCGCCCAGCTCTCGCTCACCTACCGGTACCTGTTCGTCCTGGGGGACGAGGCCGCGCGCATGGTGCGGGCCCACGGCCTCCGCGCGCCGGACCGGCCGCGGCCCGCCCTCCGCACCGCGGGCACGCTGCTCGGCCAGCTCCTGCTCCGCGCGACGGCGCGGGCGGAGCGGATCCACGCGGCGATGCGCGCCCGCGGCTTCGACGGACGGTTGCCGGTCCGAGAGTCCTGGGGCTTCCGGCGCGCGGACGCCGTCTTCGTCTCGGCGGCGCTCGCCTTCCTCCTCGCCTCGCGGGCCCTCGACCTCCCCGGGCTCCTGGGCGCCACCCTGGCCGGAGCGCTCCGTTGAGCCACCACCTCGTCGCCGTCTCGGACCTGCGCTTCGCGTACCCGGACGGCACCCCCGCGCTCCAGGGCGTCACCTTCACCCTTCACCACGGCGAGTCCGTGGGGCTGGTCGGCGCGAACGGCGCGGGGAAGTCCACGCTCCTCCTCCACCTCGCGGGCGTCCTCGCCGCCTCGGAGGGAACGGTGCGGGTGGGGGACTGGCCGGTCACCGCGGGCACCCTCGCGCAGGTGCGGCGCAGCGTGGGGATGGTCTTCCAGGACCCCGACGACCAGCTCTTCATGCCGACGGTGGAGGACGACGTCGCGTTCGGTCCGGCGAACCTCGGGTTGCCCCCGGAGGAGGTCGAGGCCCGCGTGCTCGGCGCGCTGGAGCGCGTGGGCGCGCTGCACCTCCGGCGCCGCCCGCCGCACCGGCTGTCCGGAGGGGAGAAGCGCGCGGTCTCCATCGCGACCGTCCTCGCCATGTCGCCGGACGTGCTGGTGATGGACGAGCCCTCCTCCAACCTGGATCCGCGCGCGCGCCGCCGCCTCGTCGCGCAGCTCCGCGCCTTCGAGCACACCAAGATCATCGCCACGCACGACCTGGACCTGGTGCTCGACGTCTGCGCCCGGACCATCGTCCTCTGCGGCGGGCGGGTCGCGGCCGACGGGCCGACCAAGGAGCTGCTCGCGGACGAGGCCGTCCTGGCGCGCTCCGGCCTGGAGCGCCCGCTCCGCCTCCAGGGGTGTCCGCGCTGCGGCGCGTGATCGCCTCGTCGACGACACGCCACCACGGGGCAGGCGCTCCGCTGACTGCGACTCTGGGTCCGGATCCCTCCGGAGCGCTCCGGAAGGCGTCGCGCCGGTGCGCGTCCGACCCGTATGAGCCGAGGCCCCTTCGACCTAACCCGGGCGGGAGTCCGGCGCCCGGATGCGGGGCACTTGCGCGGGGTCTCCACGGCGCGATCAATCACCCGCAGTGGACGCCCCAAAGGTGCGCCGCAGGTGCAAGGGCGGGGTGGAATCATGCGCCCGCGCCGCCGCACGCCGCGGCGGCGCCTGGGGAGCGGGGACACTCCATCCAGAGCGGCGCGGCCACCCCTCCCGTCACGGGGGGCGACCGAGCCTGTACCCCGGCGACCTCTTCGCGTGTGCCAAGGGAGGGCCACCGAAATGAAGACGAACCGAATCGTCCGCCGCGCGCTGTACGTCGTGGCGTTGCTGCCGTTGTGGGCCGGGGCGCAGGTGCCGTTCCCGCCGAACTGGACGGGCGCGCCGACCGGATCGGCGAAGCAGGACGTGTACCCGTATGACAACCAGTGCTACTCGGACCCGGCCAACCCCATCGCCGGCTTGCCGGCCTGCCAGGTCTCGAATCCGTCGGCCGCCGGCTACGCGGGGTCGTTCGTCTGCGACGGCGGCGGGTTCCCGGATCAGACCGCGGGCGGCTGGGGGACCTGCGGCGCGGTGAAGCCACCGCCCAACAACCTGATGGGGCTCCTCACCGGCGACACCCAGCGCGGCAACAAGTACGTGTGGGAGGTGCTGAACCCGCTCGACTACGCGCCCGACAAGGCGAAGTTCCCGGGCGCCGACTACTACGAGATCGGCCTTCACGAGGCGTGGGGGTTCCAGGGGATCGCCTCCGCGGGTCTCTTCCCTGATCCGACTCCGTACGGCCTGTCCGTGCCGAACGGCAAGCAGTGGACGGGCCTCCTCGCTGCGGACGGCACGACGCCG
>Ga0335082_10004335_pt1 | contig 15457 bp, 13 predicted proteins | sample Lox_Sample_41_FD_206718 | JGI IMG/M metagenome (GOLD analysis project Ga0335082, IMG submission 206718) | Soil microbial communities from Loxahatchee National Wildlife Refuge, Florida, United States - Lox_Sample_4.1 | ecosystem: Environmental > Terrestrial > Soil > Wetlands | place: USA...
GCGATCACCGCGACCGCCGAGGTCTGCCCCGCCAACGCGAGCGGCGACGCGGTCGTGGCGGACCTCGCCTGTTCCTGGTAGCCCTCCCCTCCATGCGGCTCGTCGCGCTCCTCGCCCTCGCCGCCACCGCGGCCGTCCCGGCGCCGGAGGTCGGTCGCGTCGCCTCCGCCGACGACCTCCGCCCCTCCGGCCGCGGCGCCTCGGAGGGTGGGGCCGTCTGGGTCGGCGACCCCCCGGCGGCGCCGCCCCGGCGCGTGGTCGCGCTTGCCCCCAGCCTCACCGACGTGGTGGTGGCGCTCGGCCAGGCCGGCCGGCTCGTGGGCGTCACGCGCTACGACGACGCTCCCGAGGTGGCCAGGGTGGCGCGCGTGGGCGGGTTCCTCGATCCCAACCCCGAGGCGGTGCTGGCGCTCGACCCGGACCTGGTGCTCTGGGTCACCGACGGCGGCGCGCTCCCGGCCATCCGCAAGCTCGCCGAGCTCGGGCAGGCGCGCCGGGCGAGGCCCTTCCCCATCCTGGCCATCCCGGTGATCGGCGTGGCCGACGTGTATGCGGCGGCGCGCATCGTGGGCGGCGCGCTCGGCGACGCGGCCGCCGGCCAGCGGCTCGCGGCGGAGCTGTCGGCGGCGGTGGAGCGCGTTCGCGCGCGGGCAGCGCCGCTGCCCCGCCGCAAGGTCCTGCTCGTCGTCGGCCGTGAGCCGCTGGTGGTGGCCGGGCCGGGCAGCTTCCCGGACGCGCTCCTGCGCATCGCCGGCGGCGTGAACGCCGTCGGCGGGGAACGGCCCTGGCCGGTGTGGCCGCTGGAGGAGGCGGTGGCGGCCGATCCCGACCTCGTCCTCGACGCCGCGGTGAACGAGCCCGCCGACGGCATCTCGCGGCTCGCCGCCATCCCCGCGGTCGCGCGCGGCCGGGTGGCGCGCCTGCGGAACGACGACGCGCTGCGGCCCGGGCCCCGCATGATCCGCGGCCTGGAGGAGATCCTGGCGGCGGTCCACCCGGAGGCGGCGCGGTGATCCACTCGCGACGCTGCCGGCTCGTGCTCGCCCTCGCCGCCGGCGCGGGCGCCGTCGCCGCAGCCGTGGCGCTCTCCTGCGCCCTCGGCTCGCAGCCCATCTCCATCCCGGCGGCGCTCGCCGGCCGGGAGCCGGACCACGCCATCCTGCTGCACCTGCGGCTCCCGCGCGCCGTCCTCGCCGCGCTCGTCGGCCTGGCGCTGGCCGGGGCGGGCACGGCGCTCCAGGCGCTCCTGCGGAACCCGCTCGCCGAGCCGTTCGTGCTGGGCGTGTCGGGCGGCGCCGCGCTGGGCGGCACGCTCGTCCTCCTCGCGGCGGCCGGGGCCTCCCGGCTCGCCGGTCCAGCGGCGGGGTGGATCGGGGGCGCCTCGCTCGTCGCCGGTGGCGCGGTGGCCGGGGCGACCGCCTCCACCGTGCTGGTGTTCGGCCTGGGCCGCATCGGCGGGCGGCTCGTCCCCGAGGCCGCGCTCCTCGTCGGCGTCGTCTTCAACGCCTTCGCCGCCGGCGTCATCACCCTCCTCAAGATGCTCGTGCCTCCGGAGCAGGCGGCGCGCCTGCTCTACTGGCTCATGGGCTCCATCGGCTACGAGGCGACGGGGACCCTCGCGGTCGGCGCCTTCCTGGTGACCGGGTCGATCGGTTCCCTGGTCGCCCTCTCGGGGCGGCTCAACCTCCTGGCGCTCGGCGACGAGGAGGCGGCGGCGCTGGGGGTGGACGTCCGCCGCGAGCGCGCGCTCGTCTTCTTCGCGGCGAGCGCCGCCACGGGCGCGGCAGTGGCGCTCGCCGGGATGGTCGGGTTCGTGGGCCTCATCGTGCCGCACCTGGTGAGGCGGGTCGTCGGACCCGACCACCGGCTCCTCCTCCCCGCCTCGGCCCTCTTCGGCGCCGCCTTCCTGGTGCTCGCCGACGCCGCGGCGCGGCTCGCCTTCCTTCCGCTCGGGACCGAGCCGCCGGTCGGCGCCCTGACCGCCTTCCTGGGCGGGCCCTTCTTCCTCTGGCTGCTGCGGCGCTCCACCCGGGCCGGCGAGGCGTCGCCGTGACGGCTGCGCGCGAACCGGGGGCGGCCGGGCCCGCGGGCGCCGGAGCGGGCGCGCCCCCCGGCCCGATGATCGAGATGCGCGGCGCGTCCTTCGCGTACGGGAGGCGTGAGGCGCTCGAGGACGTCTCGCTCGCGGCCCGCGCCGGCGAGTTCGTCGGCCTGGTCGGCCCGAACGGAGCCGGCAAGTCCACCCTGGTGCGGCTCGCCGCGGGGCTCCTCGCCCCGTCGCGCGGCGAGGTCCGGCTGGCGGGGCTCGACCCGCACCGGGCGCCGCGACGCGCGGTGGCGCGGGTCTGCGCCCTCGTGCCCCAGGAGCCGCGGGTCACCTGGTCGTTCACGGTGCGCGAGACGGTGATGATGGGGCGGGCGCCGCACCAGGGGCTGCTCGCCATCCCGGGGCCGTTCGACCACGGCGCGGTGCGCGGGGCCCTGGAGGCGTGCGATCTCGTGGCCCTGGCGGACCGGCGCGTGGACGCGCTCTCCGGCGGCGAGCGGCGCCGCGTCTTCTTCGCGCGGGCGCTGGCGCAGGAGCCGCGCGTGCTCCTCCTCGACGAGCCCACCGCGTTCCTCGACCTCGGCCACCAGGTCGCGGCCATGCGCCTGGCGCAGGTCGCGGCGCGCGGCGGCCTCTGCGTGGTGGCGGTGCTCCACGACCTGAACCTCGCCGCGGCGGCCTGCGACCGGCTGGTGGTCCTCTCGCGCGGGCGCGTGGTGGCCGAGGGACCGCCCGCCGAGGTGGTGACCGCCGAGCGGGTGCGCGAGGTGTGGGAGGTCCCGGTCTGGCGCGGCGAGAACGGCGCGACCGGCGCGCCCGTGGTCCTGCCGGCGCTGCGCCCCGGGGCCGGCCGAGACCGCTAGTTCAGGAAGAACAGCTTGAGCGAGATGCCGAACGTCCGCGCGGAGGACGTGTCGAGCGACTGGCGGTACGCCGCGTCGAGCGCCACGCCCGAGCGGACCACCACCCCCGCGCCGGCGGACCACCACGACGTCGCGAGCGCCTCGTCCTTGGCCCAGCCCGCGCGCAGCGGGAACATGCTCGACACGAGCACCTCGGCCCCCACCGCGTAGCGGTTGAAGGTCTTGCCCCCGGTGAACTGCGCCCGCCACTCGGCGCTCACGTGCGCGAGCTGGTCGGTGCCGAAGGACACCCCGACCCCTGCGCCGAGCGGCGCGACCAGGTCGTTCGAGACCGGCACCAGGTTGTAGCCGGCCGCTCCGAAGGACAGGTACTCGCCCGCCTCCCAGAACAGGGAGGCGTCGGCGGTGGCGACGCCCACGTCGGTCGGGCCGTGCAGCGAGTACCACTTCCCGGTGACGCCCAGGTAAAGCTTCTCGACGGTGGCGGCCGCGAGGGCGAGGTGGGTCAGGTTGCCGGTGTAGAGCCCCTTGCCGGCGCGCGTGAAGGCGACGCCGCCGGTCACCGGCGAGGAGACCGAGTCCACCACCGACGCACCGTAGTACTGGCCCACGTCGTACGCGCCGCGGCGATCGTCGAGGAACAGCGCCTCGATCGAGTAGCTCTTCCGAGCCGCCATCGAGGCGGCATTCACGAAGATGCCGTCGTTGCTGCCGGCGATGCCGATGCTGGCGCCCAGCGCGAGCGAGCGCGGGCCCACCAGGTCCGGGATGCCGCCCGGCGGCGGCACGGCGGCGGCCGCGGTTCCACCGAGCAGGAGGACCGCGGCGAGGGCACGGAGTCGAGTCACCGGTGGAGGATACACCGCCCCATCGCCCCGGCAAGGTCGCTTGAGGCACCTTCCGTGATCGCGCTAGCGTCGAGGGACAGCTCGGGAGGTCCCATGCGCAGGCGCGAGATGACCCGGTACCGCAGCCTCCTCGAGGCGCAGCTCTCCGCGCTCGTCGGCCAGGGCGAGGCGGAGGTGCACCGCATGGTGGACGAGGGGGGCGAGGAGATCCCGGACCCGAACGACCGCGCCACCGCCGAGAGCGACCGCAACTGGTCGCTGCGGCTGCGGGACCGCGACCGGCGGCTCATCTCCAAGATCGAGCACGCGCTGCAGCGGCTGGAGGACGGCACCTTCGGGCTGTGCGAGAAGTGCGGCAAGCCCATCGCCCCGGCGCGCCTGCGCGCCCGGCCGGTGACGACGCTCTGCATCTCCTGCAAGACCGCGTCGGAGCTGATCGAGCGGTGAAGCGGGAGCCCGCGCGCCGCGGCGGAGGTCCGGCGCGCGGTGGCGGGGTCCGGCGAACGGGGACCGCGCCGGGGAAGGCGCTTGGAGGCGCCCTCCCTCCGGGCTAGATTCCGCGCATGTCCACGACGAAGATCCGCAAGGCGGTGATCCCTGCCGCGGGCCTGGGCACGCGCTTCCTCCCCGCGACCAAGGCGGTCCCGAAGGAGCTGCTCCCCATCGTGGACACCCCCACCATCCAGTACATCGTGGCGGAGGCGGTGGCGGCGGGCGTCCGCGACGTGATCCTCGTCTGCGCGCGCGGCAAGGACTCCATCGTCGACCACTTCGACATCGCGCCCGAGCTGGAGGCGCACCTCGAGCGCACCGGCAAGACGGAGCTGCGAAAGGAGATGCGCCGCATCGCGCAGATGGCGAACGTCGTCACCGTCCGGCAGCAGGAGCCGCTCGGCCTGGGGCACGCCGTGCTCTGCGCGAGGAGCCTCGTCGGCGACGAGCCGTTCGTGGTGATGCTGGGCGACGACGTCATCGACGCGCCGGTCCCCGCCACCCGGCAGCTCGCCGACTGCTACGAGCGGCACGGGCTCGGAACCATCGCGCTCATGGAGGTGCCGCGCGAGGAGACGCACCTGTACGGCGTCGCCGCCGGCAGGCCGGTCGACGCCCGGACGCTCCGCATCGAGCGGCTGGTCGAGAAGCCGAAGCAGGACCCTCCGTCGCAGCTCGCCGTCATCGGGCGGTACGTCCTGCCGCCGCGCGTCTTCCAGGTCCTCGAGCGGCTGGAGCCGGGCGTCGGCGGCGAGCTGCAGCTCACCGACGCGCTCGCGGTCCTGGCGCGCGAGGAGGGGCTCCTCGGGTACCGCTTCGAGGGCGACCGGTACGACGCCGGCGATCGCTTCGGATACCTGAAGGCCAACATCTCCTTCGCGCTCAAGCGTCCGGACCTGGCGGCCCCGCTGCGCGAGTTCCTGCGGGGGCTTCCACCGTGAGCCGCCGCCTGGCCGCGGCCGTGGCGCTGGCGCTGTCCCTCCCGGCGCTCGCCTACGTCCTCCCCGTCCCCGCGATCCTGAAGCGCGCCGGCGCGAGGCGGGCGGACCTGTCGCTCGACGCGCTGGAGGTGACCGGGACGCTTCAGGCGGAGGGCGACGCCGCCGCGCGGATCGCCGCGGCCGCCGGGATCCGCGCCGCCGGCGCCCGCGTGGCGCTGCCCGCGCGCGTCGACGTGAAGGTGCCCGGGCGCTGCCGCCTGGAGGTCGCCCCGCCCGACGCCGCCGAGGCCGATCGGCCCTACGTCTCCGTCCGCGACGGCAAGGTCGGCGGGCGGGGCCTCGACGCGATCCCCGCGGCGGTGGCGCTCGTCCGCGCCACCTGCGCCCTGCTCGCGGTGCAGACGTCCGGGGAGGCGGATCAGGCCTACGGCGAGGCGCTCTCGCGCCGCGGCGTCGCGCTCGACGACGCGGAGCTGGGCAGGTTCAACGGCCGGATCGCCTACGTCATCGGCGGCCGCGCGCGCGACGCCCGGCCGCTCGCCTGGTTCGACAAGGAGAGCTTCCAGCCGGTCCGCCTCCAGGCCCCGGAGGCGGGCGCGCTCCTCGACGTGCGCCTGCTCGACTGGGGGTCGCCCATCGGCGGCGACTGGTTCCCCCGCGCCGTCGAGGTCTGGGATCGCGACACGCTGCGGCTCCGGTTCACCACCGAGAAGGCCGCGGCCAACCCCAAGCTGCCGGACGCGCTGTTCTAGGCGGCTGCTAGACTCGACCCGTGCTCGTCGAGGTCGCCGTCGCCGCCGCGGTCCGCGGCACCTACACCTACCGCGTGCCCGGCGCGATCGCGCCGGAGGTGTCGCTCGGCCAGCGCGTGGCGGTGCCCTTCGGCCGGAGCGCCCGCGCCACCGGGTACGTGGTCGGCTTCCCGACGGCGCCGCCGCGCGGGGTCGAGCTGCGGGACGTGGTGGAGGTGCTCGACGCCTTCCCGCCGTTCACGCCCAGGCTCATCGAGCTGATCCGCTGGGCGGAGGACTACTACCTGGTCCCGCCGGGCGAGCTGCTCCGCGCGGCGCTGCCGCCGGGCCTCAACGCGCGCGGCGGCGCCGCCGCCCCGCGGCGGCGGGCGGTGGAATGGGCGGCGCCCGCGGCGGCCGCCGCCGAGGCGCTGCCGGCGCTCGGGCGCGCGCACGCGCAGCGGGCGGTGCTCGAGTACCTGCTGGCGCGGGGCCGGATCCCGGTGGAGGAGCTGCGCGCCGCCTTCCCGCACGGCCGTCCCGCCCTGGTCGCGCTGGCGCGGCGCGGGCTGGTGGCGCTCTCCGACGAGACCCCGATCGCCACCCGGGGGGTCCTCGAGGGCGAGGCGCCCGAGCACGTGCTCACCCCGGCCCAGGCGGACGCGCTCGCGGCGATCACCGCCGCCTTCGGCTCGTTCGCGCCCTTCCTGCTCCACGGCGTGACCGGCTCGGGGAAGACCGAGGTCTACCTGCGGGCCATCGCCCGCGCCCGGAGCGCGGGCCAGGGGGCGCTCGTCCTCGTCCCCGAGATCGCGCTCACGCCCCAGCTCTCCGGCCGGTTCCGCGCGCGCTTCGGCGACGACGTGGCGCTCCTCCACAGCGGCCTCTCGGCCGCCGAGCGGCATGCCGAGTGGCTCCGCCTCCGCCGCGGCGAGGCGCGCATCTGCGTCGGGGTGCGGAGCGCGGTGTTCGCGCCGGTGCAGGACCTCGCCGTGCTGGTCGTGGACGAGGAGCACGACGGCAGCTTCAAGCAGGAGGACGGCCCGCCTTACCACGCGCGGGACCTGGCGGTGGTCCGCGGCAAGATCGAGGACGCGGTGGTGATCCTCGGCTCCGCCACGCCCTCGCTGGAGACGCTCGACAACGCCCGGCGCGGGCGGTACCGGAAGCTCGATCTGCCCGTGCGCGTGGACGACCGGCCGCTGCCCGGTGTCGAGCTCGTGGACCTGCGCCGAACGCGCCCGACCGGCGGCCGGCGGGCGCCGCCCGGCCTGCTCTCGCCGCGCCTCGCCGGCGCGCTCGGCGAGACGGTCGCGGCGGGGCAGCAGGCGATCCTCTTCCTCAACCGCCGGGGCTACCAGACGGTGATGATCTGCGAGGCCTGCGGCGCCGAGGCCCGCTGCACCGAGTGCTCGGTGGCCCTCACGCACCACGCGCGGCGCGGTGTCCTCCTCTGCCACTACTGCGGCCGGACCGAGCCGGTGGGGGCGCCCTGCCCAGCCTGCGGCGGCGTGCGCAACGGCGTGGGCGTCGGCACCGAGCAGGTGGAGGACGCGGTCCGCGAGCTCCTCCCGCAGGCCCGCGTCGAGCGGCTCGACCGCGACGCGGTGTCGTCCGCCGACGCGACCGCCGGGCTGCTGGCCCGCTTCGCCCGGCGCGAGGTGGACGTGCTGGTGGGCACGCAGATGGTCACCAAGGGCCACGACTTCCCCGGCGTCACGCTGGTGGGGGTCGTGCTCGCCGACACCGCGCTCGCCCTGCCCGACTTCCGCGCCGCGGAGCGTACCTTCCAGCTCCTCACCCAGGTGGCCGGACGCGCCGGCCGCGGCGCCGAGGGGGGCCGGGTGCTGATCCAGACCTTCAACCCGGCGACGCCGGCGGTCGCCTGCGCCGTGGCCCACGACTACGCGGCGTTCGCCGAGGGCGAGCTGGCCCGCCGCGAGGCGCTCGGGTATCCGCCGTTCGCGCGGATGATGGCGGCGCGCGTCGAGGGCTCCGACGCGGCCGCGCGGCGCTGCGCGGAGGAGCTGGCGCGCGCGGCCCGGCCCGCGCTCCGCGGCGTCGCCATGATCGGTCCGGCGCCCGCCGCCATCGAGCGGATCCGGGGCCGATCCCGCTGGCACGTGCTGTTCAGGGCCCGGACCGCGGCGGCGCTCCGCGCGGTCCACCGCGCGCTCGCGCCGGTGGCGCGGCGGCCGCCGGGAGGGGCCGCCATCCGGTTCGACATGGACCCGCACTCGATGCTCTGACCCGGGGCCGCCCTCGATGCCGCCGGGGTCCGTGGGGCCGCCCGCCGGCCGGGATATGCTGCGGGTGTGATCGACCCGACCCCGCGCCCGCTCCCGGAGACCTGGCGGAGGCCGCGCGTCGAGTTCCCGCTCCCCGGGTGGAAGGGGGTCCTCTTCGGCCTCCCCTTCGTCGGGGTGGGGGCGCTGATCGCCCTGGTCCTCGCTCCCCGCGTGCGGCCGGGGAACGAGGCCCCGAGGGAATGGCTCGCGGCGATCGGCGCCGTCTTCTTCGCGGGCGGGGCAACCTTCATCGTCAGCGCGCTGCGCCCGGTCTGGCGCGCGCGGCGCAGGGTGAGGCTCCTCGCGCTCCATCGCGCCGAGCCCTGGCGCGCCGACTTCGCCTGGGACCGGCGCGGGATCGGCGGCGACGCCGGCCGCCAGGCCCGCGGCGCCTTCGTCGCCTTCGCCGGGATGGGGACTTTCCTCTCCGTCTTCGCCTACCTCGCCTTCCACCTGGACCCGGCGCGGGAGGGGCGCCCGGTCTGGATCCTGCGCGGCGTGGTCGCGTTCTTCGGCCTGGCCCTGATCTTCGTCCTCGGCCAGGCCCTGCGCCTCCTGGCGCGCCGCCTCGAGTACGGCCCCGGGTATCTCCACTTCGGCCGCTTCCCTTTCCTGCTGGGCGAGACCGCGGACGTCCGGCTCGCCTCCCCGCGCCACGCGCGCCGGCTGCGCGAGCTCGGGGTCACGCTCCGCTGCGTCGAGGAGCGGATCGAGCGGTCGAAGCGGGACGGGGACACGACCATCTCGGTGGTACGCTGGCAGCTCTGGGCGGACGATCGCTCGGTGCCGGCGACGGATCTCGCGGGCGGCGGGCTCGCGCTGTCCTTCGACCTGCCCGCGGACCCCCGCTTCGGCACCGACCTCTCGGCGACGCCGCCGCGCTACTGGGAGCTCTCCGTGGCCGGGGAGGCTCCCGGCATGGACTGGGCCTCCACCTTCCTCGTGCCGGTCTACGCGCCGGCAGAGCAGGCTCGATGAGCCAGGGACGAGCTCGGGCGGAGACCGCCCGATCGGCTCGCTGCCGCGGTCCCTCGGGTCGAACGGGCTCCGCCACGGCGGCGGGGCGAGCCGCCCCGCGGCGAGCCGCCCGGCCCGGGAGGATCCAGACTCCGGCCGAAAAATGCCCGGCGGACGCCTGCTTGGCCCCCCGCCGGGGCTGTGCCATCATCGGCGGCGGTGCCGCGCCGCATCCTCCTCGTCGACGACGACATCGCCGAAATCTCGGCCGTGAAGCGCGTGCTCACGCGCGCGGGCCACCAGCCGGTGCTCGCGACCAACGCTCGGGACGCGCTGGTGGCGATCGGCAAGGCCGCTCCCGACCTCCTCCTCGTCAGCACGACCTGCGAGGGCGGCGAGGGGCTCGCGCTCGCCCAGCGCCTGGCAGCCGACGGGGCCACGGGTCGCATCCCCATCGTCCTCCTCGGCGAGTCGAGCGCCGCGCCTTCCACGGCCGTCCAGCTCCCGCGGCCCGTCGATCCGGGGCAGCTGGACGAGCAGGTCGCGGCGCTCCTCCAGCAGGCCCCCGAGACGAAGGCGATCCCCCCCGCCCCGGTGGCGCGCATCGCGCCGGTGCCCCGCGCCGGCAAGCCGGCCGCGGAACCGCCCGCCACCGACCCGGAGCGCAAGGCCGCGGCCGACGCGCTCCGCGCGCGCGCCGCCGAGCTGCGCAAGGCGCCGGCCCCGGGGGCCGGCGCGGACCGCGCCGCCGAGCCCGCTCCCGGCGCGCCGTCCGGCGGGGTGACCATCGAGCTGGATGAGGCGGGGAGCGGCCTCGACGACCTGCTCAAGCGCGCCGAGCAGGTGGAGCGCGCCGCCGCGGACAAGAAGGTCCGCGCCCTCGCCGACCGCGCCCGCAGCGAGGCGGCGCAGCGCGCCGAGGCCGAGCAGGTGGCCATCGACGGCGTGCGCCGCGCCAGGGCGGCCGAGGAGAAGGCGCGCGCCGGGGAGCGCGCCAGGGCCGACGCCGAGGCGAAGCGGGAGACCGAGGCCGAGCGCCGCGCCGACGCCGCGCGGCGTGCGGAGGAGGAGCGCCGGCGCGCCGAGGAGGAGCGCCTGCGGGCGGACGAGGAGCGCCGCCACGCCGAGGAGGAGCGGGTGCGGGCCGACGGCGAGCGCCGCCACGCCGAGGAGGAGGCCCGCCGCGCCGCCGAGGCGGAGGAGAAGGCGCGCGCCGAGGAGCGGCTGCGCACGCAGGCGGAGGCGAGCCGGAAGACGGAGGCCCAGCGCCGGACCGAGGCGGCGCTGCGCGCCACCGCCGCCGAGGATCGCGCCCGCCTGGAGTCGAGCGCCCGGGCGGAGCTGGAGGGCGAGGTCCAGCGGCTCCGGGACCAGCTCGCGTCGCAGCAGCGCGATCACGAGGCCCGCCTCGCCAGCATGATCGAGCAGGCCGCCGTCGAGGAGAAGGCGAACGAGGAGCTGCGGCGCATCGCCGAGGACGAGTCGCGGCGCCGCGAGGAGGACACCGAGGTCCAGCTCCGCGCTGCCATCGACAGCGCCCGCTCCGAGATGGACGCGCTGCGGCGCCGGAGCGACGAGGAGGCGCGCCGGCGCGCCGACGCCGAGGCGGAGCTGGCGCGGCTGGCGCAGGAGGCGGGCCACCTCGCCGCGGAACGGAGCGCGCTCGCCCATCCGGTGCCGCCCTCCGCCGAGGAGGAGGCGCTGCGGCGGCGCATCCACGCGCTCCGCGAGGACCGCCGGACCGCCGCGGCCACCGGGTTCGACCGGCCAGCCTGGCTCGAGCCGGCGATGACGCCGCTGCCCGGCACGCTCCCCGCGGTGGCGCCGGGCGCGCGGCCGTCGCCGGCGGCGCCCTCCCCCCCGGCGGCGACCCCCATGGTCGCGCCGCCGCCGGAGCTGCGCGCGGGGACGCTGGCCGACCTCCCCGCGCCGCGCCTCCTCACCGTGGCCGCGCGCGCCCGCCTGGGCGGGCGCCTCGACTTCAACGGCGCCTTCGCGCGCTCGCTCTACTTCGAGGAGGGTCGGGTGGTGGGCGCGACCAGCAACGCGCCCGAGGAGCGCGTGGAGGAGGTGGCGCTGCGCCTGTCGCTCGTGACGCGCGACCAGCACCGCACGGTCGCCGCGGCCGCCGCGACGCTCACCACCCGGCGCGCCGCGGTGCTCCTCCTGGAGCGCGGCTTCCTGAAGCCGACCGAGCTGCCCGCGCTGGTCCGCCGCCGCGCGGAGGAGGTGGTCTTCGGCGTCTTCGGCGAGGACGAGGCGCGCTTCCGCTGGGCCTCCGCCGAGGTTCCGCCCGACGAGCGGACGCCGCTGGACCGCGGGGCGCTCGCGCTCGCCGTCGAGGGCGTGCGCCGCCGCTGGCTCGCGCCGCGGGTGGACGCCGTCCTGGGCGGCTCCGGGACGCTGGTCGGTCCCGCCGTGGGCGGGCCGTCCGCCGCGGAGCTGGCGCTGGCGCCCGAGGAGACGCGGGTGGTCGCCCTGGCCGACGGGCTCCGCACGCTCGGCGAGATCGTCCAGGACAGCCCCCTCGACCCGCTCACCACGCGGCAGGTCCTGGCGGCGCTGGTCCTGGTCGGCGCGCTGTCCGTCAAGGTCCTCGGCGCCGGGAAGCCGGCCAGCGCGGCCGCCGCCGCCATCGACCTCGCCCGGGTGCGCGAGAAGCTCGATCAGGCGCGCCGCTCGGACTACTTCACCATCCTCGGCGTGGGCCGGCTCTGCACCCCGCACGAGGTCCGCGAGGCCGCCGACCGCCTGCTCGCCGAGTTCGCTCCGCACCGGTACGCCGGGTTCCAGGAGGACGGCCTCGCCGAGAAGCTCGACGAGATCGGTGCGGTCGTCCGCGACGCCCGCGACGTCCTGGCGGACGACCGGCTCCGCGGCGAATATCTGCAGGGGCTCGGCGGGTAGACCGACGGCGTGCGCCCGGCGCCCCGGAGCATTAAATAGACACCGTCCAGGACGTGAATCCGAGCATGGTCCGCGAAATCATCATCTGGCCCGATCCGATCCTGAAGGAGGTCGCGAAGCCGGTCGATCGCGTCGACGACGACGTCCGCCGCCTCCTCGACGACCTGGCGGAGACCATGTACGCCGCCGATGGCGTGGGCCTGGCGGCCCCGCAGGTCGCGGAGGGCAAGCGGCTCATCGTCATCGACACCTCGCCGCGGCAGGAGGGGCAGAAGCTCATCCACCTCGTGAACCCCGAGATCGTCCGGACGGAGGGGCTCACCTCGTACACCGAGGGGTGCCTGTCGGTCCCCGGCGAGGCGGAGGAGGTGTCCGACCGCGCCGAGAAGGTCTGGGTCCGCGCGCTCGACCGCTCGGGGAAGCCGTTCGAGATCGCGGCCGAGGGGCTCCTGGCCATCGCGCTGCAACACGAGACGGACCACCTCCAGGGCGTCCTCTTCGTGGACCACCTCTCCAGCCTGAAGCGCGAGCTGATCCGCAAGCGGATGAAGAAGCTCAAGGCCGAGAAGGCCGCCGAGTCGGCCGCGGCCATCCGCAACGCGCCGCAGCACAAGTCGGCGCTCTGAGATCGCGGAATCCGCGGAGCGGCTCGAAGCGGCCCGCCCGCACCCGCGAAGGCGCATACCGCAGCGCGCCGATAATGCACCCCGGGGGAGCGCGCGGAGCGCGACGGCCCTCGGCGCGCGAACCCGCGTTCATCGTCCGCGGCGCCGAGGACTGCCTGAGCCCGGAGCCTCGTACGCCGGGCGGGGCCGCGGGCAGGCCGCGCGTAGAGGGACGCGCCTCGCGGGCGGGTGAGCCGCGGGCTCAGAGCCGCTCGTCGATCGCCCGGTTCGACATGGCGTCCGCCTGCGCGTTCTCCTCGCGCGGGACGTGGCGGATCTCCACGTCGGGGAAGGCCCGCAGCAGCGCTTCCGCCTCGAGGTGCAGCGGCTTCAGGTGCTCCGCCTTCACCTGGTACTCGCCCTTGAGCTGCCGGACGAGGAGCTCGGAGTCGGAGAGGACCTCGAGCTGCTTGATCCCCATCGCCCTCGCGCGCTTGAGCCCGAGGATGAGCCCCATGTACTCGGCCACGTTGTTGGTGGACTCGCCGAGGAACTTGCCCACCTTCGCGACGATGTGGCCGTCGGGGCTCACGATCACGGCGCCGGCCCCCGCCGGGCCGGGGTTGCCGCGCGCCGCGCCGTCCGTGAAGAGCCGGGTCCGCGGCGGGCGCGCCGACGCGGCCGCGGCCGTGACGGCGCGGGCGCGGTCCGCCTCCACGGCCCGCTCCTTCCGGCGCCGGTCCTGCTCCACCTTCGAGAGCGACATGGCCTCGTCCAGATCGGCGGCGGCGCGCTGCGCGCTCCGCTCGACCTCGCCCGACCGCCGCACCGTGACGCCCTTCGAGCCCGCCCCGGGTGCGGGCTCCTCCTTCGCGGCGTCGAGGACCTCCAGCCGATCGGCCGCGGCCGCGAGGAGCTTGCCGAGGGTGTCCCGCGTGTGGCCCGGGTACCGCCCCAGGGCGCGCGGCAGCTCCTCGTTGGCCGCGATGAACCGCAGGAGCTCGACGAGGACGGGCTTCGGCACGGCGGAGGCCCGCAAGCGTCAGGCCGGCGACGGGGCGGGCGGGTTGACCGCCTCGGCCGAGTAGATGATGCGGTGGCAGTTCGGGCAGGTCTCGATGGAGTCGGCCCGCTGCAACACGATGGCGAGCTGCGGGGGGATGTTGCGGTGGCAGCCGCGGCAGGTCATCCCCACCACCGGCGCGACCGCGATGCCCGCCCGGCGCCGCTTGATGTTCTCGTACTTGGCGAGCAGGCCAGGGTCCACGCGCTTGGCGGCGTCGGCGCGGCGGGCGTCGAGGGACCGGATCTTCTCGGTCAGCTCGGCGGTGCGCGCCTCGAGCGCCTTGGTCTCGCTCTGGGCGGCCTCCTCGCGCTCGGCGAGGGCCTCCTCCCGCGCCTCCAGGCCCCTGCGGATCTCCACCGCCTGCGTGGCCAGCCCGCGGATCAGCTCGGACTGCGTGTCGTTCGCCTTCTTGGCGATGTCGATCTCGCGGGAGAGCGCGGCGTACTCGCGCGGCGTCTTGATCTCGCCCAGCCGCCCCTCCCACTTCTTCACCTTGTCGCGCTCCATGGACAGGAGCTGGTCGAGCTGCCGGCGCTCGCGCTCGTTCCCATCGATGCGCGCCCGCTCCTCGTCGTAGGCGCGGCGCGCCTCGAGGACGTTCGCCTCGACCGCCGTGCGGCGGGCGGGGAGTCCCTCGAGCGCGGCCCGGACCTCGTTCGTCTCGAGGTCGATCTGCTGGAGCTCCTCCAGCGCCTTCAGCTTGTCACGCAACGGCAACGTCGCCAACGTCGCTCTCCTTCGACCCTGCGGCCGGGACGGTGCCCGGCCCTCTCGTTGGGCCCACCAGGATTCGAACCTGGATCCGATCGGTTATGAGCCGACAGCTTTGGCCGTTAAGCTATGGGCCCGCGAACCCGGCAGGCATCTACCACGTTTGCGCCCTAGTTCTCCACGAAGCTCTTGAGCCGCTTGGAACGGCTGGGGTGGCGCAGCTTGCGCAGCGCCTTGGCCTCGATCTGGCGGATGCGCTCGCGCGTCACCTCGAAGTCCTGGCCGACCTCCTCCAGCGTGTGGTCGCTCTTCTCGCCGATGCCGAAGCGCATGCGCAGGACCTTCTCCTCGCGCGGCGTCAGCGTGGCGAGCACCTTCCGCGTCTGCTCGGCCAGGTTCATGTTGATGACCGCGTCGGACGGGGAGACGATGGCCTTGTCCTCGATGAAGTCGCCGAGGTGGCTGTCCTCCTCCTCGCCGATGGGGGTCTCCAGCGAGATCGGCTCCTTCGCGATCTTGAGGACCTTGCGGACCTTGTCGAGCGGCAGCTCCATCTTCTCGGCGATCTCCTCGGGCGTCGGCTCGCGCCCCAGCTCCTGCACCAGGTAGCGGCTGGTGCGGATGAGCTTGTTGATCGTCTCGATCATGTGGACGGGGATGCGGATGGTGCGCGCCTGGTCGGCGATGGCGCGGGTGATCGCCTGCCGGATCCACCAGGTGGCGTAGGTCGAGAACTTGTAGCCCCGCTTGTACTCGAACTTGTCCACCGCCTTCATCAGGCCGATGTTGCCCTCCTGGATGAGGTCCAGGAACTGGAGGCCGCGGTTGGTGTACTTCTTCGCGATGGAGACCACCAGGCGGAGGTTCGCCTCCACCAGCTCGGTCTTGGCCTTCTCCGCCCGGCGCTCGCCGTCGGAGATCTGGCGGTAGGTGCGCCGCAGCTCCTCGACCGGGACCTCCGCCTCCTCCTGGACCCGCAGGATCTTGCGGATGGCGGTCCG
>Ga0335082_10004336_pt1 | contig 15454 bp, 17 predicted proteins | sample Lox_Sample_41_FD_206718 | JGI IMG/M metagenome (GOLD analysis project Ga0335082, IMG submission 206718) | Soil microbial communities from Loxahatchee National Wildlife Refuge, Florida, United States - Lox_Sample_4.1 | ecosystem: Environmental > Terrestrial > Soil > Wetlands | place: USA...
GCCATCCAGGCGTCGCGCCGGCTCGAGCCGGTGCGCGTGACGGCGACGCGCCAAGGCGGGCGCGTGCGCATCGCGGTGACCGACGACGGCGTGGGCATTCCGCGCGAGCTCGTGCCGCGCCTCTTCCAGCCGTTCTTCACCACGCGCCCGACGGGGACCGGCCTCGGGCTCGCCGTCGTGCGGCGGATCGCCGAAGCGCACGGCGGAGAAGCGCTCGCCGACTCGCCGCCCGGCGAGGGCGCGACCTTCGTCCTCGTGCTCCCCGCGGTCGCCGTGGTCGCGCCCGAGCACGCGAAGCCCACGCCGCGCCTCGTGAGCTAAATCCCTTCGTCGAGCCGGCGCATCCCCTCGAGCAGGAGCGCCTCCGGCGACTCCTGGATGATGCGCGCCTGCGGAACGAACGACGGATCGAGCCCGAACTCGCCGTCCTTCAGCTTGAGCATCTGGTAGAACGCGTCGGCGCCGCGGCCCTTGTCGAAGAGCGCGTTGACGATCTGGCCGTCGGCGAAATGGATCTCGCCCGACGTCTGGCCCGAGCGGATGCGGAGGTTGCCGGTCTTGCGCCCGTGGAAGAGCACCTGCACGAGCTCCGGGAGGCCCATCTCCTTGAGCGAGCCCGACACGCCGCGCGGGCCGGTGCGTTGCGCGCGCTGATCGAGGAGCGCTTTGATCTTCGCGACGAACACGTCGGTCGGCGCGGGCTTCGCGACGTAGTCGGACACGCCGAGCTCGAACGCCTTCTGCGCCTCGGCGCGCCCTTGCCGCCGCGTGTGGAAGATCCACGCGACGTCCTTGCCCCACGACTGCTTGCGCGCCTCCGCGAGGAGCCCGAGGCCGTCGCCTTGCGGCAAGTCCACTTCGCTGATGACGACGTCGATCGGCGCTTCTTGCAGGATCTTGATCGCCTGCTCGGCCCCGCGCGCGGTCTTCGTCTCGAAGCCCTGCTCGATCATGCGGAGCTCGAGCACGGTCGTCTCCTCCGGATCGGGATCGACGAGGAGCGCGTAGTAGCGGTTCGCGAGGAGCTTGGCGCGGATGTCCTCGCCCATCACCATGTTCTTGAACAAGTCGACGAGGTGCGGGTCGAAGATGGTTTCCTTGTATTTTGCAAGGACCCCGCACGCCTCCGCGGGCATCAGCGATTTGCGGTACGGGTTTCGAGGGTTCTGCGTGAGGTCGGCGTAGGTGTCGGCGATGGCGATGACGCGCGCGCCGAGCGCGATGTCCTTGCCCGCGATGCCCTTCGGGAAGCCCTTGCCGTCGTAGCGCTCGTACATCTGCTCGATGGCCTCGAGCGTCTCGTTGGGAAAGCGCACCGACTCGACCACGCGCGCGGGCGTCGCGACGGCGCGCTGCGCCGCGGTCTTGTGGCCGTCGTACTCGCTCGCGTTGAGCGCGGTGAGGTGGAACGTCGACATCTTGCCGATGTCGTGGAGGTACGCGGCGGCCACGACGGCGCCGAGCGCCGCCGAGCCCACGTTGATGCGCTCGAGCATGCGGCGCGTGAAGCGCGCGACGTGCGCGGAGTGGCCGCGCAGATCCGGACGCGCGTTCTCGAGGAGGCTCACGAGCACGTTCAAGAGCTCGAGCAGCTCTTCCTGTCCGATGCCGGTGCCCGATTGGCCGCTCCCGGCGCGCTTCTGGCCCACGGCGAGGTCGCGCTCGGTGACGACGCGCTCGCCGCGCGTAGTGCCGCCGCCGGCGTCGCGCGCGAGCGCCGCGGTCATCGACACGTCGGAGACGACGTTGCGCTCGTAGACGTCGAGCATCGCCGAGAACTGCGCGTGCGCCGCGCGGTCGAGCATCGCGAACGCGTGGATGTCGCCGCCGTACGACTTCGCGATCGCGGCGCGCACGCCGGCCGGGCGCCCGACGAACGCCTTCACTTCTTTCGCGCCCGACGTGATCTGGATCTGGCGGAGCACTTCCTGGTCGTCCGGGTCGGCGGTGACGACGCTCAGCGAGCGCGACTGCGGATCGAAGAGGACGGGGAAGACCTGGAACGTCTCGGCGACCTGCCGCGGGACGAGCTCGAGCGTCGAGCGGCCGATGTCCGCCTTCGAGAGGCGCTCGGTCGAGACGAAGCGCGTCTTGTAGTGGGTCGCGAGCGCCTTCAAGAGGTCCTGCTCGTTCGTCATCCCGAGCTCGACGGCGGCGTCCTCGACGCGCTGGTGCGACGACTCCGCGTGGGCCATCGCCTTCTCGAACTGCTGCGGGTCGAGCGTCCGGAGCTTCAGCAGGAGGTTGCCGACCTTCTTGTTCGCTTGCGTGAAGCTACGAGCCAATCCGTACGATCATACACGGGCCGCGCGCGTTCGCACGAGCGACGAGATCAGCTCCAGCGCGACGCGGTTTTCGCCGCCTTCGGGGACGATGACGTCGGCGAATCGCTTCGACGGCTCGACGAACGCGAGGTGCATGGGTCGAACGGTCTCGTAATACTGCTTTCGGACCTGCTGGAACGTGCGCCCGCGCTGCTCGAGATCGCGCCGGATGCGACGCATGAGGCGGATGTCGGGGTCGGTGTCGACGTAGATTTTCACGTCGAGGCGCTCGCGCAGGCGTTCGTCGGCGAGCACGAGGATGCCCTCGACCACGATGACGCGCGCGGGCGGGACGTGCACCGGCGCGGGGGCCCGGTCGTGGATCGCGAAGTCGTAGGTCGGCCGCTCGATGCCCTCGCCGCGGCGGAGCGCGTCGAGGTGCGCGCAGAGGAGCTCGATCTCGAGCGCGTCGGGGTGGTCGTAGTTCACGCGCTCGCGCTGCTCGTACGAGAGCTCGGGTTGCGCGCGGTAGTAGTGGTCCTGCTCGATGAGCACGCCCTCGCCGGCCGGCACCGCGTCGAAGATCGCGCGCGCGATGGTCGTCTTGCCGGACCCGGAGCCGCCGGCGATGCCGAGGAAGAGGGGGAGCATCGCCCGCGCTCCATACCACGAGCGGCTCGGGGAAGAAGACTCAGGTGCGCGAGAGCACCGACTCGAGGCGCGCGCGGTCCACGTTGCGGCCGGTGAGCACGACCACCACGTCGTCCTTCGGCGAGGCGGGGCGGAGCTCGGGCAGGAGCTCGCCTTCGAGGACGGGCGCCAGCGCGGCCGCGGCGCTGCCTTCGATCGTCACGCCGAGCGAGCGATACGCCGACGCCATCGCCGAAGCGATCGACGCCTCGCTCACGACGACGACGCCCGCGACGCGCGCCCGCGCGCGAGCGAACGCGGCGCGCGAGATGCCTCCCTCGAGCCCGTCGGCGAGCGTATCGTCGCCGTCGAGCGTCTCGACCGCCGCGCCGCGCTCGAGCGAGAGCGCGAACGCCGGGCTCGCCTCACTCTGCGCGCCGATCACGCGCGACGCCGGGAGCGCGCACGCGAGGCCCGTCGCGAGCCCGCCGCCGCCGAACGGCGCGACGACGACCGCCGGCGCGTGCCCGAGCGCGCGCTCGATCTCGAAGCCGAGCGACCCGCCGTTTCCCGCGACGACCGCGACGTCGTCGTAGGGCGACACGAACGGCGCGCCAGTCTTCCGCGCGAGCTCGCGCGCCTCGCGCTCGGCGCCGTCGTAGCTCGCCGACTCCGACACGACCAGGCGCGCGCCGTATTGCGCGATGCGCGCGCGCTTCGTCTCGGGCGCGTTCTTCGGGACGACGACGGTCGCGTCGAGGTCGAGCACGTTCGCCGCGTACGCGACGCCGGCGCCGTGGTTTCCCGCGCTCGCCGCGACGACCGCCTTCTCACCCCGCGACGCGAGCCGCGCGAGCGCGACGAGCGCGCCCCGCACCTTGAAGCTCCCGGTCACCTGGAGCGACTCGAGCGCGACCCACACCCGCGCGTGCGCCCGCGCGTCCGCCTCGGGGAGCCGCGCGAGCGAGCACGGCCGGAGGCGCGCCTCGGGAAATCGCGCCGACACCGCGGCGGCCTCGTCCAGGAGCCGCGCGTCGGGCAAGTCGGCCTGAAAATCACCGGGGGGCGCGCACACGAACCGCATGTCGTCTCCTGGATGTACGGCTCGGTGGGTGTCGGACTTTAGCGTCGGACTTTAGCGGTGCTGTCGCCGCGCGAGCAGCCACGCGAGCGGCCGTCGGTACGTGCTCCGCATGCGCTCGCCCGGCACCTCGTGGCCCATGCCGGGCGCGATGCGCACGCGGTGCGGCACCTTCGCGTTCTTGAGGATGTCGGCGACGCGCATGGTATTCGGCGCGACCTCGTCGGTCTCGCCCGTCAGCAGATAGACGGCTTGGATGCGCCGGCGGTTCTCGGTGAGCAGCGCCTGCGCGTCGCCGAACCAGTACTGGTCGTTGGCGGCGAGGATGAGCCAACGGCTCCACGTGCGCGGGTCGCGCACGCCGAGCTGCATCGCGATGAAGGCGCCCTCGCTGAAGCCGATGAGCACGTTGCCGCGGAGCTGGACGCGACGCTTGTATTTTGCACGCAACGCGTCGAGCGCGGCCTTCACGTCCTGGCCGCCGAGCGTCGCGTTGTTCGCCCAGCCGCGCGCGCCCTCGCCGCGGTCTTCCGGGCCGCTCGGGCAGAGCACCCAGCCGAACTGCGTGGCGACGTGGGCCCACTTGCGGCAGTCCTCGGCGGGGTTCGCGCCGCGCCCGTGGAGGTACACGAGCACCGGCTTGAGCCCGCGGCCGCGCGGCCGGTAGTAGAACGCGTCGGGAAATCCAGGCACGTCGAGGCGTTCGGCGTCGGCGACCTTGCGCGCCTCGCGGGCCCACGCGACCGTCTCGCTCCCGAGGAGGACGAAGAGCGCCGCGAAGGCCAAAAACAGGCGATGGGTGATGCCGAGACGCACGACGAGCCGACAATACATCTTCTGTCCAGCCGGGCAAATCCGTGTAGAATTTACGAATGCGCAAGACGTACCTCCTTCCCCTTCTCTTCGTTCCTTCGGCTTTGATCTGGGCCTGCGGCGGCGGCGACAACGTCGACATCGACGGCGGCCTCGACGCGACCCCCGACACGACCCAGAGCGACGGCCCGAGCAACAACGACGGCTCGACGAACGACGTCGCGAACGACACGAGCACGAGCGACGCCTCGGACGCGGGCCAGGACGTCACCATCACGCTCGATTGCTTCAAGCCCGCCGATTGCATCGACGGCGGCGACCCCGACGCGGCCTACCCGCCGGACTCGGGCGTCGTGTGCTGCGGCACCGTCGCGACGAACGGCCAGCAGCAGAGCTGCAAGCTCACCGCCGTGTCGACGACGTGCAAGGCGCCGGGCAGCTGCGGGACGGACTTCCTCGGCTTCCTCTCGTGCACCGATCTGACCGTCCGCCTGTGCGAGTCCGACAACGAGTGCACCGAGAACGGCAACAACCAGCTGACGACCTACAACCAGTGCTGCACCGGCAGCTACGGCGACGCGTCGGCGCACTTCTGCGCGAACAGCACCATCGCGAGCCAGAGCCAAGGCCGGATCAACTGCCCCTGACTCGCCTCGTTTACGCCACGCGCAAGTCCGCGCTCGCGCTCGCGCAGAGTCGCGCGCTCGTCGCGCGCATCACCGGCCACGAGATCGTCGAGAAGCAGATCACGACGAGCGGCGATCGCATCCAGGATCGACCGCTCTTCGAGGTGGGCGGCAAGGGCCTCTTCGTCAAGGAGATCGAGGAGGCCCTGCTCGACGGCTCGGCGGACTTCGCCGTGCACTCGCTGAAGGACGTGCCGGCCGCGCTGCCGGAAAAGTTGCAGATTGCATGCATTCCGGTGCGGGAGGACCCGCGCGACGTGATCGTCGCGCCGCGCCACGGCACGCTCGACGCGCTCCCGAAGGGGGCGAAGGTGGGGACGAGCAGCTTGCGCCGGACGATCGCGCTCCGCGCGGCGCGGCCGGATCTCGAGATCGTGCCGATGCGCGGCAACGTCGACACGCGGCTTCGCAAAGTGGACGCCGGCGAAGTGGACGCGATCGTCCTCGCGCGCGCGGGGCTCGTGCGACTCGGGCTCGCGGCGCGCGCGACGAGCCAGCTCGAGCCGGAGGTCTCGCTGCCGGCGGTCGGTCAGGGCGCGCTCGCGGTCGAGACGCGCGCAGGGGACGAGCGCGCGATGGCCGCGCTGGCGCCGCTCCACGACGCGTACACGGCGACGTGCGTCGCGGCCGAGCGCGGCGTCATGGCGGCGCTCGAGGGCGACTGCAAGACGCCGCTCGCCGCGCACGCGCGCCGCGCGGGCGACGACATGGAGATCTCCGCGTTCATCGCCGAGCCGGACGGCTCGCGGTTGCGACGCGCGACCGAGCGCACGCGGTGGCCTTCGAGCGAGCGCGACGCCGCGGCGTTCGGCCGTGAAGTCGGGATGCGCATGAAATGAGGCACGTCCACCTCGTCGGCGTGAGCGGGACGGGGATGGGCGCGCTCGCGACGCTCTTTCGCGCGCGCGGCGCGCGCGTGACGGGCTCGGACGTCGCGTTCGATCCACCCATCGGGCCCGCGCTCCTCGAAGCGGGCGTCGAGTGTCTGCGCGGATGGGACGCCGCGCACCTCGAGCCGGCGCCGGATCTCGTCGTGGTCGGCAACGCGATTCGGCGCGACAACGTGGAGGCCGTCGCCGCGGAGCAGCGGGACCTGCCGCGCAGCTCGATGTCGGCGGCGCTGCGCGATCACTTCTTGCGCGGGCGGCGCGCGGTCGTCGTCTGCGGCACGCACGGCAAGACGACCACGAGCAGCCTCGTCGCGTGGCTCCTCCTGAAAGCGGAGCTCGAGCCCGGCTATTTCATCGGCGGCATCCCGCGCGGTCTCGGCGCGGGCGCCGCGCTCGGGCGCGCGGAGCGATCGCTCGTGAAAGGCGCTGCGCCGTTCGTCGTCGAGGGCGACGAGTACGACGCGGTCTATTGGCACAAGCAGCCGAAGTTCTACGACTACGTCGGCGTCTCGGAGAGCGACGTCGCCATCGTGACCAGCGTGGAGCACGATCACATCGACATCTACCCGACCGAGGCGGCGTACGACGCGGCGTTCATCGGGCTCTTCGAGCGCGTGCCGGCGGGCGGGCTCGTCGTCGTGGATCGACAGACGCGCGCCTTCGAGCTCGCGAAGGAGCACGCGCGCGCGCGCGTCGTCACCTACGGGCTCGATCCGAGCGCGGAGTGGAGCGCGGCGGCGGCGAGGGACGGCTTCGACGTGTTCGCCGGCGGGAGCGCGTGCGGGCGGTTCTCGTCGTCGCTCCCGGGCGCGCACAACGTTCGAAACGCGCTCGCGGCGATCGCGGTCGCGGCCGAAGCGTTCGGCGTGTCGCCCGCGCAATCGCGCGCCGCGCTCGCGAGCTTCGAAGGCGTGAAGCGCCGGCAGGAGCTCCTCGGCGCGCCCGGCGGCGTCAGCGTCTACGACGACTTCGCGCACCACCCGACCGCGGTCGACGAGACGCTCCGCGCGCTCCGCGGCAAGCACACGTCGGGCAAGCTCTTCGCCGTCTTCGAGCCGCGCAGCGCGACGGCGTGCCGGAACATCCACCAAGAAGCGTACGTCCACGCGTTCGACGCGGCCGACCGCGTGCTCCTCGCGCCGCTCGGCCGCACCAACGTGCCCGAGAGCGAGCGTCTCGACCTTCCCCGCCTCGCGCGCGAGATCGGTGCGCGCGCCCGCGCGTGCGCGAGCGTGGACGAGATCGTCTCCGAAATCGTGCAGAATGCACGGACCGGCGACGCGGTCGCCGTGCTGTCGAACGGCGCTTTCGGCGGCATCCACCAGAAGCTTCTCGACGCGCTCCGCCGCGGTGAATAATCTCCTCCCTCTGGAGGATTGCCATGGCGCACTCGAAGGTGGGCGAAAAGCACATGACCAACAAGATTCTCGAGTGTCCGCGCGACCACTCGACGATGGCGGAGAACGTCGTCGGCGAGTCGGTGCTCGACACGTGCGCCAAGTGCGGCGGTCAGTTCTTCGACACCGGCGAGATGTTCGGCGCGTTCGGGTTGAAGGCGGACCCCGCGCTCTGGGATCGCAGCGAGACGGCGGGCCCGGTGCGCGAGGCGCACGTCGCGTGCCCGCGCTGCAACAAGATGATGCTCACGCAGGACATCAAGCACGACGCCGACGCGGTCGAGATCGATCGCTGCGGCCACTGCGGCGGCATCTGGCTCGACAAGGGCGAGGTCGACACCATCATGAAGATCGGCGAGAAGATGGTCGCCGTGAGCGAGGCCGAGAAGGCCAAGGCCAAGGCCGAGCTCGACGCGATGGGCGACGTGGACTTCTCGCCGGGCCTCGTCGCGCGCTTCCTCGGGATGTTCAAGAAGAAGGCTTCGTAGTCATTCCTTCTGCGTGAGAAGCGCCGTTCGCGGCGTTCGCGCGCGCAAACGCGCGGAACCGCGTGCGCGCGCGATGGCGTGCGCGTTGCACCTCTCCGCGGCGTGAAGCTCGTCTGGCAAACCCTCCGCGCGGGCGCGGCCGGCATCTTCGCGACCGGCGCGGACCTCGCGACGCTCGCGATCTTGGTGAGCGGGTTTCGCGTGAGCCCGCACGTCGCCAACGTGCCGGCGCTCCTCGTGGGCGGCGTCGCCAACTTCGCCGGCAACCGCTGGTTCGCCTTTCGCGCGCACCGCGAGCCGATCGGGCGCCAGGTCGTCGGCTACACGATCGTCGAGCTCGTCGCGCTCGCGCTGAACGGCTGGCTCTTCGAGCTCGCGCTGCGACTCTTTCCGCAAGCGACGAACGCGTACTGGGCGCTCCGCCTCGCGACGAGCCACATCGTGTTCCTCGCGTGGAGCTATCCGCTCTGGTGTTTCGTCTTTCGACCTCAGCGCGGCGGCCGGCCCGCGGCCTCGTCTTCTTGAGTCACCGCGGCGAGCCCGGCGAGGTCGCCGAGGCGCGTCGGGTGGAACGGCGGGCGCGGCGTGATCGGCATCGCCGCGCTCCCGCCGCGCTCGACGAGGAGCCGCGCGCACAACGCCACGCACGATTTCCCCTGGCACCAGCCGGTGCCGAAGCCGGTGTAGCGCTTGAGCGACTCGATGTCGTCGTGCCCACGCTCGATCGCCTGCTCGAGCTCGTGGAGCGTCACGTCCTCGCAGCGGCAGACGAGGGTCTTGGTCATTTCGCTTCTTGGCCGCGAAACTCGCAGCGCGCGTCGCACGTCTCGAAGACGGTGACCTGATCGAGCGACGGGATCGCCTTCTTCATCCGCTCCCAGATCCACTTCGCGAGGACCTCGCTCGTCGGGTTCTCGAGGCCGGGGACCTCGTTCAAGTAGTGGTGGTCGAGGACGTCGTGGAGCGGGCGCCACGCGTCGTGGAGCTCGGCGAAATCGATGAACCAGCCGGTGCTCGGATCGACGGGCCCCGCGACGGCGAGCTCGACCTTGAACGAGTGGCCGTGGAGGCGCGCGCACTTGTGCCCGGCCGGCACGTTCGGGAGTCGATGCGCCGCCTCGAACCGAAACTCGTGGACGAGCCTGACGTGGTGCACGCGGCTCAGCGCTTCTTCTTCGACTTGCTCTTCGTGGTGCGCTTCTTCTTCGCCTTCCACGAGAAGAGCGCCGCGCGGCGGCCGGTGTTCTTGGCCTTGAGCTTGGCGCGGTAACGTGCGCTCCGCTTGCGGTTCGTCTTGCGGGGCTTCTTCGAGAGGACGATGTACATGACCCGGCGGGAATTAGCCGCTCAGCGCGACATCGTCAACGTCGCGAGAAAAAGGACGGCGAAGACCACGACCGAGACCGCGCCGAACGCCGCGATCTGCGCGGAGAAGACGATTTTGTGCGCCGTCGAGCGGCCGCGGCACTGGTTGCGTACGAGCCCGCCGTAGAAGCGCGCGCCGCTCACGCCGGCCAAGACGGCGACGACGAACGCGCCCAGCCCGAGCGCCCAGGACGCGTTCGGCTCGCGGCCCGTCGCGACTTGAAAGCAGAGCATGAGGAGCGCGACGTAGCCGCCGTTGAGGAGCCAGCCCGCGGCGCCGACGACGCCGAGCGCGAGGGTGAGGCCGCGCATCGGCGTCGGCGCGTGGGCGGCTTCGTCGTGCGTCACGCGCGGGAGGTTCCCGAGCACGCGAAAGAACGCGTCGACGACGCGCGCGCCGCGCCCGGCGATCGGCTCCTCCCTCGAAGCGAAGCTCACGATGATCGTGGACACGAAGCCGTTGCGGTCGCCGTCGAGCCGGACGTAGTCGAAGCCGTGCGCGAAGAGCTCGAGCACGCCCGCGCGCACCTCCTCGTTCAGGATGGCGTCGAGCACGCGCGCGTCGGTCACCGGCGTCTCGACGTACACGGCGTCGTCGAACGCGGCGTCGTGGGTCTGGTGCTCGGCGCTCGTCCCTTCGAGCTTGGCGGCGCGGTCCTGCGCGTTCTCCGGACGGAGCACGATGTCCATCGGGCGCGTGACCGGCAGCGCGTCGGCGGGCGCCGCGCGATAGCCGCGAACGGGCGACGTCGTGAACGAGCGCGCCGGCCGCGCGACGTCGTCGTACCGGGCGCGCATCGTGAGGCGGCTGCTGCTGCCGCCGGAGTACTCCACGTCGACGACGATCGACCCGCGACGGATCACGAAGTTGCCCGCGTCGTCTCGCGCCCGAGCGATGGCTCGTAGCTCGGTGACGAGGGCAGTCTCCGGATTTTCGCTCAGGCTAGGCGCCGCCCTTGCGGAGCTCGGTCAACACCAGCTTGGCGGTGGCCTTGAGCGTGTCGAACACGCCGACGCCCGTGCGCGCGACGGCCTCGAACTCGGGTTGCCCGGTCGGGTTGAGGAGCTGGCGGAGCTCCTCGACCGCCGCGACGTTCGGCAGGTCCCGCTTGTTGTACTGCATGACGTACGGGAGCTTGTCGAGGTCGTAGCCCTGCTCGGCGAGGTTCGTTCGGAGGTTCTCGACCGACTCGATGTTCGCCTCCGTGCGCTCGATCTGCGAGTCGGCCACGAAGATGACGCCGTCGACGCCCTTCAAGATGAGCTTTCGCGAGGCGTCGTAGAAGACCTGCCCCGGCACCGTATAGAGGTGGAAGCGCGTCTTGAAGCCGCGGATCTCGCCGAGCGCGAGCGGCAGGAAGTCGAAGAACAGCGTTCGCTCGGTCTCGGTCGCGAGGCTGATCATCTTGCCCTTCGCGTCCGGCGACGTGCGCTCGTAGATGTACTGCAGGTTCGTCGTCTTCCCGCAGAGTCCCGGCCCGTAATAGACCAACTTGCAGTTGATCTCGCGCGCCATGTAGTTGATGAAGCTCATCGCCCGCCTGCTCCGCTCAATCGTTGAACAGGTTGTCGATGTCTTCGTCCGTGATCTCGGCGAAGGGTGAATCCGCCCCCGGCTCCGCGACCTTCTTCAGCAGCGACTCGAAGATGTGATTGAGCTCCTCGGTCGCCTTCTTCACGCGCAGGCGCACGAGCCCGAGCGAGCTCCGCGAGTCGAAGATGACGACGAGGATGACGCGGTTTCCGACGAGCTGGATGTGGATGTTGGCCTTCTCGCCCTCGTGGAACTGCGTCGCGAACTCGTTTTCTTTGAGCAGCTTGGCCATGCCGCCCGTGGCGGCGATGTTGCCGGCGGTGAGCGACGCGAGCGACGTCGTGTCGACGTTGTCGATGTCGCCGGCCGCGGCGATGAGCTGGCCGTTTTTGTCGACGATGAAGACGACCTTGGCGTTCGCGTCCCGAACCAGACGGTCCACGACCGCCTGGATCTGATTGAACTCCTCCTCGTACATCACCATCTGCGGATTGACCATCGGACCGCCTTCTTACGCGCTGAGACCTGGTTCTATCCGGAGCGGAGGATTCCGTCTAGGGCCCCGTTTTCAGTGGCAGAAGCCCGCGACCGCGTCGTAGAGGACGTGCAGGCCCCACTTGAGCCCGTCCACCGGGACCCGCTCGTCGTGGCCGTGGTACATCGCCGAGAAAGAGATCTCGTGCGTGGGGTCGAACTTCACGGGCGCGAAGCCGTAGCACTTGCTGCCGAGCTTGGCGTAGGCCTTGGCGTCGGTGAAGCCCGGGATGACGAACGGGATCGGCAGCGCGAGCGGGTCGTGCTGGCGGATGACGTTCGCGAGGTGCGAAAAGAGCGGCGTTCGCTCGGTGGTCTCGACGGGCGGCAGCGAGTGTAGGACGTCGAGCTCGGCCTCTTCGCCGAGCACCGCGCGGAGCTCGGCAAGGAACGCGCTCTCGGTCTGGCCGGGGAGCGTGCGGCCGTCGATGTCGAGCGTGGCCTTGCCGGGGATGACGTTCACTTTGTTTCCGCCGCGCACGACGGTGGGCGTCGCCGTGTTCGAGAGGAGGGCGCCGAACGTTCGGCGCTGGGCCTCGTCGCGCACGAGGTAGTCGAGGACGAGCGCTGCCACTTGCGGCGTGCGCAGGCGCTTGAGCGCGTGCTTCTGCGGCGCGGGGAGCTCGCTCGCCATCGCCTCGATGAACTTCGAGACGGCTTCGGTCGGATGCTGCGGCAGGCGCGACTTCCCGAGCCGAGCGATGGCGCGCCCGAGCTTGAGGACGGCGTTGTCCTCCTTCGGCATCGAGCCGTGCCCGGGCTCGCCTTCGAACGTCGCGCGCACCCAGCAGACGCCCTTCTCGGCGATCTGGATCGGGTAGAAGGTGCGCCCGAAGACGTTCTGCGAGAACGCGCCGATCTCGCCGAGCGTGTATTCTGCACGCACTTTTTCAGGGTGCTCGTCGACGAGGAAGAGGCTGCCCTTCGCGCAGCCGGCCTCTTCGTCCGCGACGCCCGCGAAGATGACGTCGCGCGTGAGCTTGCCCGGGCCGACGTGCTCGGCGAGCAGGCACAGGACGCGCGCGCTCATCGCGGCCATGTGCTTCATGTCGATCGCGCCGCGGCCCCAGACGTAGCCGTCGTGGATTTCGCCGGCGAACGGGTCGTGGCGCCACTTGGCCGCGTCGGCTTCGACCACGTCGAGGTGCGCGTTCAACAAGAGCGGCGGCTTCTCGCCGGTGCCGCGGAGCCGCGCGACGACGCTCGTGCGGTTCTTCTCGGGCGCGAGGAGGACCGGGTCGAGCTTCGATTTCGCGAGCAGGTCCGCGAGGAGCTCGGCGGCCGGGCGCTCGTTGCACTCGTCGCCGCGGTTCACCGTCGGCACGCGGATCAGCTCCTGGAGGAGCGAGACGCAGCGGTCGCCCTCGGCGGCCCAGTCGATCGAGTCCAAGCGGCTCGTTGCATAGCACACGCCCGCCGAGTCCCGGTAGGTTGGAGCCGTGGAGCTCCCGTGCCCGTCGTGCGACGCGACGATCCCGCCCGGCGCCGAGACGTGCCCCGCGTGCGGTCGCGCGCCCGTCGTGTGCGAGCACTATCGCGTCACCGAGCTCCTCGGGCGCGGCGGGATGGGCGTCGTCTACGGCGCCCGCGACACGCGGGGGAAGAAGGAGAAGGTCGCGGTGAAGATCCTCGCGCCGCCCGCGGACGACGACTGGACGGCGTGGGAGCTCTTCGAGCGGTCGTCGAAGGTCCTCCGGCAGCTCGATCATCGCCGGCTGCCGAAGGTCCACGCCTTCGAGCGCACGGACCGCGGGCGCCTCGTGCTCGTTCGCGAGCCGTTCGACGGCGGCACGCTCGAGGAGCGCATCGCCGAGGCCGACGACCGCGTCTCGCCCGAGCGCCTTCGCGCGCTCCTCGACGATCTGCTCGAGCTCCTCGAGTACCTGCAAGGTCTCGTGCCGCCCGTCATCCACCGCGACATCAAGCCGTCGAACGTGATGTTCCGCACGAAGCACGACTGGGAGCCGGTGCTGGTCGACTTCGACACGGTCGTCTCGCGACGGACGGGGCTCACCATCGTCGGGACGCCGGGGTACGCGGCGCCCGAGCAGTTCGCGGCGGACGCGTCGACGGCGTCGGACGTCTACGGGCTCGGCGCGACGATGCTCTTCGTCGCGACGCACGAGGACGCCGACGAGCTGCCGCACGAGCACGGACGCTTCGTGCTCGACGGGCTCCTCCCGTCGCTCGACGCGAAGCTCGTCTCGGTGCTCGAGCGGATGGTGGAGCCCGACGTGTCCAAGCGGTACGCGACGGCGCGCGAGGTGCGCGAGGCGCTCGCCACCAAGCCCGCGCCCGCGCGGCCGCCGAGACCGGCTCCCAAGCGCTCGCGTCGCTGGCTCGCGTGGCTCGCGCTTCCCGCCGTCTCGCTCGCGTGGCTCGCCGCGTCGAAACATCGGGCGCCGCCCGGCGCGCGGACGCTCGCGAGCGCGAGCGCGGTCGTCGCCGCGCCTGCGGGCTCGTTCGCGGACGAGGGGGCGTGCTCGAAGGGCGACGCGGAGGCGTGCTTCACCGCGGCGCTCCGCTGGGACGATGGCACCGACGGCGTCGAGAAAGACTACGCGCGCGCCGCGATCTTCTACGACCGCGGCTGCAAGCTCGGTCACCCGATGTGCTGCAACAACCTCGGCGTCGACTACGAGCACGGCTACGGCGTCGATGCGAGCCTCCCGGCGGCGCGCGATCTCTACCGAGGCTCGTGCGACGACAAGAACGGGCTCGCGTGTCGCAACCTCGGTCTCCTCTACGAAGGCGACGCCGGCGCCGGCGTGCCGATGGACATGATCAAGGCCGTCGCGTCGTTCGAGCGCGGCTGCGATCTCGAGGACGGACAAGCGTGCAACGACCTCGGCTGGCTCACCGAAGCCGGCCTCGGCACGAAGAAAGACCTGAAGAAAGCCGCGGGGCTCTACGCGCTCGCGTGCGATCACGGGTATCTCTACGCGTGTCGCAACAGCGGCATCGCGTACGAGACGGCGGACGGCGTCGAGCGCGACGATCGGCGCGCCGTCGCGCTCTTCAAGCGAGCGTGCGGCGCGGAGGAGAAGGTCGGTTGTCTCGAGCTCGGTCGCATGACGCGCGACGGCCGCGGGACCGCCGCCGACCCCGCGCGCGCCGCCGAAGCGTTCCAGACGGGATGCGACGACGGCTGGGTGGACGCGTGCGCCGAGCTAGCGGCGCTCTACGCCGCCGGAAAAGGCGTCCCGAAGGACACCGCCCGCGCGAAGAAGCTGTGGGGCCGCGCGTGCGACGGCGGCATCGCCGAGAGCTGCCAGCACGCCAAGTGACGCGTAGTCCGTCGTCGCGGGCCACCGGCGGATGAGGTAGAATCGGTCGTCTACGCGGCAAGGAGGTCTCATGGCGCGTATGGTGGGCTTCGCGGCGGTGGGCGCGCTCTTGGGAGCCATCGTGCTCGCGGGTGACGCGTGCGGATCGCATCCGTTCAGCGACGACGGCGGCGCCGACGGGGCGCTCTTCGGCGACGGTCCGAACTTCGGCGACGCGCAAGGCGACGGCGCGTGTCAGCCGTCGTGCTCGAGCGATCTCCACAGCGTCGTCGACTGCGACGGCAACGTCCTCTCGACGTGCCCGGCCGGCCAAGGCTGCGGCGCGGGCGGGACGTGCGTGGACGCGTGCGAGTCGGCGGACGTCAACAAGAGCACGTTCGGTTGCGACTACTACGTCGTCGATCCGGACATCATCTCGGGCTTCGGCGGCGCGGCCGGCGCGTGCTTCGCCGCGTTCGTCACGAACAGCTGGGACCAGACCGTGA
>Ga0335082_10004337_pt1 | contig 15453 bp, 13 predicted proteins | sample Lox_Sample_41_FD_206718 | JGI IMG/M metagenome (GOLD analysis project Ga0335082, IMG submission 206718) | Soil microbial communities from Loxahatchee National Wildlife Refuge, Florida, United States - Lox_Sample_4.1 | ecosystem: Environmental > Terrestrial > Soil > Wetlands | place: USA...
ATTTCCTCTTCCGTCATCCCGAAATAATGACCGATTTCATGGAGGAGCGTTTCATAGATCTGACGTTCCATCTCCTCCGCGGAGCGGCTTCTCGATTCGATGTTTCGCCGGAAGAGCGTCACTGTATCGGGTACCACGGGGGATGTTCCATACCAGCTTGTCCTGTGTGGGAGCGGAACGCCCCGATAGAGACCGAGGAGGGCATGACGGGATGGGAGATGGAGATGCTGCACAAGTTCGTCCGAAGGATAATCCTCCACAATGATCCGGACGTTCTCTATTGCGGACTGAAATCGTTCCGGAAGGCGGTCAAACACTTTCTGCACATGCTCCTCAAATTCTTCGCGCTCCATGGCCGGACTACAGTACGTGAGCGTATTTCGAAATGAGATACCAGATCGATGCGATGATTCCCCCGTTGCCGATGCAGAGAATGAGAGTAGTCTTGATCCAGCTCGACTGAACAAGGACCCGAAGGCCCAGAAGCTGGAGAGCAATCGACCAGCAGAGAAAAAGGCCATCGAGCACAATCAGAACCGAATACGATACTGGTCTGAGAACGAACGGAGAAGGATTTGAGCTGAAAAAGAACTGACCAAACGTCAGCACTTCGATAGGAAGAATAAATATCACCGACAGAACAATCGGCAGCAGTGAATACGCTCCGAGTGCAAATGCATTTCGGAACGTCAGAACGAATGAGAGAAACTTGCTCTCGATCTTCAGGATGAGAGAATAGAGAAGTATGGCGAGAATACCGAGGAATGGCCCGAGGGAGAAGCCGGCGATGAGGAGATTCAACAGCGATTCAGAATAGTTTCCTGCCTTGATGAACCAGAAGATGGAGAACATCATCCCGATGCCGGCAATCGCAGAAAGGAAGAAGGCGTAATTCTTGTGCCTTGCCGTTGCAATCAGATGAAATGCGCGGCGCGGCCTCTCAATGATTGCCCATGCCGTTGCAAAAAGATCGAGGTTATCCGCCCGGTACTGCAGGAAGCTTCCGCAGGAAGAGCAGACCACAGAGAGATGGTGGTTGTCGGTATGACAAACCGAACAGGTGATCATGCGGCCAGCATTTCAAATCGTGCGGTAAAATGACGGAGCATCGGCGCCTCAAACACGATCTTCATTCCGCGAAGGGACGAGCGTCGCTGGAAGGTTTCTACTACCGCCTCAACGACATAGTCGATATGGCTTTGTGTATAGACGCGCCGGGGAATTGCCAGTCGGACAAGCTCCATTGGAGGAGGAATAAACGATCCGGTTGCAGGATCGGTCTTTCCAAACATCACGCTCCCGATCTCGACGGATCGGATTCCGCCGACATGATAGAGCTCGCAGACAAGCGATTGACCCGGGTACTCGTGTGGCGGAATGTGCGGCAGAAACCGTTTTGCATCGAGATAAATCGCATGACCGCCCGGCGGTTGCAGTATGGGAACCCCCGCCTGGACAAGTTTCTCGCCTAGATATTCGACCGACCGGATCCGGTAGGTCAGGTAATGTTCGTCGAGCACTTCGTCCAATCCCTGCGCCATTGCCTCGAGGTCCCTCCCGGCAAGCCCGCCATACGTTGGAAATCCCTCCGTGACAACAAGGATGTTCCTGGCATTCATTGCGAGCTCGTCGTCGTTGAGTCCAAGAAATCCACCCATATTTACGATGGCATCCTTTTTTGCACTCATCGTACATCCGTCGGCGTATGAGAACATCTCCTGAGCGATTTCCCGTGCTGTGCGGTCCTGATATCCTGGTTCACGTTTCTTGATGAAGAAGGCATTTTCGGCGAACCGGCATGCATCGAGATAAAAGGGAATGCCGTACCGTTTTGCGAGTAACTTTGTCTCACGGATGTTCTTCATGGAAACGGGTTGACCTCCGCCCGCATTATTCGTCACAGTGATCATAATGAGCGGAATATGGTCTTTACCCTTCTGACGGATAAAACGCTCAAGTGTTTCGAGATCCATGTCACCCTTGAAATCCTCGATCGCCGTGGGGTCCTTCCCGGCGGGGAGCAGAAAGTCGAATGCCTCCGCTCCGGAATATTCAATATTCGCCCGTGTCGTATCGAAGTGGGTATTGTTCGGAATGAATTTTCCCTTCCCGCCGAGGAGTGTGAAGAGGATCTTTTCTGCCGCCCTCCCCTGATGCGTGGGAATGATATACCGGAACCCCGTGAGATCCTTCGCAACTTTTTCAAACCGGAAGAAACTTCGCGCACCGGCATACGATTCGTCCCCTTCCATCATCCCTGCCCATTGCTTTGCGCTCATGGCGGAAGTCCCGCTGTCGGTCAGAAGATCGATGAGGACATCTTCCGCGTGAATCATGAAGGGATTATATCCGGCCGCACGCAGAATTTCCTCGCGTTCCGTCGCGGTCGTGAACTTAATCGGTTCAACTGTCTTGATTTTGAATGGCTCAATGATCGTTTTCATAGGAATTGTTCGGTTCGACGAGGTAATGTACGACAAAAATGCCTCTCCTGCAATGATTTCGTACGATGGAGGCAGGAACCATGCCATACGGGAAGGAGAATTCTCTCAAAGGGGATTGGAACTTCCCGTAAATCTCTTTACATTTTTCTCGGTACCAATGAAGACGATAAACCAAACGGCGTTGCCAGATACCGGTGAGCGCATGATTCCGACTGCCGACGGAGAGCTCAGCTACGTGTTTGCCCGGCATAAATTTGCTTATGAGTGCGCGCGAGGGTATGCGGAGTCGCGATCCGTTCTCGACGTCGGTTGCGGAACCGGGTACGGATGTAAGATTCTTTCCGCAGTCGCTCAATCAGTCGTTGGGATTGATTACCACAGCGACGCTATTGCATTTTGCCGCGCGCATTATTCCGCCCCGAACGTCTCCTTTGCGCAATGCGACATCCCGGACATCCATTTCACCGGCGAATTCGATTTGGCGGTTTCTTTCCAAGTCATCGAACATCTCTCCGATCTTCACCTCTTTCTCGGCAAGCTCACAACGGCTGTACGGCCGGGCGGGATGATACTTATCACGACGCCGAACGTGCGTACCCCGGCAACCGGCCGGGACGCAAATCCATTTCATACAAATGAAATGAACTACACCCGGTTCCACGACCTCCTGTCCGAACATTTTGCCAGCTTTGAATTACTGGGAATCGGGTATGCTTCGCCAAACCGGTTGCGAGCCATCGTCCAGGGCTCACCGCTGTACCGGTTGGGAAAATTATTCGGACGGAAAAGCCCGATGAAGAAGATTGCAGATGCGACAATGGGTCTGACGAAATTCCGGGTTCTGAAATCAGCCGTTGCAGAATCCTCCATCGACCTCTTTGCAATTTGCAGGAACGATCTGCAGCAGAAGACGAAAAAATGATCTCAACGAGTCGTTGACAATTTCAGAATGATCCCAACCATGCAGAGAGATTCCCGACGTTGATCGGGAAGGAAGTGAAAACTCCTTCTCACTCGCTATCGTACCGGATGATGGAATAGACATCGTATTTCCCGAGACGCTCTCTGCCGTGAAGAAAGGAGAGTTCGATCAGAAATGCGATGCTCTCGACAACCCCGCCAAGCCGCTCGACGAGTTTGCATGCGGCGAGAATCGTCCCTCCCGTTGCGATTAGGTCGTCTACGATGAGAATATGCTCCCCCGCCTTGACTGCATCAGTGTGAATTTCCAGGGAGTCGGTCCCGTATTCAAGCTGATATTCTTCCCGAATCGTTTTTGCCGGAAGCTTCTTTGGTTTACGGACCGGCACAAATCCCGCCTTGAGCTTATACGCCAGAGCGCTTCCGAAGATGAATCCCCGGGATTCGACACTCACCACCTTGTCGATCTTCCGGCCCCGATAATGATCACACAACATGTCGATGGAGCTCGAAAAAGCCGCCGGATCCTGGAGGAGCGTCGTGATATCCCTGAATACCACACCCTTCTTTGGAAAATCCGGGACATTCCGGATGACCGAACGCAGGTGATCCGCCGTTGTTACCATTGGAGTTTTTCCTTCTTCAGAAATGATTCAATCCCCCGCCTGAAGTCATCAGTCTTGCGCGTCAATGCATTGAGGTTTGCGGCGTAGTCGAGTGCATCCCTCGTATTCATCTCGTGAAAGCGGTTCAACAGATCTTTCGTCAAAGCGATGGATGAGGGGCTCGTTGTGGCCGCAAGAGTTTCCGCAAAGGAAAGTGTATCGGAACGCAGCTGAGTGTCTTCGACGACCTGCGATACAAGCCCTTTCGATCGGGCACTCTCTGCGTCGAGAAAATCTCCGCGCAGCACAAATTCACGCGCCGCGCCGTGTCCCATCCGCCGGATCAGGTAGAACAGGATAACTGCAGGAACAAATCCAAGCCGCACTTCAGGAACACCGATTTTCGCCGCTGAATGCGCCGCAAGGACAAAATCACACGCAGCAACAATGCCGCATCCCCCTCCGAGTGCAGGTCCGTTCACCATTGCAATCACGGGTTTCCGCATCTCCGTAATGAGCTGCAAGAGCCGGAGAAAGGTCCGGGCATCTTCAAGATTCTCTTCCTGACCGAGTTGCGAAAACTTCTGGAGATAGGCAAGATCCATCCCGGCACAAAATGAAGAACCCGATCCCGTCAGAACAACGACACGCACGGCGTTCTGCCGGTTCAGCGAAGTGAGAAGCTCCGTCAGCTCGCGCATCATGACATCGTCAAGGGAATTCCGGCGCTGCGGGGCATTGAGCGTGACGATTGCGGTACGTCCCTCAAGCGAGTGTGTGACGGAAGCATGATTCATGCGGCTCAAAATACTAAACTTCCGTTCGAATCTCAAGTGAGAAAAAAAATGCCCTGCCCGCGTGAAGCAGGCAGAGCATCAATGACGTATCGGGTCGATCAGTACTTTTCGAGGTACTGATCAATTTCCCAGGGTGTCACCTGCAGGCGATAACTATCCCATTCCTGACTCTTGAGCTCAACCAGTTTATCGTAGGCGAACTCCCCAAGGGCACCCCTGATCACCGTGTCCTTCTGAAGATTTTCCAGGGCTTCGGAAATGTCCTTGGAAAGCACCCCGATCTTTCGTTTCCGGGCCTCCTCATCGGTGAATTCGAAGATATTCTCTTCAACGGGAGCCGGGGGCACCATCTTCTTTTCGATCCCATCAAGACCCGCAGCGAGCATGATGGCAAACGCAAGATACGGATTTGCGGTCGGGTCGGGGCAGCGCAGTTCCGCACGCACGGCTTTTTCGCGACCAGGTGTATATCTCGGTATCCTGATGAGCGCGGACCTGTTCCGCTGCCCCCAGGCGATATAGACCGGCGCTTCATACCCTACCACAAGCCGCTTATATGAATTGATCGTTGGATTCAGGATCGCGTTCATTCCTTTAATATGAGTGAGCTGTCCCATAATGAACGACTTCGCCAGTTTGGAAAGGTGATACTCGTCCTTCGGATCGAAGAAGAGATTTTTTCCCTCCGGACTGAAGAGACTCTGATGGACATGCATACCGGATCCGTTGATACCGGCGATCGGTTTCGGCATGAACGTCGCGTGGAGGTTATGGTGTGCGGCAACATACTTCAGCGTGAATTTCAGCGTCGAGGCCTGATCTGCTATTGCCAGAGCGTTACCGTACCGGAAATCGATTTCATGCTGGCCGATGGCGACCTCGTGGTGAAGGGCTTCAACGTCGATGCCAAACCCGCGGAGCATTTCGGTCATCTCCTGCCGGATTTCCATGGCTAGATCGGTTGTCTGATCAAAATATCCTGCCGTATCGTGGGGCAACGGTTCAAGCCGGCCATTCTCCTTCCGGAAGAGGAAGAATTCCAGTTCGGGGCCGACGTTAAAAATGAACCCCATCTTCCGCGCCCGTGCCAACTGCTGCTTCAGGATGAACCGCGGATCGCCTTCAAACGGCTTGCCGTCGGGCATATAGACATCGCACATAAACCGTGCGACGACTGCCTGGGCATTCGTTTTCGTCCAGGGGATCACCGAATATGTCTGGGTATCCAGTTTCAGGTACATGTCGCTCTCGAAGATGCGCGTAAATCCTTCGATCGAAGATCCATCAAACCACAATCCGTCTTCGAGTGCATCCTCGACCTTGGAGACGGGAATGGTCACTCCCTTGAGCAGGCCGTTGAGGTCGGTAAACTGGAGCTGGACAAACTGTACGCGTTCCGCCTTGATGCGTTGCAGAATTTCCTTTGATGTAGGAGCGCTGGTGGTGGCAGCTTTCTTAGCCATTGAACATCCCTTCCGTATTATGATTTGGAGTGAGTGAATGAAATAACAGACGATTCCTTTGAGGTCGAGAGAACGAGATGCGTCCGGGTACCGGTGACGCCGGGCCAGGACTGAATCTTGGCGAGGAGGCGTTCGAGCGTGGCGGTGTTCTCGGTGCGGATCTTCAGCACATGGGAGCCCTCCCCCGTGATGGCGTGGCATTCGAGAATCTCCTCGATCGCGCCCGCGTGCTCGACAAAGTTGTGATAATGTTTTGAGGTATCGATGGTCACCATGATGAAGGCGGTGATATCCTTCCCCAGTTTCTGGGGATTCACGATGGCGGTATACCCCGCAATGATGCCGCTTTCCTCGAGTTTCCGGAGCCGTTCGCTGACACTCGGGAGAGAAAGGCCGACCTGCTCGGCAAGGTCGTTCCGCCGTGTCCGCCCGTTTTTCTGCAGGATTTCCAGAATGCTGCGGTCGATTGCGTCGATCATGGAATTTGATTAAATAAGGGAAAAAGGATTAAAACTTAAATAAATAAGATAATTGATAAATAAACTTTCCTATAATAAGGCTTTGAATGGAAAAAGTCAAGTCTCTGTGATGTGAAATAACATTCCGGAAAAAAGGAGGAAAACGACATTTTTATCATTTTACTCTTGACAATAAGACAAATTTGTCGTATTGTTCTTTGGAACGCAACGCCTCTCACGTTATGCATCATCGGCAGGAAACAGCAACCCCGTTGCAGGATATTCCGGGATTTACGACAACGCTTCAGGCCTTTCGGGACCAACCGGCACAGTTGCACGTCCTCTACGGCCATTCGAGCTGTTATCTTCTTGGACTGGCACTGGGAAGCGCTACAGGGGACACCGTTGCCGTTATCGATGGAGGGATGAAATTCAACAGCTATGTTCTCGCGGAACTTGCTGCCGTTGTTTCCTGTTCGCCGCAGGAATTACTCCGGCGTACATATCTTACCCGGTCGTTTACGGCATTTCAGACGGAAGCGGCAATTACCGCCAAACTCCCCCCTTTTATCGCTTCCAGCCGCTGCCGCAGTGTGATCATCCTGGATCTCCTGGATACCTTTTATGACGACCAGATCCGCCCTGCCGAATGCCGGGAGAGCGTGCACCGTATTCTCCGCACGATACAGCAGCTTGTCGCACAAAACGTGCACGTTCTTATCGCCGGCGTTCTGGTTGAGCACCCCCCGCCGGGAAAAGAGAACCTCTTCCCGCTTCTCCAGGAAGCGGCACATCATGTTCTGGCAATCCATCCCGAAGGACACATGCTTCGGCTCTCTGAAGAAAGGAATCCCCCATGGGCAGGAACAATGATACCTTTACGCTGATTATCGATAAGAACAAGGAGACCTGGGGTAAATTCCGCCGGGGACTCCGTCTGGAAGACCAGATACTGTTCGACGAGCTCTGGCGCGCCCCGAAAATTCACCTGGCGGCAAGCGCGTATCTTGCCAATGCCGTTCCACTCGAAACCATTTTTATGGCAATGCTTCTGGAACAGTATAAAAAAATCAAACAGCTCGAACGGCAGCTCCGCGTCCACGAGCTTCCTTCTCAGGAAATGATCAGCATCGAGGAACCTCCATCCCATGCATAACGCCGCACGAACAGTCTCCGGCTGGTTCTTCGATGCATATCCCGTACAGAACGGTATGCGCGTCTGGATCATCGACGAGGAGGGAGAAGCACATTCGTACTTTCATCCGTTCCAGCCCGTTTTCTACCTCCATCTCGATGCAGCCGACGGCAAGCGGCTCCCCGCGCTTGTTCAAAAACTCCGGCTGCCGGTTACCGTCTCGACCTGCCGGAAACGTGAGCTGTTCAGCGGAGAGGAGTGGAATGTGACGGCATTGACCGTTCATAATCCCCTGCACTTGAATCCCTGTGTCTGGTCGTTACAGAAGTTCTTTCCCCATTTTGTCTTTTACAACAGCAACATTCCCGTTGCGCAGATGTATCTGTACGAACATCAGCTCTTTCCGCTTGCCCACTGCAGATTTTCCGTCACTGCGGAGGCGCTGCTGCAGGAAATTCTTCTGGAAGACTCGTTCGACAGCAAGGATTATATTGTTCCTTCCCTGAAGATCATGAAACTCGATAATACGGCCGGCGGGCATTCCACAAAATTTCATAAACGGCTCGAGCTGCAGATTACGTATGAAGGAACGGCTCATAGCATCGAACAATCGGACCCGACCGACGTGCTCGAAACACTCAACTGGCACCTGTATCACTACGATCCGGATGTCATTTTAACCTCATGGGGAGATGCGACCCTCCTTCCGACCCTCGTGGGAGCATCACAGAAATACGGCATCCCCCTTTCTCTCAACAGGGACGAGTCAAACGGCTATTTTCTTACCAAGGAACGGAGTTACTGGACCTATGGTCAGGTCATGCACCGCGACGGAGCATTCATGCTGGCCGGACGGTGGCATGTCGACAATCAGAACAGTTTCTTCATGGAAGAATCGGATCTTGAAGGAAACGTCGAAATTGCGCGTCTGGCACAAATCCCGATGCAGAAACAATCCCGGTCTTCAATCGGAACCGGGCTCGCCAGCATGCAGATGAGCTATGCGTATCGCAATAACATTCTCATCCCGGCGGAAAAGAAGGAAGGCGAGGATTTTAAGACCGCCGACGACCTGTTGTTAAGCGACAGAGGAGGGTTGGTTTTTCTGCCGGAACTCGGATATCACGAAAACATTGCCGAGCTCGACTTCGCAAGCATGTATCCGAGTCTGATGGAAGTCCATAATATCAGTCCTGAGACGATTAACTGTAACTGCTGTCAAAACCATGTTGTTCCCGAGCTTGGTTACAGTATTTGCGAGAAGCGACGCGGTATTGTGCCGACGACGTTACGTCCGGTGATCGAGAAGCGTGCCTATTACAAGGAACGGCGCAACAAGGCAACAACGCGGCAGGAATACCAGAAATACGACCGCCGGCAGAATGCGTTAAAGTGGATGCTTGTCACCTGTTTCGGGTATCTTGGATATAAGAATGCCCGTTTCGGCAGAATCGAAGCCCATGAAGCAGTCAATGCATTCTCCCGCGATGCCTTACTGACCGCCAAAGAAATTGCCGAAGAGAGGGGCTATCATCTCGTCCATGCAATTATTGATTGTTTATGGTTGAAGAAAAGCGGTGCAACAGAGCAACAGTACATGGAGTTATGTGAGGAGATCAAAAGTGTCGTCGGTGTACCGATTTCGCTTGAAGGAATCTATCGCTGGATATTGTTCCCCAGTTCAAAGACAGACGCGGGAATTCCCACCTCCGGGAAATATGTTGGATGGTACAGACACGGCGATATCAAGATGCGGGGTATCGAGGCACGAAGAAAAGACGTACCGTTCTTCATCCAATATGTTCAAAAGGAGTTATTGCGGATGCTCTCGGAAGCGGAAACTATTGCGGACATCCGGAATGCTATTCCCGCCCTCCTCCAGGAGTCGCTCTTTTATCTTCGGGAGCTTCGTTCCGGCCGGGTCAATCCGCACGAACTGATCGTCCGCCGCAGAATCCAGAAAGAAGCCGACCAATATGTGCACAACAGCTTAAATGCGATGGTGGTAAAAGAGCTCGCTCAGTATGGAGTTCATCTTCAACCGGGAGAACAGATCGAATACGTGATCATCGATCAGAGCGGAAAACGCGATCCCCGAAAAGCCAGGAGTCTCATAACCTATCGTCCGGAAGACGGCTATGACATTGAAAAGTATACCGAGCTCTTCCTCAAAGGCATCGAAACACTACTCTCCCCTTTCGGTTACGACCTCCGTATGCTCCGGGAGCATTTTGGAGTAAATGACAAAAAACTCGACACGGCGTACAGAAAGCTAAATACAGTATTAAAGTGAGCAGGGCTGTACTTGCTGACCGATCAGAGATCCAACCAACACACCTCCAATCACGCCAGTCAATTCAGAAACGTCACACAAGGAAACATTCAAAGCCAAATAAATTACATTAAATATACGAGTTAACATCTGTTATTATATGATATTAAATAGATTTACATAAACTTTTGATAGAAGATCCACATTTCTATCTCATGGATGAAATTCCAGAGTCACGACCATCCTTTCCTCAGATGACAAGACCTATCTGTACGGTTTGAAAGAACTTGGAAATTGTAAATCGACAAATCAGGGGAGTAAGCGGGCGAATTTATCCACAACGAGGTCTATGCTCCCAACGAGAATCAAACGTGCTCCCGTGTAGTCTGAAATGTGAGTGTACTGGTCCGGCAGGGGGTGTGATTGGAAATTAAGTGAAACAGCCGAGCGAGATGATTCGGCTGGTGAGGTTTTTAGCCTTTCACACTTCCTAACGTAAGCCCCGAGACGAGCCAACGCGAAAGAACCAAGAAGAGGATCACCACCGGAATCATGACAAGGAGTGATGCCGCACCGTAGAGCCCCCATTCGGTCGACATGTTTGCTTCAAATGACTTCAGGCCAAGAGGCAATGTCCACAATTCAGTATCCTGCAGAATCTGAGCCGCCACGATGTACTCTGCCCAGGCAGTCATGAACGAAAAAAGGCCTGTGATCACGAGTGCAGGCGCTGCCAGAGGCAAAATGACCTTGTAAAACGCCTCAAATTGATTGCATCCATCGATCCGCGCGGCTTCTTCGAGACTCGTCGGAATCGTATCATAATATCCCTTCATCGTCCAGATGCAAAAAGGCAGAGCCGTCGCCGTGTACGTGATGATGATTCCCAGATAGGTGTTGATAAGCCCGAGGTAAATCAGCATGATGTAGAGTGGAAGCAGCAACATTGTTGCCGGAAACATCTGCGTCAATAAGAGACTCAGGAGACCCATTCGCTTTCCCATGAAATTGAACCGGGAAAACGCATATCCCGCCATCGCCGCCAGCACCACACCCGTTAGGGTCACCGTCAGAGAAACAGCTGCACTATTTCGCAGCCAGAGCAGAAACGGCTGTTCGGTAAACAGTTTCACATATGATTTCAGCGTCGCATTTTGCGGAATAATCTCCAGCGACGTCGACAGGAGCTTATCAGCCGGCCTCAGAGAAATCGTCACAACCTGCAACACCGGATAGACGGCAATGATACTGAAAAGTATCAGCACAATATGCGCTGCAAGACGCTGAACGAATTTCTTCTTCCGGAAATTATTCATGACTTGTCCGGTTCAAAGCATGTCCGATGCATTAGTACGCCGCCTCCGTAGCCTTTGTTTTCTTCATGAATGTCAGGCTCAGCACGAGGAGAACCACAAAAATCACCATGGAAAGCGCCGCGGCATATCCATACCGATAGAGATTAAACGCGGCTTTGTACACAAACGATACCAAGATATGTGTGCTGTCCGACGGCTCTCCCCCGTTACTCACCAGCCAGATAATATTCAGATTATTGAAAGTCCAGACGATTCCAAGAGTGATTGCCGGAATCATTACCGGACGGATGAGCGGAAGGGTTATATTTTTCAATTTGTAGAACCAGGAAGCACCGTCGATATCTGCTGCTTCATACAATTCATGGGGAATGCTCTGCAGTGCCCCCAATGCGACGACCATCATGAACGGAAATCCGAGCCATACATTCGTCAGGATACACGCAAGGAAGGCCTCGGTTGGGTTTTTCAGCCATTCTACAGCGGGAAGATGAAGGTATTTCGTCAGGACGAGATTGATCGACCCATACTCATAGTTAAACATTCCCCTCCAGGTCAGCGCAACGATGTACTGTGGAATAGCCCAGGGGAGAATAAGGAGCGTCCGATATACGGATTTTCCCCTGATGCTTTGATTGAGTATGAGCGCAAGAAATACTCCAATGACGACATGGAACAAAACGTTTGCTACGGTCCAGATAATCGTTTTCAGGAAGATGTCATAGAAGCTCGGTTGCGTCGGCTCCGTGAAAACCTTCTGGTATTGGTTGAGGCCCACGAGATGCCAGTCCGTGATGTGCCTCAGATTCATGTTCGAGAGGGAGATCACCACGTTATACAGGAACGGGTAGAAAACCACCCCGATCAGAATGAGGAATGAGGGAACGACGAAAATCGCGATGAATATTTTCCGGTAGAGCTTATTCATTCATTTCCTCGATTTTTCGCAGCGCAAGCGCCTGCATATCTCTGGCTGCATCTTCCGGTGTCTTCACTCCTCCGAGAACTGCCTGATAGTTCGGCCGCATCGCATCCCAGATGGCCCGCAATTCCGGCACCACAGGCATCGCGCGGCCATGCTCGATCTGCTCCCGCGAATTCTTCAGGATCTCGTCGTTTTCGATAAACGGATCCGAATACAGCGAAACGCGTGTCGGCATCGTGCTGAGGGCTTTTCCAGTTTCAAGCTCGTTTTCGGGCGACATCAGGAATTTCAGCACATCCAGAATGAGCGGGATCTTCTCATCCGGCACATTCCTGTTGATCGAATACCCCTTTGGTGAAACCATCGGTGCACACCAGAGACCCGTTTCCGTGATCTTCGGAAGCGGCGCAACACCAATATCGATCTCAGCTTTACGGTATCCGGACCAGGACCAATCCCCATTGATGATCATCGCCGCTTTGCCGTCCTTGAAGAGTGCGTCCGCAATATTATAATCGGCCTCGGCCGGAATCACTTTATACTTATCGCGCAGGTCGCGGATAAATTTCAGTCCGTCGATAACACCGCGGTTGTCGAGCGTGGGATGGCCGCTATCGTCCATCACCCAGCCTCCGAACCCGCTCATGAACGGGACGAAAAAGAACGGCTCGGTATAATTCCAAACGAGGCCATAACGATCTGTTCTGCCATCCCCGTTCGTATCCACTGTCAATTTCCGGCAGAGTGCCACCAGTTCTTCATCCGTTTCCGGGGGCTTCTGTACAAACTTCTTATTATAGACAAGCGTCAGATGATTCCCGAGTTTATCGGCAATCTGATAGAGGTGTCCTTTGTACCAGGTCAGAGCTTTCGGAGTGAATGAGTTCAGCCAGGATGTATCAAACAACGGTTCCATGGGACGGATAATGTTCATGACCTGAAACGGGCCGACCTGGTCGGAGGGGCCGTAGACCAAATCAGGACCCTGCCCGGCAATCGCTGCAATGATGAATCCTGATCTCAGCTCCTCTGTCTCCTTGTAGATCGCTTCGAGGTGAACATCCGGATGGAGCGACATATACTTCTTCATCTGCTCTTCCAGTATGACTCGCTCGTCGACACGCATCTGGTGCCAGATAACGACACGTTTCGGGTCTCGCTCGGGCGTACACGCCGCGAGCAAGGATGCAAAAATCAATACGAACACCGGAACGAATCTCATAATTCAAGTACCAGTACTTGTCCCGGTTTCATGTTCGCCTCCAGATGCCCGGAGGACAGTGTGTACGATTCCCCTTCAAGCAGATCATGAACAGATTTCCCCGATGATTTGACAGGAATCCTTGCCGTCACCGAATTCATCATGTCTGTGTTCCCGACAACGAGGAGTCGAACCGTCTCCTTACGGTCTTTCCGGATAAAGGCAAAGAACCGCGCATCCTCTGGTTCCAGCCACTCGAATGATTCTCTTGCAGTATCTACTATGCAAGCATGGTACTTCTTCCGGATTGATGAGACTTTTTGTATCCAGTCCACAAGGTTTTCTCCAGCGTCCCAATGATATCCATATTCGCTGAACAGAGGGAGTTTGTCCGATGGCAGCTTTTTCAGTTCAGCCTTTGTGAAATCCAGACCGGTGTTAATGGGATAGGTCTCTCCGATCTCAAATCCGGAATGAATGAACGGAATCGCCGGGATGAAATTGCTGACAGCCCATGCATAGCGCGAATAAACAAGGCCTCCCGTACGTGCCGCTGCCCGTGGTGTATTGTGACTCTCAGCCGTGGCAAAGAACGGAAGAGCAAATCCCTCGGTACCGAACCGATGGAGCATTTTCCTGAACTTCGCCGGGTGATGCTGGTCGCTCCATTGATATCCAATCACCGCGTTATAACCTTCCCGGACACTTTGCTCCGTAACGGAAAAATTTTCATCCCAAAATGCAAAATCCGGATCGATTTCCCGGGCCTGATCGATCATCCGTTGCTTTAATTCCATCGGGAGCGCATGCCCCATATCAATCATGACCCCGTTGATTCCGAACGTTTTCTGATAGTGAGGAATGATCTCGGCGATCGTCTTCCACAAAGGGCGATTAATGTTCTTTTCAACCGCCAGGGTCTCATCATACATCCGTATCGTATTGTACGCGATGTAATTGAAGTCGGGGTGATCATACATCTTGAGGTAGGTGACGTCTCCCCATGGCGGCTGCGTATCATCTGGCGGCCAATCTGCAAACGCGCCCGGAATGCGTACATCTTCTTTTCCTGACGTTCCGATATACTTCCCCGATTCCAGTCGGATGGAATTCTTCTTCGGCGGTGGAAGAAACATCGACCGATAGGCCTCGTGCGGTGGCAGGAGGTTCTTCAACCGACGATGCTCGACCGCTGTGAGGATGCTTTTCAATTCCTCCGGAGTGAATACCGGATTGCCATACGTTTCCTCGTCATGAATTCCCTGCGTCCGGTCCGCCACAGATTTCTTGATCCAGTAATACCATTCGGGGTGCTCCCTGACCCAATCCCCGTCCTTGGAGGAAGTCCGGAAAACAAATTCCACGACCGCGCGCATCCCAAGATGATGCGCGGCATCGACAAAGAGTCTGAATTCCTCCTCAACACCCAGCCCCAGATTCGGTTCGCACAAATGTTCATCGAGATGATATGGATTTCTAATCGCATATGGAGATCCGAGCGTGCCCTTATTGCCGTCTGAGCCGATGGCGGTGATGGGAAGAAGGTGGATCGTATTAGCGCCGAGCGACCGGATATACGGAAGCATCGTGAGCGCCTTCATGAACGAGCCGGTTTCACGCCAACCGTCGCTGTTGACCGTCAAATCGAGTTTCCCATTGGCATTATGATCGACAGCGCATGTTGTTCTCACAAACATGTTGTAGATGACGGCATCCTTCGTCCAATTCCCTCCCGATGTCCGGTGAATGGCGGCTTTTGGCCGCTTCAGAATCCACCCAATGGATTCGATAAAGTATTCAATGGGGTTGACGTGAATCGCCTGTCCGGAGGCATTCTCCGATTTCCACAACGAGGGAACGAGGTAATTCTGGTGTGAGCCGAGAGGAGACGATTGAAGCTTCTGAAGTTGCGAGAGCGC
>Ga0335082_10004338_pt1 | contig 15448 bp, 27 predicted proteins | sample Lox_Sample_41_FD_206718 | JGI IMG/M metagenome (GOLD analysis project Ga0335082, IMG submission 206718) | Soil microbial communities from Loxahatchee National Wildlife Refuge, Florida, United States - Lox_Sample_4.1 | ecosystem: Environmental > Terrestrial > Soil > Wetlands | place: USA...
GAGCGCCTGCAGCGTCGCGAAGTTCGTCTCGAATGCCTGCAGCTTGGGATAGATGTAGGAATTTTTCGGCGCCGCAATGATGTGATCGTAGTCGGCCATGTTATCGCCTCGCGACCTTGACGAACATCAACAGGCCGAACACGCCGACGAGTCCCACGGCATAGGGAACCGGCGTCGAAAAATCCGTGAGCTTCTGCATGAACGTCGACGGTGCGGCCGCGCCCGTCGTCGCCGGCAGGTTGTCGGTTGGCGCCGGCGGCGCGATTCCGGTTCCCGGTGGCGTCATGTACTGCGAGGATCCTCCATGCTGAATCGCGGTGATCTTTCCGTAAGCGTCGACGCCGTACTGCAGCGCCTTTCCGAAATCGTCGACGTTCCATCCGCTGCCGCCGCTATAGTCGGTCACGCTCTGCATCGGCGTTACGAAAACGTCTTCTATGCCGCTGTCGCTGCCTGTCGGCAGCTCTGTCCATCCTTCGTTGTCGGGAACGGATTCGAAATTAAAAAAACCGCCGTCGCTCATGTGGTTTTGCTCCCGCCGCCGATCATGCTTGCCATCAAGAATATCACCGCAAGCGCGCCCACGCTACCGAGCACATAGGGACCGTATTGTTGCGCTTCCTGGGCAAACGAATCGCCGGCCGATGGTAGCGCCGGCGCCGGCGCGCCGTCACCTGGCGCGCCCTGGTCTGCCGTTGCGTTCGTCGGTTGCGTCGTCGGCACGACGGCGGATTGCTGCAGCGCCGCCAACACTTGTTGCACCACTTCGTGATTGTTCGCTTGCTGCGAGATGCCTTGAAGCTCGCCCTGCAGGTTGTGGATCGCGGTGTAAAGATCGCTGCGCCAGGTCGGCCCGCTGCCAGGATGGCCAAGTGCTTCCGTGACCGCGCTTCGCAACGGTTCGGGATTGTTGGCGCCGCCGCCGATCGGCCCGTTCAAGTGGAAGCTATCCGGGATGCCCAACGTTTGATGCGCCTGGGCGATCGCATCGCGCAGCTGCAGAACTTCCTCTTCCAATTTCCATTCTGGCGTCGGATCGCCGCCGCCCAACAATCCTTCGACCAGGCTTGCGACGCCGGAAAGGATAGGACCGACGCCGGGAATGAAGTTAAGCGCCATCGTGGCGCCTTGCTCTAGCGGCGTGATCGCGCCCAGGCCGTTGAGATTGCGCCCGCCGCCGTACTCTTGCCAGCGCGGGAACATGGGCTTGCCGATTTCAAAGCGATAGTGATGCCACGCCGGATTCTGCCGGCGATGCGCTCCCCATTCTTCGCGCCGCGCCGATCGACGCTCCCAACGCCGATCGGCGCGGCGTTCGTCGCGCCTGGCCGCATCGCCCAGGCCGCCACCGCCGCTATAGTCCGTAGACAGATAATCCGTGTGCTGCGGAATGTGAACGTGCGTTGCCCAGTGCAGCGCAAAGTTCGGATCGTGAATGTAGCGGTGCCCATCGGCGCCGCGGACAATACGGATCTGCGTCATGGCGTTTGCGTCAAGCATCGTCGCCGTCCCCGTTGTCGATTTCCATTGTCTGCGCGATCCCCTCCGGGATCCAGCCGAGCCCATAGTCTTCCGTCGTGTCGGCCGGGATCCAGGCGCCTTGATAACACACTAAGAGGGCGACGTGTGTGAGCTCGCCGCGGCGAAAGCCCATCGCAAAAACTTTGGTCGCGTGCCCGATCGATTCGAGCAAGGCGCCAAGCAATATCACCTTGTCGTCGCAGTCGCCGGCGCGCTGCCTTAGAACGTTCTGCGCGTCGTGTATGTGCTCAATGCCGCGCGTGTCCCACACGTAGCGGATTTCATCGTGAACAAAATCATACAGCGCGAGAATTTCGCCGGCGTGGTCCTTCGGCGCCAGGTGCGCCGTTAGCGCGAGCGCGGTCGACCGGATTAGGTCGCTCTGTTTGCCCTGGCGGATGTAGTGGCGAATCAGCTTGAGGGTTTCGCGTGTCCCGCGGATCCCTGGCGGCAGGCTCGCGAGTGTCATGCTGCGCGTCATCGTCGTCCGGTGCTTCGCCGCCGTGCATCATGTAGTCCTTGAGGTCCGCGCGCAACGCCGCAAAATATCCGTGATAGGCTTGCACGGTCGGAAGCGCCTGCAGCTGCGCGAATAGCGCATCGTCCGCCACAAGCCGTTCAAGCATCGCCGGCGGCGTGTTTTCGATCACAAAGTCCGACGCGATCGTTACGTCTTGACCGCGCTGCGCGAAGCGGCCGACTTCCTCGAGGATCTCCAAAAGATATTGCTGCACGATCGGCGTAGCCGCCGGCGCCGGCGCGGCGATCGCCGCCGGCGCCGGCGCCGTGCCGGCGACTGCCGGCGCCGTGACGCGCGCCTGCAGTCCCTTCACCATTTCCGACACGAAAGGCGATTCGAGCGCGGCCGTGAGAACGTCCGTCCAGGATTTTTCGCCAGGCGCGCCAATCTCGCGCGCGAACTCAATGCCGGCGCGGAACATATCTTGACTGTCGCCGGCAGGCGCCGCCGCGGCTTCCGGTTGTCCGCGGTTCCGCATTTTGTCGAGAGTGTCAAGCGCGGTCACGAGCTCGGTTATGTCGCTGCTGCTTTGCTTCGGCGCGAGTTTTTCGAGCGCCTGCAAAAAAATCGTCTGCTGGCGTTCAAGCGTCGACGTGATGATGGCCGCTAGATCCGTCGTCGACGGCGCGGCGGCAACGGTTGTCGCAAGGTGCGCCGGTGCGCCGATCGCTTTAACCGCCTGCGTGGTCTGCGCCACCTGGTAAATCTTGCCGTCTGTGTCGTGTCGGCGAACGCGGATCCTATAGGTGCCTGTGCCGACTTTATCGCGCAGCGTTTCCCATATCGTCGGCAGGTCTTCCGGCTGCGCGTCGAACAAATAGACTTCGCCAGGCGTTTGACTTCCCGGCTTTAGTTCCAGCTGAAAGACGCGGATCTGATGCGAAACGCCGTCCGGCGCCTCGCCCAGCATCGCCAGAATTTCGGCCTCACGGCCGGCGGTTTCCTCGCTTGGTATCAGCGGCGCGGAGTCCGCGGCGACTGTTGCGTGGAGTGCCCGCGTCGGTGTGTGTCTTACCCTTTTTGCCATCGTCTTTTCCCTTCGCTGCCGCCGCTTCTAGCATGTCATCGCGCCGCCGGCGCAATGCGCGCTTTAGCGTCGCTTGCCCGACACTGAGCACGGCGGCCGCCTGGGCGATCGATTTATTTTTGAGAAGCTCGAGCGCCGCGGATACCTGGTCGCCTGTCAGCTTGCGCCGGCGCCCGAGTGTGACGCCGTTCGCGCGCGCCTGGGCGATGCCGGCCTTTGTGCGTTCGCGGATAATCGCACGCTCGAACTCTGCGAACGTTCCAACCATCTGCATCAACGCGCGCCCTGCCGGCGTCGTCGTGTCGATCGCTTCCGTCATCGATCGAAACGCCGCGCCCTTTTCCTCGATAAGCGAAAGCAGCTGCAGGATCTGCAGTAGGGACCGCGACAAGCGGTCCAGCTTCCAGACAATGAGCTCATCCCCAGGCTCGAGCTCCTTAAGCGCCGCCTGCAGCTGCGGCCGATCAATGCCGGCGCCAGACGCGCGGTCCTCGAATATCTTGCTGCAGCGCGCGCGCTTCAATGCCGCCAGCTGCGCGCCGGTGTCCTGATCGTCGGTCGATACGCGCGCGTAGCCAATTTTAGTCATCGAACGGATATTCTTCTTTGAGCGCCGCGTAGCACATTTTCACAGCGCCGATGACGTGCGGCCACCGATTCTCGAAACCTTGCGCCATGCTGCGCGCCACGTCTTCCGTTGCACAGAGTGCCAGCTGCTTGTTGTCCATCAGGACCGCGTGATGCCCCGGGATGCCGACTATGACGTACAGGCCGCGATCGCCGCGCGCCTCCATGCAGTCAAAACCCGTCGTCTTCCAAAATAGAATTGTCATCGGACCGCTTCGGCGCCGATCTCGCGCCGGAACTCGCGCTGCAGCGTCGATATACGATCCTCTACGGCCGCAATGTCCGCGGCCGTCGCACCAGGGTGCGCCTGCAGCTTCGCCACTTCTACGCGCCCCTCCGCAATCTTGATCGACAGGTCGCGCGCGCGATCGCTCATATGCAGCATCACCATTGCATCCTCCCTCATGGGTCTATTTCCCCGGTTGCGATCGCGCCGGCGAGGCGATCGCGGATCTCGGTTGCGATCGTAAGCGGCACCGGCGCCGCGGGCGGCCACCCGCGGCCGTGCTTCGCGATCGCCTCGCGCTGCGCCCATTGAATATGCTGCAGCACAAGCGCGCCGATTTTCTCGCGCGCATCTTCGTAGCGGTGCGCCGTGGCCATCGCCAAAACATGGTCCGCGACCATCTGCGCGCGCAGCTTGTTGTTCGATTCGAGCGGCCGCGTCGCGATAAGCGCCAGCAAAGGATCGTCGTCGCTCATTGTCCCGACTTCCCCCTGAGAATTGCGATCGCAGCGCCAAAGCGCGTGGAGAGCTCGCCGGCGATCGTCGCGGCCGCCGTCGACGCGCGCCGGCGCGCGATCATCGCCAGCGCCGAAAAAATCGCACGCTGCAGCGCGTAGCTGTCCGCGCCGTCGTCGATCATCCGCTGCAGGATCGTTTCGATCTGTTCCGCGGCCTTGTCTACTTTCGTGTCGCTTATCATGCGCCGAGCTCCTTAAGCGCGGCGTCATAGGCGCCAACAAGTTCCGACATTAAGATTTCGCTGCCGCCCGGCTTGTCCGGGTGTCGCTCTTTCGCGAGTTCTCGATAGCGCGCCTTGATAGCATCGGCCGGCGGCGTCGCGTCGGCATGATATCCAAACACCTTGCGCCAATCGAACGGCGGCGGGAGCGCATCGAATCCGGTAAAGGCGCGTTCCATGATCTGCGCGCCGCCGTGGCGATCGATAGCGCGCATGGCCTCCAACGTCGCGGCGATCGCGGCGATGTTGTGCGCCACCTGGTTATAGATATCGATCGCGATCACGCGCATAGGCGCGCCTGGTTTCTGGAAATAGACCGCGACGCCAGGATCCGCGGGAGCGCGGTCGCGGATCATGTTGCTCGAAATGATGACGACGTGACCGGCGCGGCCGTCGACGATTCCGAGCTTCCCGAGCTCGTCGAAGATTCGCGCTTCTGCCTGGCTGTAAGTGATCGAGCCGGCGGCGTTGCTGTGCGGCGATCGAAACGCGCCAGGCTTGCGCGAGCGCGCCCGCGGCCATCCCTGCGGCCACTGTAGCGGATATTCTTTTGTCATCACTTCCCCCCTAGTGGCGGGCAGACGCTATCGACCCAAGCCTGATATTCTTCCTGCGTGCGAACCGGGATCCGTGGGGCCGCTAGGGCGCGGCGGATCTCGTTGAAGCGCCGGGCCCAGTACCAGGAAATGAGTGCCACGCCGAACATGAATCCAATAACGGCCGCGGAAAGAAGGGGAAGCCATGTCATGCCGAACGTCTCCTAAGAATGGAGCGGGGTTGGCGTTGCAGCTCCCACACCAGGTGGTCCCTGGTGGCCGGATACCCGGACCCCGCGTGGTATTTATGATCCTGAATTATGATCCTCGCAAGGCCGCGGCCGCGCGGGATCCCGCGGCAGGATCATTAACGACCGTTTTTGGTTAGCGTTTTGTTGCGCGCTTGCGCGGCCGCGCCGGCGCCCTGGTCGCTTTCGGCGCCGGCGGTACCGGCGTGGCGATCGATAGCGCGCGAATCTCGCCGCTGACGCGCGTTCCCTCGGTCGCCACGGTCTGCGCGATGTTGTGCTGCGATTGATGTAGGCAAGTGTGTATGTGGTCGATCGCTTTGCGGTTCGAGTCCTGGCGCGCCATCGTGTGTAGCTGCAGCATGGCCGTGACGATGCTGCCTATGAGGCCGGCGATCGCCAGAATGAGATTCGCCATCCCGCCAAGATCGTAACCGCCGCCGGCCATCGCATCCCCTCCATTGCGAAGGTGTAACGTTAGCGCGGCCGCCGCGGTTGCGCATCACTTGTGCAGCGCCGTTGCCCAGCCATTGCAAAGCGGCGCCGCGCCGACGTTGACCAGGCCGTTTGTTAGATAGCTTTGCGCGACGCCGGCGCCGTCGACGGCGCCATATTGAATGCTCCAGGTCACGCCCGCGGCCGTCAACGTCGTGTCGCTGTTCGAGTATGGCGACGTGTAGCTGATGGCCGTAACGTTCATGCCGGCGCCGCCGGCGCCGGTGAGCTTGCCGCTTGTCTGTATCCCGTTGACCGTCACGGTACCGGCAACCGGATCATAGTTGGCGTCGGCCAGCTTCGTAACGACCATGCCCGGAAATGTCGTGGTCGACTGGCACAAAACAGAGACGTTGAGCGCGTAGTGACCGGAAAGCGCCGGCGCGCCGATCGCCGGCGCCGCGAGCGCGGCCAGCGCCGCGCCAAAAATGAAAACACGCATAGCAGGATCCTTTCCGTTTAGGTTGAAGGATCAAAAACGTACCTTTTTGTCATATGGTCGACAAGTGGGCAAAATTTTCCGCCCCTCTCTTCCTCAAAGCGCGAGCCGGCAGGCGAGCTCTTGTAGCGCCGCGCAAATAGCGCGCGGCGCAATGTGCGCCGTCCAGGCGCACGCCGATTAAAGTCTTATGTGGTTCGGGTTCTAAGCCAGGCTGACATTCTCCATCGCAAGCGGCCTATCGGCGTGCGCCTGGACGGCGCACATTGCGCCGCGCGCTATTTGTGCCTGTTGCGGATCATGCGCGCGAGGATCCCCGCGCTGGGATTTTCGTTGTCCTGGTCGAGCGTGCGCGCCACGGCGTCGATCGACGCGCCGGCGGCGAGCTCGTCGGCCGCGCGGCCAAGCGCGGACGGTAACGGCGGGTGGTCGCCCCAGGTGCCAGGTTGCGGCGCCGGTGGTTCGGCCGGCGCGTGGAATCCTTTCCACTGTGTCGGTGGCGCGATCGCGTAAGCGTTCGTGTCCTGGGCCATGCGCCAACCGCGATCCGGGTTCTCTGTCGGCTTGGCGTAGACGCGCCTTACCCAATTGAGCACACCGGCGGCCTTCAATCGCACGATACCGCGCGCGACGCTCCGTATACTGATATTCGCGATGCGCGCGAGGGTCTTATAGCCGGGATCGATGCGCCCGGTCTGTTCGTCCATGAAGTCGAATAGCATAGCGTGCAAAATCAGAAGCCCGTTGCGGCCGATCTTTCCGTCTTGCTTGTTCTTCGTCCTGGTCTGTCGCTCGAAACGTCGCGCGTGGTGATATATCTTCGCGCGCGCCGATCGCACGGCGCCGCGATTCGGTCCCAGTGGTGCAAATTTCACGTCGTTGCGCGCGCTGCCGCTCCACACTGGATGCGCCGCATAAGTTTTCTGCGATGCGGAACCGAATAGATCTCTGCGCGAATTGTTTTGCTGTGTCATGGCGTTGCGGTCCTTTGTTAGAGCCGCGCGTGCGTGTCGACCAGGCAAAGCGATTCCGTTGCGAAAAATTCGCTTGTGCCGGCGCCGCTTTTATGGATGCTGGTCGCGCCCTGGCAGGTGCACTCCCCTACATCCGTGTACTGATCTTCCGCACTTGCGGGGGTTGGTATTCGGGTGTCGGGTTATCCCCAGGTTTCGACGCGCGATCCTAGTCACCACATTTTGCGAGTCGCGAGTCCCCCCCCCCACAACGCCCGCGATTTTACCCCACTTCCGTTCCCGGCCCGTTCCTTGTTCGAGCCTGTCAAGCTGATTCTTTTCTTCCAAGATCTTGAAACTAGGACGGGATGACTCCGGCGCCGGCGTTGCGGCCGCAAAAAACCCCGCGCGGATCCGCGCGGGGTTTTTTGGCGCCAGGCGCAAAATAAGAGGGGCAGGACGCTGCCGCCCTGCCCCTCGCTTCTGCCGTTCGACCTACAGAAGCCCCCGCGCCAGCGGGTTCCTAGACGCGCAGAATAGACGCGACGGTTTCAACGTCTTCGAGCACCTTCAACAGGACGCCGCCGATCGTGGAGATTTCCGTCAGGAAGCCCATTTCGTGTTCGCCCTTGGCGGCCTTCTCCGGATCCGAGTGGACCATAGAGCCCACGCCAGGGCCGATATGCGCAACCGCCGTCGGATCGATCAGGAGCGGCGAGCCCGTTCCCGCGTCTGTGAGCTCCGCAAACGGTTCGCGCGCCGGCGCCGCATTCGGATCTTCGGAATCCGTGCCGTCATCAGCTGCCGGCAGGTTGTCGGCCGATGCGCGCTGCGCGCGCGCGGCTTCCTGGTCGGCCAAGCGTTTTGCTTCGTCCTCTGCCGCCTTGCGTTCGGCTTCCTTTTGCGCCTGTCGCTGCGCGGCCGTCGCTGCGCGTACTCCCGCGCCAGGCCGTGGTGGTGTCGCCCTGCTACCTGTTGCCATTTTTCCCGCCTCCTAAGCGTGGGGTTAAACTGTGGTGCCTATAGTTGCGTTTTCGATTGCGCCGATCATCATGGCGTACGCGATGTTCACCTTATAGGTGAAGCCGCCCACGGTCACTACGCAAGTCGTGGTGCTGAGTCCGTCCGGTTGAACCGATCCGACGTTGACCAGCACAATAGAAATTTCCGCCGGCGGATCGGTGTAGGCAAGCGTCGTCGCGAGAACTGTTGTCGTTGTCATGGTCTACCCCTTCACTTCGCGCACGATCGCGCGTTGTCCCTTGGCGGCGTTTTGCTGCGCCATCAGCGTGTGTAGATCTAGGATCGTATCGAAGCGCGCCAGCTGTTCGACCAGGTCTTTGCGCGCCGCATCGTCCAGATACACACACACGTCCGAATCTTTCGATTTCGCAGACGCCGCGATCGCGCCGGCGATGCTCTTGCCGAGCGTGCCGGCGATCTGCAGATAGACGCCGCCGGTTCCGAGCTTCGCGGTGTCCTCCATCGACAGTGCGTTGATGCGCAGCACGACGTTCACGCCGCCGTCTTTTCCAACGATCATCACGGCGCCGGCGCCGTCCTGTTTCGGAAATAGAGACGGATCCTGGTCTGCGACTTTTTCTGCCGAACGTGTCAAGCGATTGTGCTCCCTAACTTGCTGGTGATGACGCTGTTGACCAGGCCCGCGCTTGGCGTCTGGCCTCCATTTTCAAAGGCAAAAATTGCCATCAGCAAATCGTACATGGTGAGCGGCGATCGCACGGAAATCGTCTCGTTCGGCTGCACGCCCAGGTGATGCGCGACATACTGGATGTAAGCCTGCGTGTCGTTTTTCGACGGCGGCGCCCAGCGGTTGATGATGCCCGCCACGGTGTTCAAGTGATACCGCGACGAATAGGTGAGAACGTTATTCATCGCGGCCGCGATGCCCGCCTGCATCGTCGGATATCGCTTCTCGATTCCGTTCGGCTGCAGGTTGCCCGGATTGTTGTAGCGGATCCCAAGCGGCGACGTGCTGTTGCCTGGCGCCGGCGCCGGCGCGGGATCATAGGGCGGCGTCGTCGGATAGGGTGAGGGAACGTAGCTGTACGGGGGAACGGTATAGGTTGGCGATTGCGGCGCCGGCATTGTGCCGTCGCCGGATCCCGCGGCCGCGGCGTTCGCCTGTATCAAGCGATAAACCTCCCAACCGCCAAGCGCGAGCGCGCCCAAGCCTAGCAGCATGACAAGCGGTCCGGTCCCGTCGTCGCTCATAAAACCCCCGCGCGGATCCTCTTAGTAGTTTTCCGCGGCGCGCGCTTCGAGGCTCCCGCCCTGTTCGTACGTGACCGGCTCATAGTCCCAATAGGATCCGCCGCCGAACGTCGACTCGCCGCCGTAGCCGCCGCCGTACATGCCCCACGGCCCGTACATGTCCCAATTGCTATAGGCCCACTGTCCAGGCCCGAACGTCGACTCGTTCGCATCCGCGCTTGGCTGAAACGATCGCCAATACGGATGCGCCGGATGACGCGCGAACGGGTGCGGGTGGTTCGGATCGCCCAGGCCCGCGGTCGACGGCGCCGCGGCCGCCGGTGTCGCCACCTTGTTCAAGAGCGCGTAGCCGGCGAGCGCCAGGCCGCCGTATGTGATGATGTCGCGAATCTTTTTCTGCATCACGTCGACTCCATTTCGTCGCCTGGGAAAAACGATAGCCGCGCCGGCGTCTGTAGCGGTTCGTTCGCCGGGATGACGATGTGAGCGGGATCCTGGCGCCGGCTCAAAACATATACCAGGACCGCCGCGGCCGCCACGGCCGCCAAGATCTCGCTATCACGCATTCGGGCGGCGCGCCGATCGCCGCGCCGGCGCCGGCCGCGGCTGCTTTTTCTGCAGCTGCTTAACCACGGCCGTTTGTTCGTCGACGACGGCCGCCAAGCGGCGAATATCGGCGTGCGCCTGGTCGCGTTCCTGTGTCGCGCGATCGGCCGCGGCCGCGCGATCGGTGAGCGCCTCGCGCAGCTTCAGATTTTGCATGTGAAGAGATTCGCGATCGTTCTTCACGCTTTGATGCACGCGCTCGAGCTCCTCGAGGTCGCCTTTCAGTAGCGCTACCTCTTCGCGCAGCTGCTCGAGCTCGGCAAGCGCGTCTGTGTTGATAGCGGCGCCGATCTTTTTTAAGTCCCATCCCTCTTTTGTCGCCTGCGCGACGTTCAAGGTGCGGACATGCGGCACGACACGATCGCCGCCGGCGTCCAGGCGCGTTTCGATCTGGACATGCCACGCCGGCGCCGTCTCATCGCCAGGCGCGCGGCCGCGATAAAGAAATTCGTAGAGATATGGGCCGCAAGGTTGCATCGCGCGCGCTCCTAAACGATCTTCCAACCGACGTTGTCGGCAAACACAGGAACATGATTCGAGCCGCCGCCGGTTGGCGCCAGGCCAAGCCCGGTAATCATCGTCAACGTCGCGTCGCTCACTTCTGCCATCAAGCCATCCGCAAACGTCGGCAGCGTGCCCACTGTGAAGGATCGCAGCTGCAGCGTGCGGTTTAGATTGATGACGGTGTTAGCCGTACCTGTGCCGCCGATCGACAAACCGCCGGCGTTTGAAAAACTCGCGACTGTGGCAAGCGTGGCTGATCCGATCGCGCATGTCTGCAGGTCGACGCGGGATCCCGCGGCCGATGCGCTCCACGTCGTTTCGACAACCGACGCCGAGATTGCGGCGCCAGGTGTGAACGTGAACGGCGCGGACGACCATCCCGAAAAGCGAATCGTGCCGAGCGCATCGTTTGTGATCGGAACCGCCGGCGCCGCGATCGTGCCGCGCGCGCGGCCCATGATGTAGCCAGGGCCAGGCGTTGCGACCGTATCGAAACGCTGCGTTTGCACAACCGTCGTCGACTCGCCGCGTAGAACGGTCTGCACGCCCGCGCCGGCGAGTTGCTGTGTCAGCTGCCCGGCCGACAACCACATTTGTTCGACACCGCCGATCTGAAACGCGATCGCGCTATTGCCAGTGTCGTCGTAAATGCCGCCATGCGTGAACGCCAACGGCGAGCCGCCGGCGGAACCGTCCGGCAGCGATATGAGCCCGGTCATCGTGCCGCCGGCCAGCGGCAGGTATGTGCCGCTGAGATTCGGCAAGTCGGATGCGATGATGGCTCTAAAGTTCGGCGCGGCCGAGCCGCCCGACGTTGGCCCCAAAAGCGCCCAATGTGGATTCTGCGCGACCCAGGCGCCCGTAAGCGTGCCTGCCGTGGTCACAGGCGAGCCTGTAACGGAAAACTCGGTCGCCGGCAGCGCCAGGCCCACGCTCGTTACCGTGCCGCCTGTGAGCCCGCTTGCGACTTCCTGCCAGGCGGCGATGCAATCCGCCACGCGCCCAATGATCGGCTGCGCGAAATCGCTGCGCTTGTTGCCTGCGATCCCGGCAATCCAGGTATCGATCGCGGTCATGGGAACGTCGCTACAGACTCGTACGCCGTCACGATCGCGCCCAGGATCGAGCTCGTAACCCAAATCTCGTCGACGGGGCAGCTGAATCCGCTACGGCCGTCCTTGCCGTTGACCGGGATAGGGATGCCGGCGCCAACAAGACCAGGCGGCCCGAAATTCCAAAAGAGAACAACGCCCGTCGTGTTGCCGATCACAAACTGCGTGCGGTTCATGCTTTGCGCCATGATGCGCTGCGGCTGGTTGGCGACAAGGATGCGCTGCGTTCGATTCGCCATGCGGATCTTGTGAACGCCGCTGTCGTCGATCGGCGCCCAATTCTGTTCGCCCAGGTGGCGCACGCCGCGCCGCTGCAGCAAGCGGCGATATTCGCCGAACTGGATGATATCCGGCTGCAGCGCCTCGGAGGATCTAGGCTGTTCGACTTGCTGCGAAGGAATGTCCGACTGGAAGCGCGGCGTTCCTCCCCGTGTCGACCAAGGCGCGCCGCGCATTTTCTACATCCCCTGGCGCGTGTCGATCGAAGTCCGATAGAGCTTGCGGCCCAGCATCAGGAAATAGATGTTATCGAACTGACTCACGGCGTCGAAATTGGTCCCGTTGATCTGGATTGTCGACGTTGCGTTGAAGATGCGCGACGTCGGGTTGATGAAGGGCAGCTTGCCCAGGCCCGATAGCATCGGGATAGGAACCGGCGCCGTCATCAGCTGCCGCCCGGATCCTGTGTCAGTGATGAAAATGTTCACGTTCAACTGAATCGAGTCGTTGAACGGCGGCGTTGCGCCATGCAGGTTGCCGTACCAGGTCGACCGCATCCACTCAAAGCGCGAGTCCTGCGGAACAAGCTGGCTGTTGTTGTAGGTCGCGCCCGCGGCGAGGTTGCCGATCGGAAAGATGATAAAAAACAAATCGTCGAAGATCTCGCCGCCCACGGGATCCTGCGGCTGTCCGCGATCGGTGAGCTTTTGGATGCGCGGTTCGTCGTGGTGCATGAGCTCGCGGCGCAAATGGTGGTCGCGCTGCAGCAAGCGTTCGCGCATCTGAGGGGGAAGGCGGCGCATATGCGGGTGAGACATGAAGCCTCCCTAAAGGGTGATCCGCCACGTTCCCGGTCCGTGACGGATCTGCATGGGTGCGGTTGGCCGTGGGTTCGGCCCCAGGTGCCCGCGGGGTATTACTGCGACAGGCGATATTCGAGCCCACGCAAGCGCACAAACAGGCGCGCGGGATTCGTGATCGCTTGCAAGCCTTCTTCGTATTTGATGACGACGTTGAAGTTCATCATTTCGGCCAGGCGAAGATCGACAGGCGAAAGGATGTAGCGGCCGCCAATCCACTTGCCGAACGCCAGGCGCGTCTGCTGGTTGGCGCCGGCCGTGGTCGCATCCGCGACCGCGCCGCTGATATCGAAATCATAGCGCGGCACAAACTGACCGACTGGCGCTTCGGTCAAATAGTTCTTCTGCAAGATCGAAAGCGTCACGCTGCCGGCGCGGCCGATGATGTACGCATCGTTCACGATCGCCGCGACCGCCTGGGCGCCGAACGCCGCCGGCATTTGCGCCGTCACTGTCGGCGTCGTCGGCTGAATCTCGATTTCGATTTCTTGCACAAGGAACGTGATGCCGTTCGGCAGAAGCCCGTTAACGGGCATGTTCGTGTCTGACAGCGTCTTCGCGCCGCCGCCGAATCCGACGCCCTGGCCGATGCCATTGGAGAAAAACGTAAGCTGGTTGACGCCCGCGGCTGCATAGGGCGCGCTGTCATAGAGCGACGTGGTCAGGACTTCGTGCAGCGCGTAGTTCGTGACCGAAAACATGTCCTTGGCGTCTTGATACGAGTAGACGCCGGGAACGGAAGGATGGCCGAACATGCGCGTCGGCCGTGTGTGATCGTCGCCGCCGCCGCCTGGACTGCGCGCGTGCGGATGACGCCGTTCATGCTGCAGCTCAAAGCGATGCGGATGCGGGCGGCCGCGTTGACGTTGTGCTTGCACAAGAGAGTGACGCGACATGGGTTCTCCTCCAGGTTCCTAGTAGACTTCCTGATAGTCGGACACTGGCGCATATCCGTTCAGTGGTGCGTAGCCGGCGAGCCTCGCCGGCGAGGGCCATCCGAGCGGCGCGTAGCCGTTGACGGCGGGGGTTGCGGGCGGCGGCGGCGGCGGCGCGGCCGCCGCGATGTAGCCTTTGCCGATATCGTAGAACGTCGGCACCATTGCGCCAATCGTCATCATGGTGCCAACGCGGCGCCCTGCGATCATGCCCCCGACAACGCCGATCGCGAGCGCGCCGGCGAGGCGCACAACCGGAACCATCGGCCCCGTCTGCAGCGGTTCGGGAAGAAACGTCAGATGCGGCCAAAGCATATCCAGCGCGAGCGCGCCGGCGCCGCCGATCGCCGCCGGCACGATATCGCGCGACACGACTCCCATAATCAAACCGCCGCTGCGGCTCGCACGCCGGCGCACATAGCGCCCGATCGTGCGCGCGCTGCGACGCCGGCGCTTCTTCGGCGCGGCCGACACGATCGGATTGCGCGCGTAGCTGCGGCGCGAGCTTCTGCGCGGCTTGCTGTTGCGCGAGGAACGCCGGCGGCGCGTCGACGCCTGCGCGCGCTTGCCGCCGAATCCGGCCGCGATCTGCTTGCGGGAAAGGTGTCGTCTTGCCATCGGTTTTGCCGTCCTCTTTTTGCGCGCCGCGCCCTTGCGGCTTTTCGACTTCTTCGCCAGCGGATTCGTCGTCAAAAGAATTTGCGCCGGCATGATGCTAGTTTCTCCGTATGCGGATCATCCCTTAAATCCGCGTGCCGTGAACTGATAGGCGCCGTCGAGAACAAAAATCTGCCGCCCGTTGTCGGTCACAACCAGGCGAGGCTGGCGCCCCTTTGCAAACTCATGTTCCAGTGGACGACTCCCCTGCGTCGGCACGTAGACTATACTCTTGATCCGGCCAATGACAATTCCCGTCGTCGCCTTGGGGCAGCTGACGGTCACGACCTCTTGAACGGCCGGCTTGCGACCGAAAAAACGCTGATACAGCGCAACCGCGCGCGCGACGCTCATGCGACGCTGCGCGCCGATCGACGCCGGCGCCGCGGCGCCGGCGCGAGCTCGCTGTAGAGCATCGGCGCAACAACGATCACGCCAACGCCAAGCGCAATCCAGCCCCACGGCAAACCGACAACCGATTGCCACGCGCTTTCGAGCTCCGCGAAAGCATCGTCGATCGCGGTCGACACGGCGCCGCCGACTTGCTGCAGCGGCGTGACAAACGAGTCACTTGGTTGCGCCTGGCCATTGTCCGCGGTCTGTGTGATCGGCGCCGCCTGCAGCGGGCCAAGATGCGAAGCAAAAGATTTCGTCAGCTGCAGCCAGTTGTCGAAGTCGTCGCTTGAAACGGTCACGCCGGCGTCTAGGTGCTGTTCGATCGTCACGCCGGCGCGCATGATCGCCTGATAGGATCTCTGCAGGTTCGCCGGCACGCGGCCGCCGAGCGCCTGCAGCGTCGCGAAGTTCGTCTCGAATGCCTGCAGCTTGGGATAGATGTAGGAATTTTTCGGCGCCGCAATGATGTGATCGTAGTCGGCCATGTTATCGCCTCGCGGCCTTGACGAACATCAACAGGCCGAACACGCCGACGAGTCCCACGGCATAGGGAACCGGCGTCGAAAAATCCGTGAGCTTCTGCATGAACGTCG
>Ga0335082_10004340_pt1 | contig 15445 bp, 12 predicted proteins | sample Lox_Sample_41_FD_206718 | JGI IMG/M metagenome (GOLD analysis project Ga0335082, IMG submission 206718) | Soil microbial communities from Loxahatchee National Wildlife Refuge, Florida, United States - Lox_Sample_4.1 | ecosystem: Environmental > Terrestrial > Soil > Wetlands | place: USA...
GAGGTCGGGGTCGAGGTCGGGGTCGGGGTCGGGGTCGGGGTCGGGGTCGGGGTCGGGGTCGAGGTCGGGGTCGAGGTCGGGGTCGGGGTCGGGGTCGAGGTCGCGGTCGGGGTCGAGGTCGGGGTCGGTGCCGGTCGCGGGAGCCCCACACGAGGCGCGCTTTCACGCCGAGCGGGCCGGTAATGGACCCCCGCAGGCGGATGCGGCGCGGGCGAGCGGCGATGACCGAAGAGCGCGAGGGACGCGAGATCTGGGCGATCGGGGCTGCGTACGATCGGTACGTCGGCCGGTGGAGCCGGCTCGTCGCGCGCGAGTTCCTGGGCTGGCTCGCGGCGAGCCCCTCGTCGCGGTGGCTCGACGTCGGCTGCGGCGCGGGTGCGCTGGTGGAGGCGATCCTGGAGCGCGATGCGCCGCGGTCCGTGCTCGGGATCGATCGCTCGGAGGGCTTCGTCGCGCACGCGCGGGCCCGCATCGCCGACGTCCGGGCGCGCTTCGAGGTGGGGGACGCGGCGGCGCTGCCCGTGGCCGACGGCGCCTTCGACGCGGTGGTCTCGGGCCTCGTGCTCAACTTCGTGGAGTCGCCGGCGCAGATGGTGGCGGAGATGGCGCGCGCATGCCGGCCGGGCGGAACGGTCGCTTTGTACGTCTGGGACTACGCCGGCGGCATGGAGCTGATGCGCGCCTTCTGGAGCGCGGCGAGGGAGCTCGACCCCGGAGCAGCCGCCCTCGACGAGGGCGTCCGGTTCCCGCTCTGCGCCCCGGGGCCGCTCGCCGAGCTGCTCGCCGGCGCGGGCCTCTCCGGCGTCGCGACCCGGGCCATCGACGTCCCCACCTCGTTCCGCGACTTCGACGACTACTGGTCCCCGTTCCTCGGAGGCCAGGGCCCCGCGCCGGCGTACGCCATGTCGCTCCCGGCGGAGCGTCGCGCGGCCCTGCGAGACAGGATCCGCGCCGCCCTCCCGACCGCGCCGGACGGGTCCATCCTCCTCGACGCCCGTGCGTGGGCGGTGCGCGGGCACACACCCATGCGGTGAGCCCCCGGGCGGCGGGCAGACGAGCGGATTCGCCCGCAAGAAGCGGATGGAGCGCACGGCCCGACGCGGGTAGAAGATCCCGGCGCGCCACGGTCGGCGCAGCCGGAGGAGCCGAGCGTGGGAAGGCGCGACGTGGTGGAGCTGGTGGTGCTGGCGGCGGTGTGGGGCGCGTCCTTCCTCTTCATGCGCGTGGCGGCGCCCGAGCTGGGCCCGGTGCCGCTCATCGCGCTCCGCGTCGGGATCGCCGCCCTCGTGCTCGTCCCCGTGCTCGCGGCGCGCGGTGGGCTCGGCCAGCTCCGGGGACGCTGGATCCCGGTCGCCGTGACCGGAGTCATCAACTCCGCGCTCCCGTTCTGCCTGCTCGCCTACGCGACCCTCTCCGTCACGGCCGGGATGACGTCCGTCCTGAACGCGACCTCGCCGCTCTGGGGCGGCCTCGTCGCGCACCTCTGGCTCCGCGACCGGCTCACGCCCGGCCGCGTGCTCGGCCTCGCCGTCGGCTTCGGCGGCGTGGTCTTCCTGTTCTGGGGTCGCGCCTCGTTCCGGCCCGGCGGCGCTGGCCTCGCGGTGGCGGCGGCGCTCGCCGCGACCCTCTCCTACGGCATCGCCGCGAGCTACGCCAAGAAGCGGCTCGGCGGCGTGAACCCGCTCGCCGTCGCCGCCGGGAGCCAGCTCGCCGCGGCGATCCTGCTCCTCCCGGGCGCGGCCGTGCTCTGGCCGGCGCATCCCGTCTCGCCGCGGAGCTGGGGCGCGGTGGCGGCGCTGGGCGTGGTCTGCACCGCGTTCGCGTACGTCCTCTACTTCCGGCTCATCGCGAACACGGGCCCGGCCCGCGCCATCGCCGTCACCTTCCTCATCCCGCCCTTCGCGGTGCTCTGGGGCGCGGTCTTCCTGGGCGAGGCGCTCACGCCGAGGCTCGTGCTCGGCGCGCTCATCGTGCTGGTGGGGACGGCGCTCGCGACGGGGATCGTGAAGCTCCCGGCGCGTGGCCTGACGGCAGCGCGGCGACCCGCGCAGTGAGGTCAGTCGTGAGCCCCGGCGGCGGCAGCCTTTCGTCGAACGGGACCAGATCGCGTCGTGGCCCGGTGGGCGGCAGAGCGCCGGGAGCGGTCCTCCCCGAGGAGCGGAGCGCATGGCGAGGGCTTGCCGCCTCCAGATCTGCCCATGCCGGAAGGAGTCCGGCCGGCAAGCGCGAACCTCGCGAGTGCCGGCGGAGCCCCCGGTAGCGGTTCCGGGGGCTCGGGGCGGTTCCGGGCGTCGGAGACGATTCCCACGCCCTGCGCGCAGCGACGAGGGCGAGGGCCGTCCCGGCGCGAGCCACCGTACGACTGCGCTCCGGTTGGAGCAGCCGCCTCACCGCCCCCGCCGGTACCTCGCCACCCGCTCCGGCACCGGCGTGGCGGGGGCGACCCGCCGCTCCGCCACCGGCGCGCCGGGCGCGAGCCGGAGCGGGATCTCGCCTGCCCAGCCGGGCCGCGAGAGGTCCGCCTCCAGATCCACCGGCGGGCCGGAGCGCACCTTGGCCGAGGCCTCGTCGAGCGGCAGCCAGACGACCGCGGTGGCGTCCACCTCGGCGTCGGTGGGCGCCCGGACGTCGGCGCTCCGGCCCGGGACCATGTGCTCGACGATGGCGACGAGCGCCTCGCGCTTCGCGTCGCGGCCCTCCACCGCGCGCGCCACCCCCAGGATCACCACCGAGCGGTAGTTCACGGAATGGCGGAACGCGGAGCGCGCCAGGACGAGGCCGTCGAGGAGCGTGACGGTGACGCAGGCGGGCGCGCCGCTCCGCAGCGAGGCGAGCGCGCGGCTGGCGGCGGCGCCGTGCACGTAGAGCCGGTCGCCGGCGCGCGCGAAGGACATGGGCAGGACGAACGTCTGCCCGTCCTGCGAGAAGCCCACGTGCGCCACCAGCGCCTCGTCGAGGATGGCGTCGATGACGGCGCGGTCGTGCGAGCCGCGCTCGGGGTGGCGCTGCAGCGTGGTCCGGGGGGTGGGCATGGTCGTCTCCTCTCGCCGCTCCGCCTTCCGCGGCCGGCGGCGCCGGCGCTAGGCCGTCTCCCGCACGTGGCGCGTGAACCAGATCAGCGCCTCGAGCGCGTTGGTGGTGGTGAGGATCCCCACCAGCGCCCCCTTCTCGTCCACCACGATGATCCCGTTCAGCTTCCGGTCGTGGATGATCTGGGCGCAGTCGGCGAGATCGGTGTCGGGCGTCACCGTGTGTGGGTGGGGGTTCATGGCGGCGGTGACCGGCGTCTGCGCGAGGAGGTAGTGCACCTCCCACGCGTCGAGCGAGGTGGACTTTCCGGGCGAGAAGGTGAGGAGCATGCGCTCCGTGACGAGCCCCACCAGGCGGCCGTCCTTCAGCACCGGGAGCCGGCGCACGTCCTTCTCCTTGAGGAGGTGGATCGCCTTCACGATCGACTCGCCGGCGTCGATGGTGATGGGGTTCCTCGTCATCCAGTCGCGGACCTTGGTCTTCATGGCGTCCTCCGCTCGGGCCTCGGTCAGCGGCCGGCCGAGACCTCCTGGAGCGCGGCGTCGAGGATGCCGAAGCCGCGATCGAGCTGCTGGTCGGTGATGACCAGGGGCATGAGCGTGCGGATCACGTTTCCGAAGTTCCCGCAGGCGATGAGGACGAGCCCCTTCTCGTAGCACTTCTGGACCACCTTCTTGGTCTCGTCGGCCGCCGGCGTCTTCTTCACGCGGTCCTTCACCAGCTCGATGGCGAGCATGGGCCCCTTGCCGCGGACGTCGCCGATGAGCTCGTGCTTCTTCTGGAGGGCGTCGAACCGCTTGCGGATCTCCTGCCCGAGCTTCTCGGCCCGCTCCAGCAGCTTGTCGGCGAGGAGCACGTCCAGCACCGCCAGCGCCGCCCGGCAGGCCACCGGGTTCCCGGCGAAGGTGCCGCCCAGGCCGCCCACGTGCGGCTCGTCCATCAGCTCCGCCTTCCCGGTGACGGCGCTGAGCGGCAGGCCGCCGGCCAGGCTCTTCGCGGTGAGGAGCATGTCGGGCGCGATCCCCCAGTGCTCGATGGCGAAGAGCTTCCCGGCCCGGCCCATGGCGCTCTGCACCTCGTCGATGACCAGGACGATCCCGTACTTCTTGCAGATGGCCTGGAGCTTGGCGAAGTACTCGGGCGGCGGCGTGATGAAGCCGCCCTCCCCCTGGATGGGCTCGGCGATGAGCGCCGCCACCTGCTCCGGCGCCACGTTCCCGACGAAGAACTCCTCCAGGTGATCGGCGCAGGCGACGTTGCAGGACGGGTAGGCGAGGCCGAACGGGCAGCGGTAGCAGTAGGCGTTCGGCATCCGGTAGACCTCCGGCGCGAACGGCCCGAACCCGAGCTTGTACGGCTTCACCTTGCTGGTGAGCGTCATGGTGAGGAGCGTCCGGCCGTGGAACGCGTTCTGGAGCGCGATGACGGCGGGGCGCTTGGTGGCGTGGCGGGCGATCTTGATGGCGTTCTCCACCGCCTCGGCGCCGCTGTTCGCGAAGAGCGTCTTCTTGTGGAAGTCGCCGGGCGACAGCTCGTTGAGCCGCGCCGCCAGGTCCACGTACGGCTCGTACATCGCGATGTGGAAGCAGGTGTGGACGTACTTCTCCACCTGGTCCTTGATGGCGGCGACCACCTTGGGGTGGGAGTGGCCGACGTTCATGACGCCGATCCCGCCGGCGAAGTCGATGAGCTCGCGGCCGTCGAGGTCGATCATCACCGCGCCGTGGGCCTCCTTCACGAAGGCGGGCGTGGCGTGGAACGCGCCCCTGGGGACGTGCCGGTCGCGGAGGGCCAGGTACTCGGCCTGTCTCGATGCCATGGGGCGTTTCTCCTTCGGGTGAACGGTCCGGGAGGCGGCGCGAGCCCCGCACCGTCGCGGAACACGGCCGACTTCCGGAAGCGACAAAGCAGAGCGCGTACCAACCGGCGCGGACCTCGCCGCCGGGCCCGCCGCCGCCGGGATCCGTCGGACAATCAGCTGGTTGGGCATCGGGCCCGGGCGGCTCTCCCCCCGGCCGGGTTCGATGCAGGATTGCCATCGCGATGCGATCGCGCATAAATGGCGGCGTGATGCCGCAACCGGAACACGAGGCCATCCTCCGGGCCTTCCTCGGGGCGGCGGGCGTCGAGCGCGGCGCGTTCGAGGAGCTGATCGTCGGCGCCACCGGCGACGGCGTGGTGGTGGCTGCTGCGGACGGCGCCGTCGTCTTCGCGAACCCGGCGGCCCGGGAGCGGCTCGGGGTCGCGCCGGGTGCGTCGCTCCGGGAGGCGCTGCCGGAGCTCGTCCCCGCCGCCGAGCGCGCCCTGGCGACGCGGGAGGAGCAGCCGGGGCCGCTGCTCCAGCGCCGCAACGCGAGCCACCTCACCAAGGTGACGCCGCTCCGGGGTCCCGTTCGTCGCGACGCCGCAGGCGGCGCGCAGTCGAGGGACGTCCAGGACGGCGATCTCCTCGGCGTGCTCTGCGCCTTCGTGGACGTCACGGCGGCCTCGGAGCTCTCCACGCGGCAGCTCTGGGCCTACGAGGAGCTGACCCGCGAGCAGGACGCCATCATCAACTCCACCTCCGAGGGGCTCTGGATCTGCGACGGCGACGCCAACGTGCTGCGCATCAACCCCGCCTCGGAGCGGCTCAACGGCATCCGCGCCGACCAGGTGGTGGGCCGGAACATGCGGGAGCTCGTGGCCGAGGGGCTCTTCGACCGCTCCGCCACGCTGGAGGTGATCCGGACCCGCGCCCCGGTGAACATGCTCCAGTCGCGCCAGGGCCGGAAGCTGGTGCTCACCGGCAACCCGGTGTTCGACGACGCCGGCAAGCTCATCCGCGTGGTGGTGAACGAGCGCGACATCACCGAGATCGACGGGCTGCAGCGCGAGCTGGAGGAGCAGGAGGCGATGAAGGATCGCTTCCGCGACCAGATGCTGGAGATGCAGCTCGAGACCGTCGAGTCGCGGCGGGTGATCGCCAAGAGCCCGTGCATGCAGAAGGCGCTGCGCCAGGCGATCAAGGTCGCGGGCGTGGACTCGACCGTGCTGGTCCTGGGCGAGTCGGGGGTGGGCAAGGGGCTCATCGGCGACCTCATCCACAAGTACTCGGGGCGCGCCGAGAAGCCGCTGGTGAAGATCAACTGCGGCGCGATCCCGGAGTCCCTCGTCGAGGCCGAGCTCTTCGGTTACGAGAAGGGGGCTTTCACCGGCGCGCAGGCGAAGGGCAAGCCCGGCTACTTCGAGCTGGCCGACGGCGGGATCCTCTTCCTCGACGAGATCGCGGAGCTGCCCCTGTCGTCGCAGGTGAAGCTGCTGCGGTTCCTGGAGGACGGCCACGTGATGCGGGTGGGCGGCACCGAGAGCCGCAGGCTGGACGTGCGGGTCCTCGCCGCGACGCACCGCGACCTCCAGGCGATGGTGGAGCAGGGCGCCTTCCGGCTCGACCTGTACTACCGGCTGAGCGTCATCCCGCTCGCCGTCCCGCCGCTGCGCGAGCGGACCGAGTGCATCCTCCCCACCCTCCGGCACTACGTGGGGCTCTACGCCGAGCGGCTGGGGGTGCGCCGCCGCCTCTCGCGCGCCGCCATCGACGCGCTCCTCGGCTACCCCTGGCCGGGAAACGTGCGCGAGCTCATCAACCTCTGCGAGCGGCTGGTGGTGATGTCCGAGGCGGAGCTCATCGACGTCACCGACCTGCCGCCCGACATCGTCCGCCGGGCGGGCTCCGCGCCGGCGCCGGTGGGCTGGCCGGAGGAGTTCTCGCTCGAGCAGGCGGTCGAGAGCACCGAGCGGGCGATCCTCCTGCGCGCCCGGGCCCGGTACGGAAACCAGGCGAAGGTCGCCAGGGCGCTCGGCGTCAACCAGTCCACCGTCGCGCGCAAGATGAAGAAGTACGGCATCGGCTGACGTTGCCGCGCCGCGGCATGCGCCGCCGCATCGGGGCCGGCGCCGGATCGCCCGTGTCCTCCCGGGCCGCCGGCGGCCCCCGACTGGACCCCCTCGGCCCGGTGGCGGATTTCTCCGGGGTGTCGGCAGAATGGCGCCCGCTCCCGCCGGACGCCGGTCCGCGGGCCGCGCGGTGCGGCCCCGCTGGCACACCTCTCGCTACTCGGGAGGCCAACCAAGGCAGTGCTGTTTCCAACACCCCGCTCGAGGAGGAACCCGATGCGACGGACGATGGGATTGGCGACGCTCGCGATGCTCTCGATGGCCGCGCCCGCGCTGGCGGGCGAGGCGAGGGACTACTTCAAGGTCGGCGTCGTGACCGAGCTGTCCGGCGATCTCGCCACCGGCGGCAACGTCACCAAGCGCGGCTACGACCTCTGGGCCCAGGCGGTGAACGAGGCCGGGGGCATCGCCATCGGCGGCAAGAAGTACCAGGTGAAGCTCTACTACGCCGACGCGCAGTCGAACCCCTCGCAGGGCGCGGCGGCCGCCGAGCGGCTCATCACCCAGGAGCAGGTGGACTTCATCCTCGGCCCCTACTCCTCCGGCGTGACCATCGCCGTCGCCCCGGTGGTGGAGAAGTACAAGGTCCCGATGATCACCGGCTCGGCCGAGTCGCCGATGATCTGGAAGCAGAAGTTCGTCTACACCTTCGGCACCATCCCGCCCATCAACTTCACCGGCGCGGCGGCGATCCAGACGCTCGCGGCCCTCGAGCCCAAGCCCAGGACCGCGGTCATCTTCGGCTCCAACGACACCTTCTCCAAGGCGACCGCCGAGTCGTTCGAGGCCGCCGCCAAGAAGGCCGGCATCAACGTGCTGAAGTTCAACATCGTCCCCTCCGGCCAGGACCTCACGCCGCTCATGTCGGCGGTGAAGGGGATGCGGCCGGACATCGTCGCCTTCGGCGGCCACGACGAGGAGCTGATCAAGCTGGTGAAGGGCCTCCACCAGATCGACTTCGCGCCCAAGGCGCTGCTCATGCACTACGGCGTGACCGAGCCGGCCTTCGTGGACGCGCTCAAGGGCGACGCCAACGGCGTGTTCGGCGGCGCGGTCTGGACCGAGACCACGGCCACGAAGAGCGACATCCTCTGGAAGGACGCGCCCACCTACGCGGCCGCGGCGATGAAGGCGTTCAACACGCCGGCGGACTACACCCAGGCCGGCTCCTCGGCCGCGGGCATCGCCTTCCAGGTGGCGGTGCAGAAGATCAAGGCGGCGCCGCCGCTCAGCGAGGCGCAGCGCGTCGAGCTGGTGAAGGCGCTCGAGGGCGTGGACGTCTCCACCTTCTACGGCCGGGTGAAGTTCGCGACCGAGGGCGAGTTCTACCACTCCAACGCCGGCCTCACGCCGCTCACCATCCAGATCCAGGACGGCAAGGTGGCGGTGGTCGGCCCGGCGAAGCCGGCGCCCGCCAAGGCGCAGTACCCGATGGCGCCCTGGACCGGGCGGTAGCCGGAGCGCGATCGCCGGGGTCCGCCCGCGCGCCCTGACCCGGTGCGCGGACGCGGCCCCGGCCCTCACACCCCCGGACCACCGCAGCCCCGCGAAGCGGGGCAGGGGAGGGGGGCTCGCCGGCCCGCGGCCGGTTCGCGCGGCGGGAAGGAGACGGTCATGGAGCTGCTGCCGCAGGCGCTCGTGGACGGCATCCTGCTGGGCGCCATCTACATCATCATCGCCGTCGCCTTCTCGCTCGTGTACGGCGTCATGCACGTGATCGACTTCGCCGTCGGCGAGTGGATCATGTTCGGCGCCTTCGCCGGCTTCTACCTGAACCGCGCCACCGGCCTCGACCCGCTCTTCCTGCTCCCCGCCGTCTTCGTGGTCTTCGCCGGGATCGGCTACCTGGCCCAGCCCATCCTCCAGCGCGTCCTCTCCGGCAAGCGCGGCAACCCGCTCCTCATGGCGCTGGTGTTCACCTTCGGTCTCGGCCTGATGTTCCGCGGGCTCGCCCAGACCTTCTTCGGCTTCTACAGCCTCTCGACGCCCAGCCGCCTCTCCACCGGGTCCTTCTTCTTCGAGAAGGGGAGCTTCTTCCTCACCGTCTCGCACGTGCGGCTGGCCGGGCTGGTCTACGCCATCCTCATCACCGGCGGCCTCCAGTACCTGCTCAAGTACACCGACTTCGGCCTCGGGGTCCGGGCGCTGGCGCAGCACAAGGAGGCGGCCGGCCTGATGGGCGTGAACGCCAAGCGGACCAACGGCTGGGTCTACGCCCTCTACGTCGGCATCAGCGGGATGACCGGCGTGCTCATCGGCACCATCCTGTCGGTCTCCGCGAAGATGGGGCCCGAGTACACGATCTTCGCCTTCTTCGTGGTGGTGCTGGCCGGGATGGGCTACCTCGCCGGCGTGCCCGCGGCGGCCTTCCTGCTCGGCCTCATCCAGTCGTTCTTCCTCATCTACCTCGACCCGGGCTACACGCTGCTGGCGGTGTTCGGCGTCCTCTACGTCATCCTGCTCGTGTCGCCGACGGGCCTCTTCCGGAAGGGGGTCTGACCGCCATGAGAGACCGGCGCCTGCTCGGCTCGCTCGCGGCGTTCGCGCTCCTCCTGGCGCTGCCGGCGGTGGTGCGGGACACCTTCTTCCTGCGCGTCAGCACCGAGGCGATCATGTGGATCGGCCTCGCCCTCACCTTCGACGTGCTGGCCGGCTACACCGGCTACCTCAACTTCGGCCACAGCGCCTTCTTCGGCCTGGGCTGCTACACCACCGCCATCCTCATGGTGCGCGCGGGCTGGCCGTTCCCGGCGGCGGCCGCGGCGGGCGGCGCGGCGGCGGCGGTGGCCGCGGTGGTCGCCGGCCTCCCCACCCTCCGGCTGCGCGGCGCCTACTTCGCCATCGCCACCTGGGCGCTCGCCCGCGGCATCCAGCAGCTCGCCCTGATGATGACCATCACCGGCGGGCCGGACGGGATGCGGCTGCCGCCCTTCCTCGACCCGAAGTTCTTCTACTACGTGATGCTGGGCGTGGTGGGGGCGACCTTCTTCCTGCTCTGGTTCCTGCTGGAGCGCGCGCCCTTCGGCCTCAAGCTCAAGGCGATCCGCGAGGACGAGCAGGGCGCCAAGGCCCTCGGCCTGAACCCGACCCTCCTCAAGATCCAGGCCTTCGTGCTCTCGGCGGTGCCCACCGCCGTCATCGGCGGGATCTTCGCCTACTGGGTCACCTTCATCGACCCGGCCTCGACGCTGGGCGACCTCGTCAGCGACCAGGCGCTCGTCATGGTGGTCTTCGGCGGCATGGGGACGCTCATCGGGCCGGTGGTCGGGGCGGTCCTCATCTTCGCGTTCAAGACGGTGTTCTGGGCCTACCTCGCCGAGTACGAGGTGCTCTACGTCATCATCCTCGGCGCCGCCATCGCGGCGAGCGTGGTGTTCCTGCCCAACGGCGTGCTGGGCGAGCTGCTCTACCGCCGCGGTCCGCGAAAGCCCGCCGCCAGCGAGCCCGCCGCGCCCGTCCCCGCCACCAGCGGGAAGGCCGAGGTCTAGCCGCCATGGCCGATCCCATCCTCAGCGTCGACGGCGTCAGCAAGGCGTTCGGCGGGCTCATGGCCGTCTCCGAGGTCTCGTTCTCGGTGCAGCGCGGCGAGATCATGGGGCTCATCGGCCCCAACGGCGCGGGCAAGACCACGCTCTTCAACGTGGTGAGCGGCTACTACGCGCCCACCCGCGGCAAGGTGGTCTTCGACGGCAAGGACGTGAGCGGCAAGCCGCCCTACGCCCTCGCCGCGCGCGGCATCGGCCGGACCTTCCAGGTGGTGAAGCCCTTCCCCGGGCTGTCGGTCCTGGAGAACGTCGTCATCGCCGCCTTCCTCAAGCACCCGCGCCGCGCCGACGCCGAGGCGCACGCCTGGAAGGTGCTGGAGGTGACCGGGCTCACCGACCGGGCCCACGAGGCGGCCTCCAGCCTCACGCTGGCGGGGCGCAAGCGGCTGGAGATCTCCAAGGCCCTGGCGCTCGAGCCGATCTTCCTCCTCCTCGACGAGGTGGTGGCCGGCCTCAACCCCACCGAGGTGGACCGCACCATCGAGCTCATCCTGGCGCTGCGGGCGCGGGGCATCACCATCCTCATCGTCGAGCACATCATGCGGGTGATCATGCGCATCAGCGATCGCCTGGTGGTGCTCAACTTCGGCGAGAAGATCGCCGAGGGGTCGCCCGCCGACGTCGCCGCCAACCCCGCCGTGATCGAGGCCTACCTCGGGGAGGCGCACGCGTGACCTGCTTCGAAGCGGTGGACGTGTCGGCCGGATACGGTGACACCCAGGTCCTCTGGGGGCTGTCGCTGTCGGTGCAGAAGGGGCAGCTCGTGGCCCTCATCGGGGCGAACGGGGCGGGGAAGACCACCACGCTCAAGACCGTCTGCGGCCTGGTCAAGACCAGCGCCGGCGCGATCCGCTACAACGGCACGCCGCTCACCGGCAAGGCCGTCCACGAGGTGGTGGACCTGGGGATCACCCTGGTGCCCGAGGGCCGCCAGCTCTTCCCCAAGATGACGGTGGAGGAGAACCTCCGCGCCGGCGCCTACCTGGCGCGGGCCAAGGCCAACAAGGCGCGGAACCTCGACCGGGTCTACCAGACCTTCCCGCGGCTCAAGGAGCGGCGCGCGCAGATCGCCGAGACCATGTCCGGCGGCGAGCAGCAGATGGTCGCCATCGGGCGGGCGCTGATGCAGGACCCCGAGCTGATCATGTTCGACGAGCCGAGCCTGGGGCTCTCGCCGCTCATGGTCGAGGAGATCTTCCGGGTCATCAAGCGGCTCCACGACGAGGGCCTGACCGTCTTCCTGGTCGAGCAGAACGTGAAGCAGACGCTCAAGGTCGCCGATTACTGTTACGTGCTGGAGAACGGGCGCGTGGTGCAGCAGGGCACCGGCGGCGAGCTGGAGGCGGACCCGAAGGTGCGCGAGGCGTACCTCGGGTTCTGACGGCGGGGCCCGAGGCCCCGGTGCCGCGCCCGTTCGCGGCGAGAGGAACGCGATGGCCAAGATGGCGCTGAAGGACCCGAAGCTCCTTTCCCAGAAGTGCTACATCGGCGGCGCATGGGTGGACGCCGACGACGGCGGCACGATCGCGGTGAAGAACCCCGCCACCGGCGAGACCCTCGGCACCATCCCCAGGCTGGGCGCCGCCGAAGCGCGCCGCGCCGTGGAGGCGGCGAACGCCGCCTGGCCCGCCTGGCGGAAGAAGACCGCCAAGGAGCGCGCCGGGCTGCTGCGCCGCTGGTTCGAGCTCGTCATGGCGAACCAGGAGGACCTCGCCGTCCTCATGACCTCCGAGCAGGGCAAGCCGCTCGCCGAGTCGCGGGGGGAGATCGCCTACGCCGCCTCGTTCATCGAGTGGTTCGCGGAGGAGGGGCGCCGCGTCTACGGCGACACCATCCCCGGGCACGCGCCCGACAAGCGGATCGTGGTGCTGAAGGAGCCGGTGGGCGTGGTCGCGGCCATCACCCCCTGGAACTTCCCCTCGGCGATGATCACCCGCAAGGCCGGGCCGGCGCTGGCGGCCGGCTGCACGGTGGTGCTGAAGCCCGCCACCGCCACGCCCTTCTCGGCGCTGGCGCTGGCCGAGCTGGCGGGCCGCGCCGGGATCCCGCCGGGCGTCTTCAACGTGGTGACCGGCTCCTCCGGCCCCATCGGCAAGGAGCTCACCTCGAACCCGCTGGTGCGCAAGCTCACGTTCACCGGCTCGACCGAGATCGGCAAGCAGCTCATGGAGCAGTGCGCGTCCACCGTGAAGAAGGTCTCGCTGGAGCTGGGCGGCAACGCGCCCTTCATCGTCTTCGACGACGCCGACGTGGACGCCGCGGTGGCCGGGGCGATCGCCTCCAAGTACCGCAACACCGGCCAGACCTGCGTCTGCACCAACCGATTCCTGGTGCAGGACGGGATCTACGGGGCGTTCTCCGCCAGGCTGGTGGAGGCGGTGGGCGCCCTGCAGGTCGGCGACGGCCTCCAGGCCGGCACGCAGCAGGGGCCGCTCATCGACATGAACGCGGTGCTCAAGGTGGAGGAGCACATCGCCGACGCCGTGGCCAAGGGCGGCCGGGTGATCGCCGGCGGGAAGCGGCACGCGCTGGGCGGCACCTTCTTCCAGCCCACCGTGCTGGTGGACGCCAGCCCCACCATGGCGGTGGCGCAGGAGGAGACCTTCGGGCCGCTGGCGCCGCTGTTCCGGTTCCGCACCGAGGCGGAGGCGATCCGGCTCGCCAACGACACGCCCTACGGGCTCGCCTCCTACTTCTACACCCGGGACCTGGCGCGGGCGTGGCGCGTCGCGGAGGGGCTGGAGTACGGGATCGTCGGCGTCAACACCGGCCTCATCTCCACCGCCGAGGCGCCCTTCGGCGGCGTGAAGGAGTCCGGCACCGGCCGCGAGGGCTCGAAGTACGGCATCGAGGACTACCTCGAGGTGAAGTATGTTTGCCTCGGCGGTATCTCCTGACTGACGGGAGGCGCACATGGCCGTCGCGAGGAGGAGCGCGGGCGGAGCCGCCGCGGCTTCGCAGCCCGAGGCACCGGGCGCATTGCTCGACCGCGACGTCCTGCGGTCCGTCGGGGCGCAGGCGGCCGGGGCGGAGACCAACCTCCGCTGGCTGCACATCGACGTCCCGGCGCTGTTCGACAGCACGCTCCGCGACGACCGCGAGGTGGTCGGGGGGCTGGCGACGGGGCTCGACCGCGTCCACCGCGACCGGCAGGTGGTGCTGGTGGACCGCGAGGCCGAGCTGGTGCTGGCCCGGCTGGACATGCCCGGGTCCATCTACGAGACGCTGCTGCGCCTCCGCGACCGCGAGATCACCTTCGCCGAGATGTTCCACTCCGACGCGCCGGTCCCCGGGACCGAGCAGCGGCTGGAGGTGCAGCGCTACGACTTCGCGCCCGAGGCGGGGCAGGAGGCGGTCCCGGCGTCCGGGCCGGCCCTCCCGGATCCCATCCGCCGTTCGGTCCACTCCGCGCTGCGGGCACGGGGCGCGGGAGCGGACGCGCGGGAGATGGATCGGCTGCTCGACTACCTCTGGGTGGACGCGGAGCGGTTCGTGCGCCTGGCGCCGCCGCACCGGGTGGCGCGGCTCCTCTGGCTGCTCCACGAGGCGCGGCGGAACGCCGGCATCTTCCTCCACGTGGAGGAGCCGGACGACGGCGTGGCGCGGGCGCGAGGCGAGAAGATCGTCCTCTTCGCGGTGGAGAACCCGCCGCAGAAGGAGTTCCTGGCGCAGCTCCTCCAGGTGATGAACGCGCTCGACATCGGCGTGCGGCGCTCCGCGGCGGTCCAGGTCCGCGCCGGTGGTCACCCCTGGTTCCTGGGGGCCTTCCAGGTCTCCCACCGCCAGGGCCAGAGCCTGGCGGGCCGCTCGCCGCTCCTGGCCCGGCTGCGCAGCCAGCTCTTCAACACGCAGGTGCTGGCCACCGACACGGACACCTACCGCGAGCTGGTCCTCCCCGGGGTGATGACCGGCGTGGAGGCCTCGCTGGTGGTGGCCTTCATCGGCTTCTGCCACACCAACTGCGCCCACAACCAGCCGCAGCGCTACACGTTCGAGGACGTGATCCGCGCGTTTCACAGCCACCCGGGCATCACCCTCCAGCTGGTGCGGCTCTTCCAGGCGCGCTTCGACCCGGACCGGAAGGACCGGGCCGAGTACCAGAAGCTGCTCCGGGAGCTGGACGGCGAGGTGGCCGCCTACAACACCGGGCACCGGATGCTCGACGAGTTCCGCCGCTCGCTCTTCCGCACCGCGCTGGTGTTCATCCGGCGGACGCTCAAGACCAACTACTTCGTCGAGGAGAAGCAGGCGCTGGCCTTCCGGCTCGACCCCGCCTACCTCGAAGACCTGGGGCCGGAGTTCACCGCCGATCTCCCGCCGGAGCGGCCGTTCCGCGTCACCTTCTTCTCGGGCCGGAACGCCCTCGGCTACCACATCGGCTTCTCCGACATCGCGCGCGGTGGCTGGCGCACCATCCTCACCCAGAGCCGCGACGACTACGTCACCGTGGCGAACACGGTCTTCCGCGAGAACTACGTCCTCGCCCACACCCAGCACCTCAAGAACAAGGACATCTACGAGGGCGGCTCGAAGCTGGTGGTGGTGCTGCGCGCCCAGGACGTCCGGTCGAAGGAGCGGCTGGAGCAGCGGCTCCACAAGGTGCAGTACGGCTTCGCGAACGCCTTCCTCGACGTCTTCGTGACGCAGAAGGGCGTGGCCCGCGATCCGCGGGTGGTGGACTACTACCGCGAGGACGAGCCCATCGAGCTCGGGCCCGACGAGAACATGCACGACGCGATGATCGAGACCATCGCCGAGCTCTCGGTCCGCCGCGGGTACGTGCTCGGCGCCGGGGTGATGTCCAGCAAGCGGGTGGGCATCAACCACAAGCAGTACGGCGTCACCTCCACCGGGGTGGTCACCTTCGCCGAGGCGGCGATGCGCGAGCAGGGCATCGACCTCCGCAAGGACGAGTTCGCCGTGAAGCTCACCGGCGG
>Ga0335082_10004342_pt1 | contig 15442 bp, 14 predicted proteins | sample Lox_Sample_41_FD_206718 | JGI IMG/M metagenome (GOLD analysis project Ga0335082, IMG submission 206718) | Soil microbial communities from Loxahatchee National Wildlife Refuge, Florida, United States - Lox_Sample_4.1 | ecosystem: Environmental > Terrestrial > Soil > Wetlands | place: USA...
CGGCGGGTTCGAGCCCCCCTGGTGCGCGTAGCGCATCTTCGGGCGCGCGTAGCCGCGCCGGTGCGGGGGCGCCTGCCGCTCGACCGCCGCGATCAGCGCGCGCGTAAGCTTGGGCGTGGGCAGCTTGGCCATCGCCGCCGCATAGGCGGCGTCCACGGCGCGCAGCACCTCGCTCACGCCCTTGCCCGACTTGGCCGAGATGAACAGCGTCTGCGCGAACGACAGGAACCCGGCCTTGTAGCCCAGCTCGGCCTTGATGCGATCGCGGGCGCTCTTGTCGGCCGCGTCCCATTTGTTGACCGCGACCACCACCGCGCGGCCGCGCTCGAGGATGTAGCCGGCGACGTGCGCGTCCTGGTCGGAGATGCCCTCGACCGCGTCGAGCACCAGCACCGCCACGTTAGCCGCCTCGACCGCCTGCAGCGTCTTGACGATGGAGAACTTCTCGACCTCGGCGCCGTGGGAGCGGCCGCGCTTGCGCAGGCCCGCGGTGTCCACCAGCGTGTACTTGCGCCCGCCGCGCTCGAACGGCACCTCGATCGCGTCGCGCGTGGTGCCGGGCTCGCCGTGCGCGATCACGCGCTCCTCGCCGACCAGCGCGTTCACCAGCGTGGACTTGCCGACATTGGGCCGGCCCACGAAAGCGACACGCGGATGCTTTTCGTCTCTTTCTTCGGGATGCTCTTGATCCGGAAAGGGCCGAAGGACGGCGTCCATCAGCGCAGGCACGCCGCTGCCGTGGGCGGCCGAGATCGCCGCAGGAGGGCCCAGGCCGAGCTCGTGGAACTCGGCCACCGCCGTCTCCGGCTCGAGGCCCTCGGCCTTGTTGACCGCGATCCAGACGCGCTGCTTGAGCCGCCGCAGCCGCTCCGCGATCACCCGGTCGCCCGGAGCGAGGCCCGCGCGCGCATCGGTGACCAGGATCACCGCGTCCGCCTCGACGATCGCCTGCTCGGTCTGGCGCGCCATGTCCGAGTAGATGTCCTTCGGCACGTCGGGCTCCAGTCCGCCCGTGTCGATGACGACGTAGGCACGCTCGCCGAGCCGCCCGTCGCCGTAGTGGCGGTCGCGCGTCACGCCCGGAACGTCGACCACGATCGCGTCGCGCCGGCGCGTGAGGCGGTTGAACAGCGTGCTCTTGCCGACGTTCGGCCGCCCGACCAGCGCAATCACCGGCTTCATGGCGGCGGCGTCAGTTCAGGGTCAGCGCGTACAGCCCGCCCGCCTGCGTCTGCACGAGGACCCCGGCCGGCAGGCGCAGCGGCGCCGCGCGGATCGCGCTGCCGTCGGTCGCCGCGCGCGCGACGAACGCGCCGGACTCGCGCGCCATGAAGTGCACGAAGCCCTGCAGGTCGCCGGCCGCCACCTCGGTGCCGAGCGGCAGCGGCAGCGAGAGCTGGCGGTTGGCCAGGCGGTCCTGCTTCCAGATGCTGCGGCCGCTGTTGCGGTCGAGCGCGTGCACGGCGCCCTTGTCGTCGGCGACGAACGCGTAGCGCGCGTCGAAGCTGACGCCCGTGAGCGTCGACATCTCGCGCGACCAGATCGGGGCTCCCTTGGCGGCGTCGTAGCAGGCGACGCGCCCCTGATAGGCGCCCGCGCAGACTTCGCGCCCGAGCACCGCCGGCTCGCCGACGATGTCGGTCACGCGCTCGAGCTCGGTGGCGCCCTTGGGCAGCGCCACGGTCGCCTCCCAGCGCAGGCTGCCGTTCGCGAGCGAGATCGCCGCGAGCTTGCCGCCCGAGAAGCCGGCGTAGACCGAGCCCGGCCCGACGCTCAGGCCCACGGGCGAGCGAACGATGAGCGAGGCCGCGGCGCGTTGGTAGACCCAGCGCCGCTTGCCGTCGGCGGCGCTGAACGCGAAGATGCGGCTGTCGGCGCTGCGCACGAGCACCAGCTCGTCGGTGAACTTGGGCGCGGCCAGCACCTCGCTGGAGACGCGCGCGCGCCAGCGCACGGCGCCCGTCTGCGCGTCGAGCGCGTACACCTCGCCCTCGTCGGTGGCGACCACCGCGAGCGTGCCGTCGCTGCCCACGCCGCCCGACAGGCGCTTGCCGACCGAGACGCGCCATTTCGCCTGGCCGGTCGCGGCATCCAGCCGCGCCACGGTGCCCGCGCGCGAGGCGGCGTAGACGGCGTCGCCCGCGAGCGCCGGCGTGAACACGAAGGCCTCGGCCGCGCCGATGCTCGCGGTCCAGAGCGTCTTCACGCCCTGCGGATTGGTGAGCGCGGGCAGCTCCGCGGGCTTCGGCCCGGTCGGGCCGCCGCTGAACCAGTCGACCGGGTTCAGGCTCACGTCGGGCAGGCTCGAGCACGCGGCGAGGCCGGCCGCGAGCGCGAGCGCGGCCGCGAGGCGGGGGCGGCGCATGCTCAGCCCCCGAGCGCGTCCAGGCGCAGCTGCACGCTCGCGCGCAGCGCGGCTTCGCGCTCGCCCGCCTTCTCGATCGCGAGCTTGTAGGCGGCCTTCGCCTCGGCGGGCTGGTTCTTCGCCACCAGCACGTCGCCTTTGAGCGCCGCGTACTGCGCGGCCATCGCCTCGGCGTGCGCGGCGCCGAGCAGCGCGAGCGCCTCGTCGTAGGCCTTGTCGTCCAGCAGCACGCCCGCGAGGCGCAGACGCGCGATGTCCCTGAGCTCGTCCGAGGGCGAGCGCTCGGTCACCCACTGCAGCTGCGCGCGCGCGTCCTTCAGCTCGCCGCGCTCGAAATGGAAGCGCGCCGCGGCGAGCGCGCCCATGCTCGCGTACAGCGTGCGCGGGTAGGACTCGACGAGCGTGCCGCCGGCGTCGCGCAGCGACTTTGCATCGCCCGCCTGCATCGCCTTCACCAGGCCGTCGTAGAGCGCCGCCGCCTCGCCCGCCTGCTTTGCCTGCCAGTAGCGCCAGCCCTGCCAGCCGCCCGCGCCGACCGCGACTGCGAGCAGCACCGCGGCGATTGTCGTGCCGTTGTCCTTCCACCAACCCTTCAGCTGCGCGAGCTGTTCCTGCTCTTCGAGATCGTATGCCATCGCTTTGTCAGGCCACCGGTAATTGCAGCATGTTCGCCACCGAGCGCAGCAGGTCGCCCCGAGCACAGCTCGTCTCGGTCCTGGCCGCGAGGTCCTTGATCTTCACCGCGCCGCGCGCCGCCTCGTCGCCGCCGACGATGAGCGCGACGCGAAAGCCCTTCCTTTCCGCGTACTCGAACTGCTTGCGCAGCTTGGCCGGCTCCAGATAGACCTCGGTGTTGATTCCGGCCTCGCGCAGCGCGCGGCCCAGCTCGAGGTAAGCCGACATGGGCTGGTCCTCCATGGTCGTGACCAGCACCTCGGCCGGCGTGCGCCGCGGCGCTTTGAGCAGCCCGGCCTCGCTCAGTCGGGAGAAGAGCCGGGTCAGGCCGATGGAGATGCCCACGCCCGGGAGCCGGGTGTCGGTGAAATAGCCGGCGAGGTCGTCGTAGCGGCCGCCCGAGCAGATGCTGCCCACTTCGGGCGAGTTCACGAGCGAGGTCTCGTAGATCGTGCCCGTGTAGTAGTCCAGCCCGCGCACCACGCCGAGGTCGAAGGCGAACGCGGACTCGGGAACGCCGAAATCGCGCATCGCGGCGACGATCTTCCGCGCCTCCTCCATTCCCTGCCGCAGGGTGTCGTTCGGCGCCATTTCGGTCAGCGCGGCGAAGGTCGCCTGCGTGCCGCGTTTGCCTGCGATCAGGTCGTACAAGCGATCCGCGTCCTTCGCCGACAGCCCCTCCTGGCCGAGCGCCTTTCTGGTGTGCGCGGCGTCTTCTTTCTCCGTCTTGTCCAGCAGCCGCAACACCGCGGACGACTTCGACTCGTGTACCCCGAAGTTCTGCAGCACGCCGCGCAGCACCTTGCGGTTGTTGATGCGGATCAGGAACTCGCCGATGCCCATCTCGCGGAACACGCGGTAGATCACGCCCGGGATCTCCGCCTCCGCGAGGTATCCCAGCCTCTCGCGGCCGATGATGTCGATGTCGCACTGGTAGAACTCGCGGAAGCGGCCCTTGCGCGCCTGCGGCGTCTCGCCGCGCCAGACCCGCTGGATCTGGTAGCGGCGGAACGGGAACGCCAGCTCGCGCTCGTGCATCGCGACGAAGCGCGCGAGCGGCACCGTGAGGTCGAAGCGCATCGCGCCCTTGGTCGCCGCCTCGTCGTCGGGGTCGTCGGCGAGGCGCCGCAGCCCGTAGATTTCCTTCTCGATGCCGCCCTTGGAGGTCAGCACCTCCTTGCGCTCGGCCGAGGGCGTCTCGAGCGGCAGGAAGCCGAACAGCTCGAAGTTGCGCCGGATGAGGTCGACCAGGGCGTTGAACTGCAGCTGCTCGCGGGGCAGGTATTCCTGGTCGAAGCCCCGCAGCAGCGCCGGCTTGACCTTGCTCACGCGGCCTTGATCCCGATGGTCTTGGGCCGCCGGCGCCGCGCGCCGGGCGCGTAGTTGTCCTCGACGTACTTCTGCACGATGGCCTGGAACTCCTCGGCGATGCGCTCGCCCTTCAGCGTCACGGTCTTCTCGCCGTCGACGTAGACGGGCGCGGCCGGCGACTCGTTGGTGCCCGGCAGGCTGATGCCGACGTCGGCGTGCTTGGACTCGCCGGGGCCGTTCACCACGCAGCCCATCACCGCCACCTTCATGTCCTCGACGCCCGGGTAGCGCTGCTTCCAGATGGGCATCTGCGCGCGCAGATACGATTGGATGCGCTGCGCGAGCTCCTGGAAGAACGTGCTCGTGGTGCGGCCGCAGCCCGGGCAGGCCGCCACCATCGGCGTGAAGCTGCGCAGGCCCATGGTCTGCAGCAGCTCCTGCGCGACCAGAACTTCGCGCGTGCGGTCGCCGTTCGGCTCGGGCGTGAGCGAGACCCGGATCGTGTCGCCGACGCCTTCCTGCAGCAGCACCGCCATCGCCGCCGCCGAGGCGACGATGCCCTTCGAGCCCATGCCGGCCTCGGTGAGGCCCAGGTGCAGCGCGTGGCCGCAGCGCCGCGCGAGCTCCCGGTACACGCCGATCAGGTCCTGCACGCCGCTCACCTTGCAGGAGATGACGATGCGCTCGGCGGGCAGGCCGAGCTTCTCGGCGAGCGCCGCGGACTCCACCGCGGAGACGATGAGCGCCTCGCGCATGACCGCGTCGGCGCCCAGCGGCGCGGCGCGGCGCGCGTTCTGATCCATCATGCGCGCGAGCAGCTCCTGGTCGAGGCTGCCCCAGTTGACGCCGATGCGCACCGGCCTGCCGTGCTCGAGCGCGGCGCCGATCATCATCGCGAACTGGTCGTCGCGCTTCGCGCCCTTGCCGACGTTGCCGGGATTGATGCGGTACTTGGCGAGCGCCCGCGCGCAGTCCGGGAACTGCGTGAGCAGCTTGTGGCCGTTGTAGTGGAAGTCCCCCACCAGCGGCACGTCGCAGCCCATCGCGTCCAGGCGCTCGCGGATCGGCGCCACCTGCGCCGCGGCCTCGGGCGTGTTCACCGTGATGCGCACGAGCTCCGAGCCCGCGCGCCAGAGCTCGAACGCCTGCCGCGCGGTCGCCTCGGCGTCCGCCGTGTCGGTGTTGGTCATCGACTGGACGACGATCGGCGCGCCGCCGCCGATCGCGACCTTGCCGACCATCACCCCGGTGGAGTTCCTGCGCGGCATCGGAGGACGCGGGCTCAGTCGAGCGTGAAGCGCGCCACCTCGACCTTGACGTACGGCGCGAGGTCGATCGGCTGGTCGTCGTAGGTGAGGCTCACGTACTGCGCGTTGCCGATCACCAGGGAGAACGGCGGCCGGCCCTCCACCACCTGCTCGGTGCCCCCGGCGTTGAGCCGCGAGGTGAGCAGCTTGTCGCCGCGGCCGTGGATCTCGACCCAGGACTCGCGCTCGTACTTGAGGCGCAGGCGGCGCACGCCCTCGGCCAGCGCGGCCGGCGCGTCCGTGGCGGGCGCCGCCGGCGTCGCGGCGGCCTCCGGTGCCGCGACGCCACCCGGCCCGATCGCCATCGCGCCCACCGACACCGCGCTCGAGGCGAGCTGCGCCGGCTCCTTCGGCGCGGGCGCCTGCGCCGCCGCGGGCACGAAGGTGAGGCGCGCCGCGTCCGTGCGATCGCGCCGCCATTCGAATAGCACGCCCGCGATCACCGCGAGCAACGCGAGCGAGAGCGCCGCGTAGACGAGGTTGGTGCGCCGCGCGCTGTCGGTGATCGGGATCGGCTGGCGCGCCGAAGCCACGGCGTCGGTGTTGTCGGGCACCGCGACGCGCCCGGCGATGCGCTGCACCAGCGGCTCGGGGTCCAGCCGCAGCAGGCGCGCGTAAGCGCGCACCATGCCGCGCGCGAACGTGCCGGCCGGCAGCGTCTCGTAGCGCCCTTGCTCGAGCGCCTCGATCTGCCGCGCCGCGAACTTCAGCTGCTGCGCGACGTCGGCGACCGTGAAGCCGAGCGCGACGCGCGCCCGCGACAGCTCTTCGCCGACGCCGTCGCCGGCGCCGGCCGCGATGCCGTCGGCCTCAGTCATACGCGCCGCGCTGCAGCAGCTGGTATTCGGGCGAGCCGCTGAAGCGGCGCCGCAGCTGGGCGGCGTAGCTGCTCTCGGCGATGCGCTCGCCCGCCTTGCGCTCTACGCGCAGCGCGAGCCAGAGCGACTCGGCCGTCGGCTCGACGAGCTTGTTGAAGCGCGACACGTACTTGCGCGCCTCGTCGAGGTTGCCCTGCCTGTAGCGGAGCTGGCCCATCTGCAGCAGCGTCACCGGCTCGTTCGGCTCCAGCTGCAGCGCACGCTGGAAGAACTGCTCGGCGTCCTGGAGCTTGTTCTTGCGCATCGAGCAGCTGCCGGCGGCCGTGTACGAGCGCGACGGCGTCGGATAGAGCGGATTCTGCACGGCCAGCATGAAGTACTTGATCGACTCGTCCTCGCGCCCGGTGTAGCACAGGAACAGGCCGTAGTTGTGGTTGAGGTTCGGGTCGCCCGGCGCCAGGCTCAAGGCGCGCTCGAAGCTGGACTGCGCGAGCGCGTTCTCGCGCAGCTCCATGTAGACGAGCCCGTAGAGGCCGTAGGCAGGCGCATAGCCGGAGTCGGCGGCCGTCGCCGTGCGCAGCTCCTCCAGCGCCACCGCCATGTTGCCGCGCGTGAAGTAGAGGGACGCGAGGTCGGTGTGGATCTTGGCGCGGTTGCGCGGCTCCGAGGAGTCGCCGGTCTGCGTCACCGGCTCGATCTTTGCGCCTTCGCCGGTGCCGCCCATCTTGGCGCAGCCGGCCGCGAGCAGCGCGGCGAGGGCTGCCGCGGCAAGGAGGATCGTGCCAGGTTTCATGCGCGCAGCTCCTCGATCGGGATGGTGCGGCTCCGCCGCGTGCGATCGGCGACCTCGCCGGCGAGCTGGCCGCAGGCCGCGTCGATGCCGTCACCGCGGGTCTTGCGCGTGGTCACCGTGATGCCGCCGCGCTGCAGCACCTCGGCGAAGCGCCGCACGCGCTCGGCGGGCGAGCGCTTGAAGCCGGAGTCGGGGAACGGATTGAACGGAATGAGGTTGAACTTGCAGCGCACTCTTGCGGCGACGCCGAGCAGCGCCATCGCCTGCGCGTCCGAGTCGTTGACGCCCTCGAGCATCACGTACTCGAAGGTGATGAAGTCGCGCGGCGCGCGCTCCAGGTACCGGTTGCAGGCCTTCAGCAGCTCGCGGATCGGGTACTTGCGGTTGACCGGCACGAGGCGGTCGCGCAGCGCGTCGTCGGGCGCGTGCAGCGATACCGCGAGCGCCACCGGGCATTCCGCGGCCAGGCGGTCCATGCCGGGCACCACGCCCGAGGTCGAGACGGTCACGCGCCGCCGCGACAGCCCGTAGCCGTTCTCGTCGATCATCAGGCGGGCGGCCGGGATCACGGCATCCAGGTTCATCGTCGGCTCGCCCATGCCCATGAAGACCACGTTGCTGATCGCGCGGTTCCCCGCGCCTACCGCTCCGGCGCGGCCGTGCACGCCGAGCGCGCGGTTCGCCAGCCAGAGCTGGCCGACGATCTCGGCGGCGGAGAGGTTCCGGTTGAAGCCCTGCTTGCCGGTGGAGCAAAACGCGCAGTCCAGCGTGCAGCCGGCCTGGCTCGAGACGCACAGCGTGCCGCGGCCCTCCTCGGGAATGAACACCGCCTCGACCGCGTTGGCGCCGTCGACCTTGAGCAGCCACTTGCGCGTGCCATCGGCCGAGCTGCTGTCGCCCGCCACCGCCGGCGGCTCGATCGCGGCCGACGCGGCGAGCTTCGCGCGCAACTCGCGCGCGATGTCGGTCATCTCGCCGAATCCGGCCGCGCCGCGCCGGTGGATCCATTTGAGGACCTGGCGCGCGCGGAACGGCTTTTCGCCGAGGCCGGCGAAGAAGCGCTCCATGCCTTGCGCGTCAAGCCCGAGGAGGTTGGTGGCCATGGCCCTACCTCGGGAAGACCTCGCAGCCCGGGAAGAAATAGGCGATCTCGGTGCGCGCGGTCTCCGCGGCGTCCGAGCCGTGCACCGCATTGGCGTCGATCGACTGCGCGAAGTCGGCGCGGATCGTGCCCTTGGCGGCCTTCTTCGGGTCGGTCGCGCCCATGAGCTCCCGGTTCCGCGCGATCGCGTTCTCGCCCTGCAGCACCTGCAGCAGCACCGGACCGGAGATCATGAACTCCACCAGGTCCTTGAAGAACGGCCGCTCGCGGTGCACCGCGTAGAAGCCCTCGGCCTGCGCGCGCGACAGGTGCAGCATGCGCGCCGCGACGATCTTCAGCCCCGCGGCCTCGAAGCGCGCGAGAATCTGTCCAATCGCGTTTTTCGCCACCGCGTCGGGCTTGATGATGGAAAAGGTGCGTTCTACGGCCATGCCGGAATCCCCGGAGCCTTTCTGTCGAATAATCGGCGAGTATAGCATGCCGCACCGCAGTTTCACGTAAAAACAAGGGCTTGCGCACATGTACGCCACGCTGAAAGTCGATCTGAAGGGAGCCGTCGCGACGGTCACTCTGAACCGTCTGGAAGCGCGCAACGCGATGTCCGCGCGGCTGATGCGCGAGATGATCGCCTGCGCCGGAAGGCTCGCCGGGAAGAGCGAGCTCGACGTGGTGATCGTGCGCGGCGCGGGAAAGTGGTTCTCGGCGGGCGCGGACCTGCGCGACGCGCGGCGCTGGGGAAATGGCGAGCTGCCGCTCGACCGGCAGCGCGAGATCGCCTCGCTCGGCTACCGCATGGCGCGCGCCTGGGAGGAGCTGCCGCAGATCACCATCGCGGCGATCGAGGGCTACGCGATCGGAGGCGGGCTCGCCCTCGCCGCGGCGCTCGACTGGCGCGTGATCGCCGCGGACGCGTTCGTTTCGCTGCCGGAGATCTCGCTCGGCATTCCGCTCACCTGGGGAACGCTGCCGCGCCTGGTGAACCTCGTAGGCCCCGCGCGCGCCAAGCGCCTCGCGATCCTGTGCGAGCGCATTCCGGCCGCCGAAGCGAAGGCGATGGCGCTGGTGGACTACGTAGCGCCCCCCGGCAAGGCGATGGCGGAGGCTCGCGCGCTGGCGAAGAAGGTGCTCGCCCTGCCCCGCAACTCGGTGCGCATGACGAAGGAATCGGTGAACGCCTACGCCAGCATCGGCGCGCACGCCTCGAGCCACATGGCGCACGACCAGGTGCAGCTCGCCGCGGCGAGCGCGGAAGCGCGCGCCGCGCGCGAGGCCTTCACGCAGCGGCGTCGCGGAAGCGCGCCTGGATCTCGCGCAGCCTGGCGAGATTGAAGGCGAGCGCCTCGACGCAGTCGGCGTCGAATTTCGTGCGCGCGAGCTTGCGCAGCCAGGCGAGCGCTTCCTCGTTCGACCAGGAGGGCTTGTAGGGGCGCGCGCTGGTGAGCGCGTCGAACACGTCGGCGACCGCGACGATGCGCGCCTCGAGCGGGATTGCGCCCTCCTTCAGTCCCTGCGGGTAGCCCTTGCCGTCCAGCGTCTCGTGGTGCGACTCGGCGATGTGGCGCAGCAGGTCGAGGCCGTCCAGGCGCTCCAGGCCGAAATTGCGCGCGATCGCGTCCACCATCTCGCGGCCGCGCGTGGTGTGCAGCTTCATCTCGCCGCGCTCGGCCTCCGTGAGCCGGCCGTCCTTGAGCAGGATGCGGTCCGGCACCGCCAGCTTGCCCAGGTCGTGCAGCGGCGCGAACTCGAAGATCTGCTCGATCACCGCGTCGTCGAGGTCGGCGACGCCGGCGCCCGCGAGATGCTGCGCGATCAGGCGCGAATAGCGCGCCATGCGGTCCATGTGGGCGCCGGTCTCCGGATCGCGGAAATGCACCATGTCGTGGGCGGTCTTCACGGCCGCGGCGAGGATGCGCACCGCGAGCATCTCGGCCGTGACGATCGCGGTGATGAGGTGCGCGTAGACGTCCAGCAGCCGCAGCGCCGGCGCGTCGAAGCGGCCGGTCGCGCGCGAATTGAAGAACACGAACCCCCAGAACGCGCCGTCGAGGCACATCGGCACCGTGTAGCTCGAGCGAAAGCCGTCCTGCGAGAGCACGCGCGTGTGCAGGTGGCGGCCGCTCCTGAACAGCGCGAGGTCCTGCACCACGCGCGGCCGCCGCGTGCGGACGATCTCGCCGAGCGAAGGCGAATCCGCGAGCGGCGATTCGTAGCGCACGAGGTCGTTCTTGCCCGGCGAGCTGGCGAGGAAGGTCTTCAGCAGGTCGGTCTTCGGGTCGTAGGCGGCGACCGAGATGCGGTCGACGAACTCGAGCTGGGCGTAGAGCGCCTCGTGGATCGCCGCGAGCTTCTCCTCCAGCGCGAGCGAGCCGTTGAGCGCCTCGAGCGCATCGTCGTGCCACTGAAGCAAGACGCTGGCTTGGCTTTCCATCCTTGACGGATACCGCGTTTGAACGATCGGCGATTGACGCAAATCAACCGGCGCGCGGCGCTTTGCGGCAATCATTCTCCGGGATGGACCTGCATCCCCTCCGCCAGCCTTCGCGCCGCGAGATCCTAGCCGCCGGTTCCGCGGCGATGGCAGTATCCGTTCTGCCGGGCTGCTCGAGCGTCGCGTCGCGCGCGGATGCGCCGCTCGCGACTCGGCCGATTCCAAGCAGTGGCGAACGGCTGCCCGTCGTCGGCATCGGCACGGCGATCGTCTTCGACTTCGGGAGCGACGCGGCAACATATGCCGAGCGGCGAAAAGTTCTCCAAGCGCTGGTCGCGGGCGGCGGCAAGCTCGTCGACACGGCGGCAGAGTACGGCCGCGCCGAAGATCGGGTCGGCGAACTCGTCACCGAACTCGGCGTCCGCGACGAGCTCTTTCTCGCCACGAAATTCAGCATCAAGCTGGATCGCGCCGGCGCCGCAGCATCGATGCGGGCTTCGCTGCACCGCCTGAAGACGAACCGCGTCGATCTCATGCAGGCATGGAACGTCGGCGAGGCGAGCTACGATTTCGGCCCGCTGCGCGACTGGCAGCGGCAGGGCCTGTGCCGGTACGTCGGCATGACGACCAGCTTTTCCAGGCAATACGATGCGTTCGGCAAGGTGCTGGCGCGCGCGCGGCCGGATTTCGTGCAGCTGAACTACTCCATCGGCGACCGCGAGGCGGAAGACGCCCTTCTCCCGGCTGCCGCTGACGCGGGCGCCGCCGTGCTCGTCAACCTGCCGTTCGGACGCAATTCGCTGTTCAAGCAGGCGGCCGGCCGGCCGCTGCCGGACTTTGCCGCCGAATTCGGCGCCGCGACCTGGGCCCAGTTCTTCCTGAAGTTCATCCTCTCGCACCCTGCGGTGACGGCAGTGATTCCGGGCACCGACAAGCCGGAGTACATGCTGGACAACCTGCAGGCAGGCCGCGGAATTCTGCCGGACGCCGCGCTGCGCAGGCGGATGATCCAATACTGGAACTCGCTCGTGTAGGCCGCGCCGCCTAGGCCGATCGGCGCCAGTAAGGCTGGATGCCGCCGGCGCGTCCAGCATTCGCATAGCGGACGTCGATGCCCACTCCAGGGACCCAGACCAAGTCGGCTCCGCAGTACAGCAGCGGCAGCCGCTCGCGCTCCCAAGGCGGGATGCCCGCTTCCTGGAACAGGTTCTTCAGCGTGCGCCGGGGCCGCGCGGGGTCGGGCTGCAGGCGCTCGCCGCCCGAGCGCCGGCGCACCTCGAATCCGCCGCGCCGCACCAGGCGCGGATCGATGCCGCTGCCGCGCACCCTGCGAAAGCGCAGCTCGCCGCCGGGCAGCTCGAGCTTCGTCTCGCCATTCCAGATTTGGGGCTGAAATCCCCGATCGTCCTTGCCTCTGCTCTCTACGAAGATTCTCTTCTTGTAGATACGAAGCATCTTTCTATCGTGTGCGATGGCGCCGCGGCCGGCGCTCATCTGCTTGAGCATTTCCAGGAGCTTCGCCTCGCTCGGCGCGCGCAGCCCCTTGCCCTTCAGGTAGGCGCGCAGCAGGGCGCGCGCATCCAGCTCGGCGGCCGCGAAGTGGCGCGCGGCGCGCGCCAGGCTCTCGCGCCAGCGCGGAAAGCGCGTCTCCAGCAGCGGGCCGACGCGGCGGCGAAGGAAATTGCGCGTGAGCGACTCGTCGGCGTTCGACTCGTCCTCGATCCAGGCGAGGCGCTCGCGCGCGGCGTAGGCTCGGATCGCGCTGCGCGGCACGCCGAGCAGCGGTCGCAGCAGCGCCTTGCGGCCGAGCTCGCCGACCGCCGGCATGCCGCTCGCGCCGGCGCGTCCCGCGCCCCGCAGCAGGTTCAGCAGAACCGTCTCGGCCTGGTCGTCGAGATGATGCGCGAGCGCGATCGCGTCGGCGGGCACCTTTGCGAGGGCTGCGCGGCGCGCGGTGCGCGCCGCCGCCTCCAATCCATGAGCCTGCTTCTTGACCTTCACCGTCATGGTCTTGAACGGAACATCCAGTGCAAGGCAAAAACGCGAACAGAATTTCTGCCAATCCTCCGAGTTCGGACTCAGGCCGTGGTTGACGTGCACGGCCGACAGCCGGTAGCCGAAATGCGGCGCGAAGCGATGCAGCAGGTGCAGCAGGACGACCGAATCGAGGCCGCCCGACAATCCCACCGCCACGCGCTTGCCGCGCAGGGGCGCCAGCGCCGAGAGATCAGCGTTCGGCGGCTTCCTTGAAGCGGCCATAAGCCATGATGCGCTCGAGGCGCTGTTCGACCAGGTCCTTGGGCTTTCGCTCCAGCAGCTCGAGCAGCGTCTCGGCGAGCGCCTTCTTCAGCGTCGCCGCCGTCGCCTCCGGGTCGCGGTGCGCGCCGCCGGGCGGCTCGGCCACGACGCGGTCGACGAGACCGAGCGTCTTCAGCCGGCTGGCGGTGATGCCGAGCGTCTCGGCGGCCTCGGGGGCCTTGTCGGCGCTCTTCCAGAGGATCGAGGCGCAGCCCTCGGGCGAGATCACCGAGTAGGTCGCGTGCTGCAGCATGAGGACCGCGTCGCCCACCGCGATCGCCAGCGCCCCGCCCGAGCCGCCCTCGCCGATCACCGTGACGATGATCGGCGTCTTCAGGCTCGCCATCGCGTACAGGTTGCGGCCGATCGCCTCCGACTGGTTGCGCTCCTCGGCGTCGATTCCGGGATAGGCGCCGGGCGTGTCGACGAACGTGAACACGGGCAGCGAGAACTTCTCCGCGAGCTGCATCAGGCGCAGCGCCTTGCGGTAGCCCTCGGGCCGCGGCATGCCGAAATTTCGCAGGATCTTTTCCTTCGTGTCGCGGCCCTTCTGGTGGCCGATCACGACGCAGGCCTCGCCCTCGAAGCGCGCGAGCCCACCGACGATCGAGGCGTCGTCGCCGGCGGCGCGGTCCCCGTGCAGCTCCTCGAAGCCGCTGAACATCAGGCCGACGAAATCGAGCGTGTACGGGCGCTGCGGGTGGCGCGCCACCTGCGCCACCTGCCAGGGCGTGAGCTTGGCGTAGATCTCCTTGGACAGCGCCTGGCTCTTCTTGGTGAGGCGCTGGATCTCCTCGGAGATGTCGACCGCCGAGTCCTCGTGCGCGTAGCGCAGCTCCTCGATGCGCCCTTCCAGCTCGGCCACCGGCTGCTCGAAGTCGAGAAAGACGGTTTTCATCCCGCCCTCGTCTGCATGGGGGTCAGTATTCTACCGGCACCGGATCGAGCGACCGCCAGAGGTACCAGGTGGCGACCGAGCGCCACGGCCGCCAGGTCTCGCCGCGCCGCCGCAGGGTCGCGAGCGAAACCTTGCGGCCCCCGTGGTAGGCGAGCCGCAGCCCCTTCTGCAGGCCGAGATCGTCGAGCGGGAACACGTCGGGCCGCAGCAGGTTGAACATCAGGAACATCTCCGCGGTCCAGCGGCCGATGCCGCGCACCTGCGTGAGGTCCTCGACGATCGCCTCGTCCTCCATCTGCGGCCAGCGGTGCACGTGCACCTTGCCGTCGGCAAATCGCCGCGCAAGATCGCGGATGTACTCGCACTTGCGACCCGACAGGCCGCAGATTCTGAGATGCGTCGTTCTTGCTCGAATTAAGGTTTCCGGACTGACAACGGAAACATGCTCGACAAGGCGATTCCAAACACTCTGGGCCGCCTTCACGGAGATCTGCTGGCCGACGATCGCGCGCGCGAGCGTGTGGAACGGGTCGCCGCGCGGCACGAGGTGCACGCGCGGATGCCGGCGGATGATCGCCGCCATGACCGGGTCGCCGCGCGCCAGCGACCGTTTCGCCTGGTCCCAATACGCCGGCTTGTCCGGCGTCCTGCGATCGGGCTTCACTCGGACCCGCTGAGCGGCAGGTTCAGAATCAGGTTCTGCGGCTTCATCTTCACCACGCCCTCCTCGTCCGCCGCCAGCGCCAGGTAGACCGAGCGCCCGGCGATGTCGCGGCGCATCTCATCCGGGTTTTCGAACGCCAGGCGGAACAGCGAGAGGATGCGCCGCATGCGCCCGGCCTCGACGTCCTCGCCGGCCCAGAGCGCGTTCAGGATCGCGGTCGCTTCCGCATCCAGGCCGATGTGCCAGGCCCAGCGCGGCTCCTCGATGTGCCGGATCGCCTCGACCCGGACTTCGATCTCCCGGAAATGGCGGATCCAGGCTTCGATGACCCTGCAGAACGCGTCCAGCGCGGCGCGGCCGTAAGTCAGGCTGATGACGGTGTCGTGGCGCGACTCGCGCTCCCAGTACAGCGCGGCGTTCTGCCGGTCGAGCACGTCGAGGTTCGCCGTCGCGGTGGCACCCTGCGCCTCGACGATCAGGCGGCCGAGGCTGCCGTATTTCGAGCCCGAGGCGTGCATCTCGACCGTCTCCAGGTCGGCGAGCAGCACGTGGCCGTCCTGGACGGTCGCCTTCTGCTCGCGGAAGAAGAGCTCGGCCGCGCGCAGGCGCAGCGGGTCGTCGCAGCCTTCGAGGATGTTGCGCAGCACTACGTGCGCAATCTGCTGCACGAACAGGGGCGGAATGTCCACGTCGCCCTTGAACAGATTCATGTAGCAGCCCTCGAGGCTGCCGGCCTTCAGCAGCCGGTCGCGAAAGCGCAGCAATACTTCGTAGTTGTGCCGC
>Ga0335082_10004343_pt1 | contig 15441 bp, 13 predicted proteins | sample Lox_Sample_41_FD_206718 | JGI IMG/M metagenome (GOLD analysis project Ga0335082, IMG submission 206718) | Soil microbial communities from Loxahatchee National Wildlife Refuge, Florida, United States - Lox_Sample_4.1 | ecosystem: Environmental > Terrestrial > Soil > Wetlands | place: USA...
CGGACAAGCATCTCGGCCCAGTCGGTCGCCTCGGTGCCACCCGCCCCGGCGCTCACCGTGATGAGAGCCGATCGATCGTCGTACTCGCCGGAGAAGAGGAGGGCGGTCCGTTCGCGCTGGAAATCCCGGGCCAGCTCGTCGGCTTCGCGGTCGACCTCGGTCCGCAGCTCGGCGTCGCCGGACTCGTCGGCGAGCTCCAGGAGCTCGAGGAGGTCGAGGGCCCGGCGCTCGAGCGACTGCCACAGATCGACCTCGGTGCGGAGGCCGTCGGCCTGGCGCAGGACGCGCTGGGCGGCGCGCTGGTCGTCCCAGAAACCGGGTGCTGCGGTCAGCGCCTCGAGCTCGGCGAGGCGGGCGGATCTGACCGGAAGGTCAAAGACGCCCCGAGGTCGATCGGATCCGCTCGGCGAGGTCGCGGATGGCGGAGGAGTCCACCTAGTTCCGCGCCTGCAGGTCCTGGAGCAGGATCGGTCGGAGCTCGATGAGCCGCAGGGCGGTCTTGCTCCGGACGACGACGGGGTTCACGCAGGGACAGTAGCTGTTGTGGGGGCAGACGCCGCAATTGCCGTCACAGTCCAGGGCGGCCGCGTAGCTGCAGGTCCGGCAGTCACGCTCGCAGGCGATGAGATCGACGAACGTGGCTTCCTCGGCCTGCTTCACGTGGTCCCTCTCCTCCAGGTGGAACGTGGCTGGGGCGGCGGGGTGTTCGCAGCGGCGCTCCGCGCTCGGTCTGGGGGTCTGGGCGAGCGGGGGGCCGCGGGGATTTCGATGAGTATAGGGGCTCAAATCCGCGCCGCCAAGAGGGGAAACCGGCCGGACGGCGCGTTTTTCGTACCTCCGCCGCGAGGGGGCGTCGCGGTCCTCGCACGGACCCGCCTCCGGGACCGCTGCGGCGGCCTATTGGTCGGACGGGCCGAAGTCGCCGGCCGTCGCCTGCCGGGCGAACAGGTAGAGGGCGATGCCGCCGAGCTCGTGGACGGTGGCGTCGAGCTTGCGGCCCATGTCGGACTCGATCCGGCTCGTCGGGGTCGGCGAGCCCCAGGCGGTGAGGCCGAGGTCGCCGGCGATCATGAGGACCCGGAGCATGTGGGTCGGGTCGCTCACGAAGACGCCGCTGTGGATCCCCCGATCGTGGAAGATCGTCGCGACGGAGTCGAGCGACTCGAGCGTCGTCCGGCCGCGATCCTCCATGACGATCGCGTCAACGGGCACCCCGTGGGCGACGGCGTAGTCGCGGGCCGTAGCTGCCTCGGTCGTCCGGTCGCCGTCGGCCTTGCCGCCGGTCACGACGAGGAGTGGCGCCACTCCGTGTTTGAACAGCTCGATCGCGTGGTCGAGGCGGGCGGCGAAGACCGGCGACGGCCGGCCGTCGTACTGGGCCGCACCGAGGACGACGATCGCATCCGAGGGACGCTGCTCATCCTGATCGCCCTGCTGCCAGATCCGGATCGTGGCATAGGCGGCGAGGGCGCTCAGTCCCAGGAGCGCCGCCAGGCCGATGAGGATGAGATCGCGGATCCGGGTGGGTGTCGTCAGCGACCGTGGCACTTCTTGTACTTCAGGCCGGACCCGCAGAAGCACGGATCGTTGCGGCCTATACGGGCCCCCGAAGGCGTGAAGCCGGGACGAAGCGCCCCGTTCCCGCCGGTCCCCCTGGCGACCGCCTCGTCGCCGAGCGACTCGACCACCCCCCGCGTCGAAGGCCCGGCCGGCAGGCTGCCGCCGATCCGCGGGCCCGACGCCGCACCAGCCGTGGCCGCACCAGCCGTGGCCGCACCAGCCGTGGCCGCAGCCGCCGTCGCCGCACCCGCCGTCGCCCGACGAGCGGTCCCGGCATCGCGGACCGCCGCCGCCCCGGCCGCGAGGTCCGACGCGAGCTGGGCCTCCTCGGCGGCCGGAGACGGGGCCGCGTTGCGGGTGACGGTCACGCGGAAGATCGTGGTCGCGACCTGGTGGCGGATGAACGAGCGGAGCTCCTCGTAGAGCGAGAAGGCTTCCTTCTTGAACTCGTTTAGCGGGTCCTGCTGGGCATAGCCGCGAAGGCCGATGCCCCGCCGCATGTCGTCGAGCTCGGTGAGGTGCTCGACCCACAGCGAGTCGATGGTCCGCAGGAGGACGAGCCGTTCCACGAGGCTCCAATCGGCCTCGCCGACCTCGGCCGCCTTGGCCTCGAGCCGGGCGTCGACGGCGTCGTGGAGATGATCGAGGAGGGCGTCCCGGGAGTGCAGCTCGGCGAGGGTCTCCTCGCTCGTGTCCGGGCCGTCGAGACCCATCGCCACGAGGGCCGCTGCCAGCCCCTCGAGGTTCCACTCCACGGCCGCTTCCGACGAGGCGAACGTCTCCGCGATCGAATCGATCTCGTCGTCGAGGAACGCCCGGACCGTCTCGCCGAGGTCCTCGTTGCGGAGGACCTTGTCGCGCTCGGCGTAGATCGTCTCGCGCTGCTTGTTGATGACGTCGTCGAACTCGACGACGCGCTTGCGGATGTCGAAGTTGTAACCCTCGACGCGCGATTGGGCGCTCTCGATCGTCTTCGACACGAGGCGCGACTCGATGGCGACGTCGTCCTCGAGGCCCATCCGCTCCATGAGCCCGGCCACGCGGTCCGAGGCGAACCGCTTCATGAGGTCATCGTCGAGCGAGAGGTAGAAGCGGCTCGAGCCGGGGTCGCCCTGGCGCCCGGCACGGCCCCGCAGCTGGTTGTCGATGCGGCGGCTGTCGTGACGCTCGGTGCCGATGATGTGGAGGCCGCCCGCCGCGACCACCTTCTCGTGGTCGGCATCGCAGATCGCCTTCGCCTCGGCGAACGCCTCGTCGTAGGTCTCCTTGTCGACCTCGGCAGGGTTGAGGCCGCGGCGGTGGAGGATCTCCGAGGCGAGTCCGGCCGGGCTGCCGCCGAGGAGGATGTCGGTCCCGCGGCCGGCCATGTTCGTCGCGATCGTCACGGCGCCGGTCCGGCCGGCCTGGGCGACGACGAGCGACTCCTTCTCGTGGAGCTTGGCGTTGAGGACCTCGTGCTTGATGCCGCGACGGCGCAGGAGCTCGCCGAGGATCTCGCTCTTCTCGACGCTCACCGTGCCCACGAGGACCGGCCGGCCGGCCTCCTGCATCTCGACGATCTCGTCGATGAGGGCGCTGAACTTGCCCTCCTCGTTGCGGTAGACGAGGTCCGGTTCGTCGTCCCGGATCATCTCCCGGTGAGTCGGGATGCCGACGACCTCGAGCTCGTAGATCTTGTGGAACTCCTCGGCCTCGGTCATCGCCGTGCCGGTCATGCCGGCCAGCTTGTCGTAGAGGCGGAAGTAGTTCTGGAACGTGATCGTGGCCATCGTGACCGTCTCGCGCTGGACCCGGAGGCCCTCCTTGGCCTCGATGGCCTGGTGGAGGCCCTCGCTCCAGCGACGGCCCGGCATCTCCCGGCCGGTGAACTCGTCGACGATGATGATCTCGCCGTCCTTGACGATGTAGTCGCGGTCGCGCTTGTAGAGCGCGTGGGCCTTGAGGGCCTGGTCGAAGTGGCGGGCGAGGGTCGGGTCCGCGTCGTAGAGGTTCTGGACGCCGAGCCAGCCCTCCATCTTGTGGATCCCCTCCTCGGTCGGGCTGACGGCCCGATCCTTGAGGTCGATGAAGTAGTCGCCGCCCTCCTCGTCGCCCTCCGGGCGCGCCCGCAGTCGGGGTACGAGACGGGCGAACGAGAAGTACTTGTCGGCCGATTCCTCGGCCTGGCCGCTGATGATGAGCGGCGTCCGGGCCTCGTCGATGAGGATGTTGTCGACCTCGTCGACGATCGCGTAGGCGCGCTCGCGCTGGACCCGCTGCTCGAGCTCGACCACCATGTTGTCGCGGAGGTAGTCGAAGCCGAACTCGTTGTTCGTCCCGTAGGTGATGTCGGCTGCGTACGCCTCCTGGCGGGTGCACGGCCGGAGGTTGATCAACCGCTCGTCGTTGGTCGGGTAGCCGGGCTCGAAGATGTAGCTCGCGTCGTGGGTGATCATCCCGAGGCTGATGCCGAGGAAGTGGAAGACCGGGCCCATCCACTGCGGGTCGCGGCGGGCGAGGTAGTCGTTCACCGTGACGACATGGACGCCGCGGCCGGTGAGGCTGTTGAGGGTCGCCGCGAGCGGCGGGACGAAGGTCTTGCCCTCGCCGGTCCGCATCTCGGCGATCTTGCCCTGGTGGAGGACCGCCCCGCCGATGAGCTGGACGTCGAAGTGGCGCATGCCGAGGGTCCGCCGCATCGCCTCACGGGCGGCCGCGAACACCTCCGGCAGGGCGTCGTCGAGGGCGTCCTCGACCTTCTGGCGCTCCTTCTTGCGGCGAGCCTTCGTCAGCTCGCGGCGGCGCTCGAGGTCAGGGTGCTCGAGCTCGTCCTCGCCCGGCTCGCCGGGCACGGCGAGGGCCCGGATCTCCTCGCGGATCACGTCGATCCGGCCGCGGATCTCGGAATCGCTGAGGGCCTCGAACTCGGGCTCGAGGGCGTTGATCTCGTCGACCAGGGGCTGTATCCGTTTCAGCTCGCGGTCGTTCGAGTCCACGAACCGGTTGAGGAAGCCAAGGACCATAGAGCGGGAAGTATAGGCGACGACTCTCAGGCACCCGTTCCGGGCCGCTCCCGGACGTCGCCGACGCCCCGATCAGCTCCCCGGGAAGTGCCAGAAACCCGTCGAGTAGCCGAGGAGGAGCAGGACGAAGGTGAGGAACCCGAGGGAGCCCCAGAAGACGATCGACAGGGCCGTCGGGGTCGGGTTCATCTCGGGGTTGTCGAAGCGCCGGAGCCGGCCGCGGCGGAGTCCGCTGCCCCAGCGCGGCGATCGAAGTTGGCTCCGCCAGTCGCGGACGTCCGACGGCCGCGACTCGATACCGCCCTTGCCGTCTGGACGATGCAGCTCGAGGCTCATGAGTCGGCTCCGCTGGCGCTGGCCACCGCCGGCGGGCTCCGGTCGCCGATGTCCGCCCCGCCCTGTCCATCGTCCCGAGCGCCGCGATCGTGCGTGCCGGCGTCGAAGAAGTGCTGCTCACCGCCCTCCCAGAACGTCATCTCCTGGGTGAACGTGACCTCGCTGCTGAAGAGGGCGCCGACCGACTCGCCGCGGTGGATCCGCTTGATGGCCTCGCCGATGAGCGGCGCGACCGACAGCGTCGTGATCTGGTGCAGCCGTTTCGCCGGCGGGAGGGGGATCGAGTCGGTCAGGACGATCTCGCGCAGGCTCGACGTCCGGATCTTGTCGATCGCCGGGTCGGACAGGACGCCGTGGGTGGCGCAGGCGTAGATCTCGTCCACCCCCTCGCGCTCCAGGGCCGTGACGATCTCGATGAGCGTGCCGCCCGTGTCGATCTCGTCGTCAACGATGATCGCCCGCCGCCCCCGGACGTCGCCGATGACGTTCATGAGCTCGGCCTTGTCGAGGTTGCCCTGGCGGCGCTTCTCGATGATCGCGAGCGGCGCGCCGAGAAGCTCGGCGAAGGTCCGGGCCCGCTTGGCGAAGCCGAGGTCGGTCACCACCACCGGTCGCTCGATGTGCTTGTGGCGGAAGTAGTTCGAGAGGAGGTGGACCGCCGTCAGCTCGTCGACCGGGATGTTGAAGAAGCCCTGGATCTGGCCCTGGTGGAGGTCCATCGTCAGGACCCGGTCGGCGCCGGCGACGGTGATCATGTCGGCCACGAGTCGGGCGGTGATCGGGACGCGCGGCTGGTCCTTCTTGTCGGACCGGCCGTAGGCGTAGTACGGCAGCACGGCGGTGATACGCCCGGCGCTCGCCCGCTTGAAGGCGTCGATCATGATCAGGAGCTCCATGATCGACTGGTTGACCGGGTGGCAGGTCGGCTGGACGAGGAAGACGTCCTTCTCGCGGACGTTGTCGAGGATCTTGACGAAGATGTTCTCGTTCGCGAACTGGAACACCTCGGCCCGTCCGGCTTCGGTGCCGAGGTAGCGGCAGATCTTCGTGGCGAGATCGGGGTTCGCGTTGCCGTGGTAGATCTCGAACTGATCTGCGTACACGGGCGCCTCCTGGTCGCGGGCCGACGCCCGCGGCGTCACGACGCGGGCGTCCCTCCGCCACCGACGGGTCCCGCCCCGTCGGGGCCGTCATTGTCGCCGATGGTCCCCTGCTCTGCCAGCCCGGCCCGGAAGGCGGCGATGCCGACGACCCGGTCGCCCTCCTCGAGGCGCATGACGATGACTCCCCGGGCGCCCGACGAGTAGCGGTTGATCGTGTTCGTCTCGGTCCGGATGACCTGTCCGCCGGCGCTGATGAGGATGAGCTCCTCATCGGCCTCGGTGACCTGCTGGACGGCCGCGACGTCACCGGTCTTGCGTCCCTCGAGGGCGATGAGCTGCACCCCCTGGCCACCGCGGTGCTTGATGCGGAACTCGGTGAGCGGGACGCGCTTGCCGTAGCCGGTCTCGGTGAGGACCAGCAGGTCGGTGTCCGGCTGGACGACGCTCATCGAGATGACCGAATCGCCCTTCCGGGCGAGGCGGATGCCGATGACGCCGGCCGCCGGCCGCCCCATGGGGCGGACCTCCGTCTCCCGGAAGCGGGCGATCTTGCCGAGGGCGGTCGCGATGATGATGTCGTCGCTGCCGGTCGCGACGTCGACCCAGGCGAGCTCGTCGTCATCGTCGAGGGTGATGGCGATGATGCCGCTCGAGCGGACCTTCTCGAACTGCTCGAGGGGGGTCTTCTTGATCCGGCCCCGCCTGGTGGCGAGGACGAGGAACGAGCCCGGCTCGAAGCCGTGGAGGGTGATCGTCGCCATCGGGACCTCACCGGCCTCGACCTGGACCCCCGGCAGGTTGATGATCGGGATCCCCTTGGCCTGGCGGCTCGCGTCGGGGATCTGGTGGACCTTGCTGCTGAACACCCGGCCACGGTTCGTGAAGAACAGGGCCCAGTCGTGGGTGTTCGCGACGAGAAGATGCTCGACGGCGTCCTCCTCGCGGGTGACGTGGCCGATGATCCCCTTCCCGCCCCGGTGCTGGCGGCGATATGTCGCGACCGGCTGGCGCTTGATGTAGCCGCGGCCGCTGATCGTGATGACGACGTCCTCGTCGGCGATGAGGTCCTCGTCGGTCATCTCCCGGCTCGAGTCGTCGACCACGCGCGTGCGCCGCTCGCCGCCGTACTTGCGCTTCAGCTCGGCGAGCTCGTCCTTGATGATCGAGAGGACGCGACCGGGGTTCGCGAGGATGTCCTCGAGCTCGGCGATGAGCTGGATGACCTCGAGGTACTCGTCCTCGATCTTCTTGCGTTCGAGGGCGGCGAGGCGGGCCAGGCGCATGTCGAGGATCGCCTGTGCCTGCAGCTCCGACAGGTCGAAGCGGGTCATGAGGTTCTTTCGGGCGAGCTCGACATCGGCCGACTCGCGGATGGTCTTGATCACCGCGTCGAGGTTGTCGAGGGCGATCTTGAGGCCCTCGAGGATGTGGGCCCGGGCGCGAGCCTTGCCGAGGTCGAACTCGGTCCGCCGGCGGATGACCTCGCGGCGGTAATCGACGTAGTGCTGGAGGACCGCCTTGAGCGGCAGCGTCTGGGGCTGGCCCTCGACGAGGGCGAGCATGTTGAGGTTGAACGCGAGCTGCATCGAGGTGTGCTTGAAGAGGTTGTTCAACACCTTGTGCGGGTTCGCGTCGCGCTTGATCTCGATGTAGATCCGCATGCCGTCGCGGTCCGACTCATCGCGCAGGTCCGAGATGCCGTCGATCCGCTTGTCCTTGACGAGCTCAGCGATCTTCTCGAGCAGCGTCGCCTTGTTCACCTGGTACGGCAGCTCGCTGACGATGATCGCGACCCGGTCGGTCTTCGTCTCCTCGAAGGCGACCTGGGCCCGGATCACGACCCGGCCGCGACCGTGCGCGTACATGTCGCGGATCGCGTCGACCGTCTCCCACTCGCCGGAGAACTGGTTCCGCCGGGACTCGAAGCGGTAGATCGTGCCGCCGGTCGGGAAGTCCGGGCCGGTCACGTAGCGGCAGAGGTCGTCGGTCGTGAGGTCGGGATCGTCGATGAGGGCGACCGTCGCGTCACAGACCTCGCCCAGATGGTGGGGCGGGATGTTCGTCGCCATCCCGACCGCGATGCCCGACGAGCCGTTGATGAGGAGGTTCGGCAGGCGGGCCGGGAGGACCGACGGCTCACGCTGGGTCCCGTCGTAGTTGTCGACGAAGTCGACGGTCTCCTTGTCGATGTCGGCGAGCATCTCGGCGGCGATGCCGGTCAGACGCGCCTCCGTGTAGCGCATCGCCGCTGCGCCGTCGCCGTCGACCGAGCCGAAGTTGCCCTGGCCGTCGACGAGCGGATAGCGCATCGAGAAGTCCTGGGCGAGCCGGACGAGCGCGTCGTACAGGGCGACATCGCCGTGAGGGTGGTACTTGCCCATCACCTCACCGACGATCGCGGCGCACTTCCGGTATGAGCTCGTCGCCGACAGGCCCATCTCGCCCATCGAGTAGAGGATCCGGCGGTGGACGGGCTTCAGGCCGTCGCGGACATCCGGGAGCGCACGGGCGACGATCACGCTCATCGCGTAATCGAGGTAGCTCACCCGCATCTCGTCCTCGATGCGGATGGCTCGGATGTCGCCCATGTCGTCGGTCACCGGATCGGTCTCCTCGTCGTGGTCATGTCGGCGCTCAGATTCGTGGTCATGTCGGCGCTCAGATCAGGGGCGGGTCGGCGAGGCGGGCGCCGAGCGGGAGATCCGCGAAGCGAGACGCGGTATCAGCAGCTCGCGAGGTGGCGGGGGCGTCCGCCCGGCGCTTGATCCCCTCGAGCCGAGACCGGATATCTGCCGCCACGGCCGGGTCGACCTTTGCCAGGACGTCGCGGATGACCCAGGCCCGATGGCCGTCGGCCGTCGCCGCCGCGGTCTCGGCTTCTGTCTCGAGGAATCGCTCGACTGCGCGCCGGTCGATGACGGTCAGGGACCGGAGCGCCCAGGCCAGCGCCTTCTGGACGTCTGCCTCGGCGTCGCCCATGAGGTCCCGCACGATCGGCAGCGCGTGGTCGAGGACGGAGGCGTCGCGGCCCGACCGGTGGTCGATATAGGGGATCGTCGCGATCGTGCTGCCGACGAGGCGGCGCTCCCACTGGGACGGGGAGTAGACGAGCTGCTCCAGCTCTGCCCAGCGGTACGGCTCGTTGAGCACACCCCGGCCGACGGGGTGTGCGAGCGCGTCGACGGTGATCCAGTCGCCGCTCTCTCGTGCGGCCCGGCGAAGGAGCTGCCACGTCCGCTCCGGGTCGACGAGCACCAACCGCCCGAGAAGGCCGAAGGCGAACCAGCGATGCTCGAGCTCCGGCTCACGGAAGAGCCGGTCGACGACGTGGAGCCATCGTCCGTCGACCCGCTCTCGCCGTGCCGCCGCGCGGAAGCCGCGCTCGACCGCAGCCATGAGCGGCCAGCGGACACCGAAGGCCGGACCGAGGCCCGGAGCGACTCTACGCTGCTCAAGGGCGTAGTCCGGATCGGCGAGCTCGCGGAAGCCGGCGGCAAGGCGCTCCGTGAACGTATCCGGTTCATCGATCAGGCCGGCAAGCTCACGACCGATCGACTCCGCCGCCGGTCGCCGATCTGCGACGAGAGCGGTCGCCCGTTCCGTGACGGCACTCGGCGCGGCCATCAACGATCGACGGTCCGGAAGAGGTACCGCTCCTGGAGCTCTCGCTTTCGCGCCTCGTCGGCGGCGACGTACGTCCCTTCGCCCGTCGCGAGCGTGACGCCCGTCTCGAGATCGAGGAGGCGGCTCGTCGTCTCGTGAAGCCGCCGGCGGACGCGAAGGATCGCTCCCTCGGCCCGCACCGGCCGCCCGACCAAAACCGGCTTGCGGAACGACACGGTCATCCGTGCGGTAAGGCCCCAGTTGTCGGTCGCCACGAGCGACCACGCCATGACCTCGTCGAGGATCGTGCAGAGGATCCCGCCGTGAACGATGCCCTCCCATCCTTCGAAGCGGCGGTCGAGTGTCAGTTCCGTCCAGGCTCGGGCATGTTCCACGTGAAGCACGAGCTGCAGCCCGTGCGCGTTGAGCGAGCCGCAGGCGAAGCAGTTGTGCGGGCGGAACTCGAACTGCGATCCTGCCCCGGCAGCAGTCGACTCCACGATGACGGATGCGTTCGCGGTGCCCGCACGCATCCGACTGCTCGCAAGCGTCCGACTGCCGGCGACCGTCTGATCGTCCGCCTGCGTCTGATCGCCCGCAAGCGTCCGAGGTGCGATCGGCGCGTCCATCTCGCCGGTGGAGGGGTCGTCGGTGTCCGCGCGGACCGTCTTCGTTCTCGCCTCCGGTCGAGCGAGATCAGACGTCAAGGTTCTGGACCTTCCGTGCCTCGGACTTGATGAAGTCCTTGCGAGGCGCGACCTTCTCGCCCATGAGCATCGTGAAGATGGCGTCTGCCTCGGCGGCGTCCTCGATCTCGGCCCGGAGGAGCGTCCGCGTGTCCGGATTCATCGTCGTCTCCCAGAGCTGGTCGGCGTTCATCTCGCCGAGGCCCTTGAACCGCTGGACGGACACGTTCTTCACGTTCATCTGCTTCACGATGGAATCGCGCTCCTGCTCGGACTTCGCGTACCGCGTGACCTTGCCCGTGCTGATCCGATAGAGCGGCGGCTGGGCGATGAGCAGGTAGCCGTTCTCGATGACCAACGGCATGTGGCGATAGAAGAACGTGAGGAGGAGCGTGCGGATGTGAGCGCCGTCGACGTCGGCGTCGGTCATGATGATGACCCGGTGGTAGCGGAGCTTGGCCAGATCGAAGGTCTCGCCGATCCCCGCACCGAGGGCGATGATCAGCGGCCGCACGTTCTCCGACGAGAGGATCTTGTCGAGCCGCGCCTTCTCGACGTTGAGGACCTTGCCCCGCAACGGCAGGATCGCCTGGAAGCGCCGATCTCGGCCCTGCTTGGCCGAGCCCCCGGCGGAGTCGCCCTCGACGATGAAGAGCTCGCTCCGCGCCGGATCGCGCTCCTGGCAGTCGGCGAGCTTCCCTGGCAGCGACATGCCCTCGAGGGCTCCCTTGCGGATGACGAGGTCGCGAGCCTTGCGGGCGGCCTCGCGCGCACGCGCGGCGGTCAGGCACTTCTCGATGATCCGCCGGCCATCCGCCGGGTTCTCGTCGAGGTGCTGGCCCAGCGCGTCGGCGACCGCGGTCTGGACCTGGCCCTTGACCTCCGCGTTGCCCAGCTTGGCCTTCGTCTGGCCCTCGAACTGCGGTTCGGTCAGCTTGACGCTGATCACGGCAGTTAGACCCTCGCGGACGTCGTCGCCCGAGAGATTCCCGTCGGCGTCGCGAAGGACGCCGGCCCGTCGTGCCCAGTCGTTCAATGAGCTCGTCAGGGCGGCCCGGAAGCCGGTCACATGGGTGCCGCCGTCGACCGTGTTGATGTTGTTGGCGAAGGCCAGGACGTTCTCGGTGTACGAGTCGTTGTACTGGAGCGCCACCTCGACGGTCGTCGTGCCTTCCTTCCGCTCGACGTAGATCGGGCGAGTGTGGAGGACCTCCTTGTTCCGGTTGAGATGGCGGACGAACGAGGTGAGACCGCCTTCGAAGTAGAACGAGCGCTCCCGGTCGTTCCGCTCATCGAGGAAGCGGATCCAGGTCCCCTTGGTCAGGTAGGCCGATTCCCGAAGACGCTGGACGATGAGCTCGAATGAGTAGTCGATCGTCTCGAACATCTCCGGGTCCGCCCGGAACTGGGTCGTCGTACCTCGCCGGCCGTGAGCTGGGCCCACCTTCGTCACCGGAGAGGTCGGCTTGCCGCGGACGTACTCCTGGGCCCAGACGACGCCATCACGAGCGGACTCGACCCGCAGCCATTCCGACAGCGCGTTGACGACGCTGACGCCGACGCCGTGAAGTCCGCCTGAGACCTTGTATCCGCCGCCCCCGAACTTGCCACCGGCGTGAAGGACCGTGTGGACGACCTCGAGCGCATCCTTGCCTGTCGAGTGCTTGCCGACCGGCACTCCCCGGCCGTCGTCCTGGACGACGACCGTCCCGTCCTTGCGGACGGTGACGTCGATCCTCGTGGCATGGCCCGCCATCGCCTCGTCGATCGAGTTGTCGACCACCTCCCAGACGAGGTGGTGGAGACCGCGCACGTCGGTCGACCCGATGTACATCCCGGGCCGGCGGCGCACCGCCTCGAGGCCCTCGAGCACCTGGATGCTCGCGGCCGTGTACTCCCCTGCGGCCGCCTTCCCGCGGCCCCGTCGGGTGGCGACCGGCTCGACCGTATCGCGGGTCGGCTGGGTCGTCATGGCTTGCCTCCGATGAGCCGGTCGTACAGCCGCCCGAGCTCCTCATCGCTGTAGTACTCGATGACGATCCGCCCACCCCGTCGCGTCCTGGCGAGGCTGACCTTCGTCCCGAGGGCACGGCGGAGCTCTTCCTCGACCCGCTCGAGGTCGGCGTCCCCGCCGGCAGCCGCCCTGGCCCCCTTCACCGGCTTGGCCTTGGCCGGCTGACGAAGCCTGCGTGAGAGCTCTTCGGTCTGGCGCACCGACAGGTCGCGGGCCACGATCGAGCCGAGGAGCTGGACCTGGGCCGCCGGCGAGAGGGTGCCCAACGCGCGGGCGTGCCCCTCGGTGATGTGGCCGTCGGCGACCGCCACCTGTACGGCGGGGTCCATGTCGAGCAGGCGCAGGGTGTTCGCGACCGTCGCCCGGGCCCGTCCGACCCGGGTGGCGATCTGCTCCTGGGTCATCTTGAATTCGTCGACGAGCTGGCGGTAAGCCTGCGCCTCCTCCATCGCGTTGAGGTCTGCTCGCTGGATGTTCTCGACGAGGGCGAGCTCGAGCTGGTCGCGATCGGCCAGCTGGCGCACGATCGCCGGGATCCGCTCGAGCCCGGCCAGGACCGCGGCTCGGTAGCGACGCTCGCCGGCCACGAGCTGGTAGCCGTCGAGGATCTCGGTGACGATGACCGGCTGGAGCACGCCGTGCTCGCGGATGCTCGCGGCGAGCTCGTCGATCGCCGCAGTCTCGGTGTGCTTCCTCGGCTGATAGGGATTCGGGCGGATACGCGCGAGGGGGATCTCGGCGGGTGCGGCGATGGCCCCGGCCCGTTGCGGGATGAGCGCGGCTATGCCGCGGCCCAGGCCGGTGTGATGCTCGGACCTGGCGCTCACGAGGCGAACCCGGATGCCGTGTCCGGAGCGGACTCCTCGCGCCGGTCGCGCGCCAGCAGCTCGGCCGCAAGGGCCCGATACGCATCGGCCCCTTTCGACTCATCGCTGTAGAGCGCGATCGGCTGGCCATAGCTCGGCGACTCGGACAGCTTGACGCTTCGCGGGATCACCGTGTCGAACACGGCGCCATCGAGATGACGCCGGACCTCCGCGCTGACCTGGGCGGACAGGTTCGTCCGCGCGTCGTACATCGTGAGGACGACTCCCTTCACGGCAAGGTCCGGGTTGAGGTGATCGCGGACGAGGTTGACCGTCGCGATGAGCTGGGTAAGGCCTTCGAGGGCATAGAACTCGCACTGCAGCGGGATGAGCACGGCGTCGGCCGCCGTGAGGGCGTTGACGGTGAGCAGTCCGAGGGACGGCGGACAGTCGAGGATGATGTAGTCGTAGCGGTCCCGAACGGTGGCGATGAGCCGGCCGAGCCTTCGTTCTCGTTGGGAGAGCGGAGCGAGTTCGACCTCTGCGCCGGCGAGCGAGATGGTGGCCGGGATCAGGGAGAGTCCGGCGACGCCTGTACCCGTCAGGAGCTCATCGAGGGTGACCGCTCCGACCACCGCGTCGTAAACCGATCGGTCGAGCTGGCCCCGATCGACGCCGAGACCGCTCGTCGCGTTGCCCTGGGGGTCGAGATCGATGACGAGGACCTGTTCCCCTGCGAGCGCCAGATACGACGCCAGATTGACCACGGTGGTGGTCTTCCCGACGCCACCCTTTTGGTTGGCGCAGGCGATGATCTGGCCCACTCAGGGCCCGAACCGGATCGTCGTCACGATGCCGAATCTTACCATTTCGGAGCGCTCCCACCTCTCGGCGCACGCGTGGCCGGCATCGGCGGAGCTCATCCGACGAGGCTCCTCGTTCGGATCCCTCCAGGGCACGAGCGATCCTGTCAGTCGCCTCTCCACTCGCCCTCACCGCGACCTTCCCTGCGACTTAGCTGCCGCACCTGCCCTTTCTCTCTCTGCCGGCGCTCCAGGGGGCCCACTCGGCGTTTCGAGGCTGCCGGACAGGCGCTCGAGGCTGCCGGACAGGCGTTCGAGCACGCTTCGAGCTCGCTCCCCGCTCATGTTGCACGTGAAACGACCCCGACCCCGCTCCCGCGGGCATCACCAGCGCATCCTTGCGATCGCGACGTCGAGGAAGCCGGCGCGGCCATGACCGAGACTCCAGCGCGGCCATGACCGAGACTCGGGCGCCCCAGCGATCGATACGGCCTGCCGTCCGGCGGCCACGATCGACACGGTCCGCTTCCGCGGCGATGCTAGGGGAGAAGCCTCCTCTGAGCGTGCCCGAGCGTGGGCCGTTGCCCGTTTCGACGACCTCGACCTATACTGCGCCGGACGTCGTCGCCACCGTCGTCGCGGTCGAACGGACCCACGGACGAAGCGACCCTGGCCAGCGCCGAGGATCGACCGCCATGAGCCTGACCATCGCCGCGGTCGGCGCAGTGGCGGCCGCGCTCTTCGACACGAGCATCGCACCTTACCTCCGGATCGGGGGAGCGCAACCCGATCTCGTTCTCGTCTTCGCGGTGATCTGGACGGTCGTCGTCGGGTTCGAGGGCGGAGTCATCTGGGCCTTCGTCGGAGGGCTCCTCATCGACCTTCTCGCACCGCGCCCGCTCGGCTCCACCGCCTTCGCCCTCCTCCTCACGGTCGGGGTGGCGGCTCTCCTCGGTCGCCTCATGGTCCGGGGCCGGTATGCGCGGCCGGTCATCGCCGTCTTCGTGTGCAGCCTCATGTATTCGACGCTTTACCTCCTCATCACCCGCGCCTTCGAGAGCTCCTTCCCGATGGATGACGGGGTCGCCGCGATCGTGCCCACCGCGACCCTGAACACGATCTTCGCCTGCCTCATCGCGCCGATCGTCGTGCGCCTCCACGAGCGGAGCGCCGAGCGGGAGCGGGTGGACTGGTGAGCGCGATCACGGGCGACCGGCCGGTCACGGAACGGCCGGTCTCGGATCGTCGTCTCCTGCGCTTCGCCGCGTTCGGTGTGGTGACCATCCTCAGCGTCTCGGGCCTGACCGCCCGGCTCGCCTATCTCCAGATCACCCACGTCGACCAGTACACGCAGCAGGCGATCGCGAACACGACGGCCCAGGTCTCCATCCCCTCGACCCGGGGCCTGATCTACGACCGGGCAGGCCGACCGCTCGTCATCAACGTACCGACCTACACCATCAAGATCCGCCCGGCCGACCTGCCCGACGACCGCCGCGACGCGGTCGTCGCCCAGCTCGCCTCGCTG
>Ga0335082_10004344_pt1 | contig 15438 bp, 16 predicted proteins | sample Lox_Sample_41_FD_206718 | JGI IMG/M metagenome (GOLD analysis project Ga0335082, IMG submission 206718) | Soil microbial communities from Loxahatchee National Wildlife Refuge, Florida, United States - Lox_Sample_4.1 | ecosystem: Environmental > Terrestrial > Soil > Wetlands | place: USA...
ACCATGAAGGCCTGGCTCAATCTCTCCACCCTTGGGATCTTTGGTGGGCGTGGCATGGGCCAGACGTGCGGAGTGGCTGATCCTTCGCAATGGATGCGGATGTTTGGCATCGACATCGATTCACGCGATACCAGCGAACTTATCCGTACGGCGGAAAAGGTTTCCACGGAAAGAATTGACGAGTTAGCGCCGCGCCTGCGGCAGTTGTTTGGAAAGGAGCCCGAACGATCGGTGGTGAATGAACGTTCGATCCGCCTGTATCTCGCGTTGAAGGAGGTTGTGGAACGGGAGGAGTTCGATTTCTACACCGTTCAGTCTTTTCCGGGTCTGGGCGACCACTATACCGCCACCTGCTTTGCGCAAAGCATGATGCTCGAGGACGGGCACGGGACCTCGACGCTCGGCGATTTCAATACTGCGCTCACGGTTCTCTTGCTCACGAAGCTCAGCAAGGAGCGCGTCTACTACGGCGATCTCCAGCATATCGACGTAGTGAAGAAGGAGATCAAGATTATTGGTGATGGAGCCTGTCCACCCTCATTGGCAGGCAGACTCGGCCCAGCGGGATTTGCCGAGCACGGCATTCCTACCGAGGGCGAAGCCGGTGGCTTATCCGTGAAGCTGGTATGTAAAGTGGGCGACGGCGTTCTTGCGCGTCTGGGACGCGTGAGCGGTGCGTTCCAGATGGTGGTCACTCGCGCCACCGTCTTTGAGCCGCCGTCGGGCGAACTGGACAGGCGGCTGCACGAATGCGGCATTCCTTTCTGGCCGCATGGCTTTGTGACCGCTCATTGCGACATGGAACAGCTTCTTCAGCACTGGACGAACGAGTACGCCTGTCTGGGCTACGGCTCGCATCTCTACTCGGAGTTGGAGGATTTTTGCACGATGACCGGCATCCGGCCGATCATGCTGTAAACGCAGAAAGGAGGAATATGCCCAGCAAAAGGCGGGGCGTTCTCGTTAGCCTCGCGATCACAATTGCACTCACCGCGCTCGTCTTTCATCCTGTACTTGTCTCGGCCTCCGACAAACCCGCCGGCGCCGACGATCCTCTGAAAGCTCTTGCTGCGCTCAAGCCGATCGACGTTCATGTGCACGTATTCAAAACGGATCCGGCTTTTCAGCGATTGCTGGAGAAACTCAACCTCACGCTGGTCGACATTCTGGTCATGGACGACACGCTCTCCTATCGGAAAGAACTGCAGCCCCAGGTGAATGATGCGCTGGCCCTGGTGCGCTCCAGCCAGGGACACGTTGCGTTGTGCACGACCTTCGACCCCTACAGGTTCAATGATCCATCTTTTCCGGGCCAAGCAATCAAGCAACTCGATCAGAATTTTGAGCAAGGGGCTATCGCTGTAAAGATCTGGAAGAACATCGGTATGGAGATTAAAGATGCGAGCGGCAAGTTCATCATGCCCGACGATCCAAGGTTCGAGCCGATCTACAAGGAGATTGCGAAACAAGGCAAGACACTGATGTCGCATGTTGCCGAGCCCGACGTCGCCTGGGGTCCACCGGATCCCTCCGATCCCTCGTGGTCCTATTATCAGGAGAATCCGCAGTGGTTCCTTTACAACAAGCCGGGCTTCCCTGCCAAGAAGACGATTCTCGACGCTCGCGACCACATACTGGCGAACAATCCGAGGCTTCGCATGGTGGGGGTTCATCTGGGCAGCATGGAACGGGATCTTGAGGGGATCGCCCGCCGCCTGGACCGCTATCCAAATTTCGCGGTGGATACGGCGGCGCGCATGGAATACCTGATGATGGCCCCGACCGAAAAAGTCCGGGAGTTTCTCATCAAGTATCAGGATCGCATCCTGTACGGCACCGATCTCGATCTGGTGGCGGCCGCCGACATTCAGGAAACGATCAAAGACTGGGAGTCCACCTACGCGCGGGACTGGAGGTTTCTCGCTACCAGCGACACCTTCGAGCACGAGGGCCGGACAATCCACGGTCTGAATCTGCCGCGACCGGTGCTCGAAAAGATCTATCGCGGCAACGCGCTTCGCTGGATGCCGGGATTGCACTGACACAATAGCGATGCCCGCTGGGCGCGACGGCAAATTGATGCCTGCCAGTCAATCAGCCGCAGATGCAACCGCGAGCTTTCGCAGGCGACGCGCTTTGTCACTCTACCGTTTGTACCCGATTTTGCGCAGCAGGTCGTGCCGCCAAACCACGTCCTGTTGCCCCTCCACGCCCTTCGGCGGGCTGCCATCGACGACTCCGAGCACACCTCTGCCCTGTTGCGTTTCAGCAACGATCATCTCGACGGGGTTGGCTGTGGCACAGAAGATCGAACAGACTTCCGGCACATTGCGGATCGCATGCAACATATTGATGGGATACGCCTCCTGAAGCAGCAGGACAAAGGTGTGGCCGCAGGCGAGCGCTTGGGCATTGCGTACGGCCACATCCCGCAGAAGGGGATCGTTTCCGTCGGACCGCGTCAGACATGCCCCGGAGCTTTCATTGAACGCCAAGCCAAACTTGGCTCGGGGAACCGTCGTAGCGACAGCCTCATAGAGGTCTTCCACGGTCTTAATGAAATGAGACTGGCCGATGATGATGTTGGCCTCAGCCGGTACTTCCATGCGAACGGCGTGTATCTCGACCATAGCTCGCCTCCATGACCAGAAGCCTCATGCAATGCGCTTGCGATCGACACGAGCGCGTTCCTCGTAACGGCTGTTCTTGACGTCCACGCGGATCGTCTCGCCAGGCACAACGAACGCGATCCCAGGTTGATCGGGATCTGTCTGATTATCGAACACGCTTTCCGCCCGTGCAGTGATTCCGATCACTCCGGACATGGTTCGTGTGACTGGCATTTCGCTTTCCTTTTTATTCGTCTCGCGTCGAAACTTGGGACCTGCTTGACCTAGAATGTCATTCGCCAGAGCAGCACAGAACCGAGCATCCCAGAGGCCAAATCTACAATGCAAATCCTAGAGCCGTTGCTGGTTATCTTTCTGTTTGTATTCACCCTTCACGCTCAAAGGTCTCCTTTCCACGGAGTCGATACCAGCGATCTCGACCGGACGGTGGATCCCTGCAACGACTTTGCCCAATTCGCCAACGGCGCCTGGCATGCGCGCAACCCTATCCCCGCGTCGATGACGCGCTGGAGCAAGCGCTGGCAGGCCGGCGAAACAGCGAAGGACCGGTTGAAAGACATCCTGGAGTCGATTCCGCAGGACAACCCCAAGGGCAGTACCGAACAGATCATCGGTGACTACTACGGCGCCTGCATGAATGAATCGCGAGTCAATGCCCGCGGCGCGGAGCCGCTCAAGTCCTGGTTCGCGAAGATTGATGCGTCCAAGGACATGGCGGCCCTTCAGCCTGTAATCGCAGAATTGCACGACATCCAGGTGGTCGTGCCGTTCGCTCTCTCCGGACAGCAGAATGTGCACGAGCCGACGCAGGTCCTGGCCGACATCAGCGCCACCGGCTTCAGCCTGCCGGATAGGGACTACTATCTCAAGCCCGACGACCGCTTCAAAGAAGCACGAACCAAGTTCCTTGAGCACGTGGCGAGGATGTTCCAGCTGGCCGGATGGGACGACAAGTCTTCCGCTGCCGCCGCCCGAACGGTGCTGACGATGGAAACCAAGTTTGCCGAGGCGTCGCTCGACAGAGTTGCATTGCGCGATCCCAGCTCTATCGATCACAAAACCACATTCTCGGAATTGCAGGCCCTCGCGCCTCACTTTGACTGGGCGGGCTACTTTGCACACAAGCAACTGCCGCAGAGCCTAGACATCAATGTCGATCAGCCCAAGTTCGTGCAGGAAGTCGATCGCCAGTTCCAGCAGACTTCGCTCGCCGATTGGAGGATCTACCTGAAATGGAGCCTGCTGAACTCCATGGCGGAAGTACTTTCCGCGCCCATTGAGCAGCAGGATTTCGAGTTTTTCGGCAAGTACCTGAGTGGCACGAGTGAAATGAAACCTCGCTGGAAGCGCTGCGCAGAGCAGACCGACCGCCTGCTTGGCGAAGCGCTAGGCAAGAAGTATGTCGAAAAATATTTTCCGCCTGAAGCCAAAGCCCGCATGCAGGAGATGGTCCGCAACCTGCTTCTGGCGATGCGTGACGACATTCTCACGCGCCCCTGGATGAGCGACGAAACCAAAGAGCGGGCGCTCGCTAAGGTCGCAACTTTCAATCCAAAGATCGGCTATCCCGACACGTGGAAGGATTACAGCAAGGTCGACATTCGCCGCGATACGTTTTTCGAAGACAATCTGGCAGGCCGCAGGTTCGTGGTCGAAGACGACCGCCTGACGATCGGTAAGCCCGTGGACCGCGGACGCTGGGGGATGACTCCTCCAACCTCCGACGCTTACTACAACCCGCTCCTCAACGAAATCGTCTTCCCCGCCGGCATCCTGCAACCGCCCGCTTTTGATATGAACGCCGCAGACGCGGTGAATTACGGCGCCATCGGCGTAGTGATTGGGCACGAAATCTCGCACGGCTTCGATGACGAGGGAGCGCAGTTCGATTACCTCGGGCGTCTGCGCAACTGGTGGACCGATGCCGACCGCAAACAGTTCCAGGAACGCGGGGCCTGCGTCGCTAACCAGTTTGATAACTACTTCATCGAGCCAGGCATTCATCACAATGGAAAGCTGGTGCTCGGTGAGAGCATCGGCGATCTGGGTGGCGCGAAGATTGCCTTCCTCGCCTATCAGAAATCGCTTGAGGGCAAGCCTCGTCCTGCTGACATCGACGGGTTCACGCCCGAGCAGCAGTTCTTCATCGCATGGGGACAGTTCCGTGGGGATGCGATTCGCCCGGAGACGCAGAAATTGATGGTCCAGGCGGATCCGCACCCGATTGCGAAATACCGCGTCATCGGACCGTTATCGAACCTGTCGGAGTTCCAAAAGGCGTTCGCTTGCAAGGTGGATGCGCCGATGGTCCGGCCCGCAGATAAACGCTGTGAGGTCTGGTAGGCGATCAACCGATCTGTCAGACCGGGTCGCAAGCGCCGCACCAAGCCAACGGCATCATCGCTGCTTTCTACACCGAGTAGGAGACGTTCTCGCCGTTCACTTCGGTCGCGGCGACAACCGTTGTCGTCACGGCGCCGGAAGACTTGTTTCCCCGCCGCATGGCAACGATGCCGGTGCGCACCATCTCGATGACGCCGTAAGGACGGAGCACTTCGAGCAGGCCGTCGATCTTGTCCTCGCCCCCGGTGATCTCAATGGTAAGCGACTCGGGCGCGACATCCACCACGCGGGCGCGAAACACGCCTGCCAGCTCCAGTACATGCGACCGCGCTTCGTGCGTGGCCGCTACTTTGATCATCGCCAGATCGCGAACGATCGAGGCTTCATGGGTGATGTTCTCCACGAGCAGCACGTTGACTAGCTTGTAGAGGTTGGCCTCAATGCGGCGCGCCTGGTCGCGGTCGGCCTCCACCGTGATGGTCATGCGCGAGACTTCAGGCTTTTCCGTCCGACCCACGGTGAGCGAATCGATATTGAAAGCACGTCGCCGAAAGAGAGACGCAACCCGCGTCAGCACGCCCGGCTTGTTCTCTACATAGACAACGAAGGTATTCATCATAGGAACCTGCTCTGAAGTTCACTCGCCGTTGGTCGTTAGTCGTTCGGCGAGGCCGGAGATGCGTCCCGCATCGCTAACGATCCGCGAACGATCAACGACTGAAACAACCTATTCATCCGCCGCCGTCTCCACAATCGGACTCGGCCGGCGAATCATCTCATGCAATGCCGAGCCTGCGGCGACCATCGGGTACACCGTGTCCTCCTGCTCCACCTGGAAATTGATGAGCATTGGGCCATCGTGCTTGCGCGCGGCGTCGACCGTTGGAATCACTGCAGAGCGTTCGTGCACCGTCGCGGCCCTGATGCCGTAGGCTTCCGCGAGTTTGGCAAAATCCGGATTCAACAGCGGCGTAGCCTGGTAATTGCGCTCGTAGAAGAATTCCTGCCATTGGCGCACCATGCCGAGGTAGCCGTTGTTGATGATCGCGATGTTGATCTTCAGATTTTCCTGAACGATCGTCGCCAGCTCCGACATGGTCATCTGGAACCCGCCGTCGCCGACCACCACCCAGACTTCCGCCTCGGGCCGCGCGACTTTTGCGCCGATTGCCGCGGGCAGCGCGAAGCCCATCGTTCCCAAGCCGCCCGAGGTGATCAGGCTGCGCGTCTTTTCGTGCTTGTAGTACTGCGCCTCCCACATCTGGTGCTGGCCCACGTCGGTAACCACGATGGTTTCGGCATCACGCGTCTCGTGCCACAGATCGTTGATCACGTGCGCGGCATAGAGATGCCCGGTGTCGGGCAGGTTCTGAATGTCGCGAACAGCCGAGTCGCCCTTGAGCTTGTCGATCTGATCGAACCACTCGCTGCGATCGGGCGATTCGATGTGCGGCAGCATCTCGCGCAGCACCTCGCGCACATCGCCCACCAGCGCCACATCGACCTTCACGTTCTTGTTGATTTCGGCGGGGTCGATCTCGACGTGAATCTTCTTTGCGTTCGGCGCGTAGTTCTTCAAATTGCCGGTAACCCGGTCGTCAAAACGCATACCGAGCGCGATCAGCAGGTCCGCGTCCTGGATAGCGTGATTGACCCACGCTTCGCCGTGCATGCCCATCATGCCCAGGTTCAGGGGATGCGATGCCGGGAATGCGCCGATACCGAGCAGCGTCAGCGCAACTGGAACGCCGGCGCGTTCGGCGAAGTCGCGCACCTGCTGCATCGCGCCTGAAATGATGATGCCGTGTCCGGCCAGAATCACCGGCCGCTTCGAGTTGTGAATCAGGTCGAGAGCGTGGTCGTATTCCTTCTGTTCCGGAGACAGATCCGGACGGTAGCCGGGCAGTTGCGGAGCCGCGGCCTCCCAGTCAAATGCGCAGGTTGTCTGCTGGGCGTCCTTGGTGATGTCGACCAGCACCGGGCCCGGGCGGCCGGACTTCGCGACGTAGAAGGCCTCGCGAATCGTCTGCGCAACCTCGTTGGCGTGGGTAACCAGATAATTATGCTTGGTGATCGGGAGCGTGACGCCGGTGATATCGGTTTCCTGGAATGCGTCGGAGCCGATGAGTTTGCTGCCCACTTGTCCGGTGATGCAGACGATAGGAGACGAATCGAGCATCGCTGTCGCGATACCGGTGACCATATTGGTGGCGCCTGGGCCGGAAGTGGCAACCGCCACGCCCACCCCACCCCCGGCGCGCGCAAAGCCGTCAGCCATGTGCGTGGCGCCTTGCTCATGCCGCACAAGGATGTGGTGAATCTTGCTGTGCTTCAGCGCGTCGTAGGCGGGCAGAATGGCCCCGCCCGGGTATCCGAAAACGTGCTCGACCCCTTCTCGCTCCAGGCACTCCCACAGAATGCCGGCGCCGGTCATGGTCGCGCCTTTCTTGTCGTCTTTCATTCCATCCCCTTCCCTGCAGTCACCCCAAAGGCAAGAAATCCCCGCCCCTTTGGCTATGAATAGCACTCCCGATTTTGGAAAACAATCTTCCCCGGAGGTGCTGGATGGGGTAGCAGCCGAAGTCCGACTATGATAACCGACCGGACGGTCGGTCGGCAAGCCGTCCCGTCTCCTCCCTCGTCTGTGCCAGCGCGCCCCAGAAACGGGCTTGCTATGCTCACGGTGGGCCCTGACAGGCTCCCAGTCAGCGCAGGGGAGTGAGCTCCCGGAAGGTCCAAGGTATGGCTGCACAGTCCGAAAACGAAGGGCGTCATTCCGATGCCGGGCTTTGTCGGAATTGCCGGCACTCTCGACGAATTGAGTCGGACCGTGGGTCGGTCTTCATTCGCTGTGAATTGTCGTTCGCAGATCCGCGCTATCCCAGGTATCCGCGATTACCCATACTGCAGTGCCGGGGCTATCAGGCGGCCGAGGAGCCTGACTCTTGCCGTCGGCGGGGCCGGCTCCTGACTGTTGACGGTTGGCCTTACCTCACATAGAAGTACCTCACGATGTGAAAGAACACGGGGGCGGCGAAGCACATCGAGTCCATGCGGTCGAGAATCCCGCCATGGCCTTTGATCAGCGTACCGTAGTCCTTCACGCCGCGATCGCGCTTGATGGCCGACATGGTCAGGCCACCCGCAAATCCCATGCATGTGATCGTGAGCGAGACGGTAGCGGCAACCGCCGGGCTGAATGGAGTCATCCACCACAGCGCCGCGCCGATTGCGGTGGCAGTCGCGATGCCGCCCACAAACCCTTCCCAGGTCTTGTTCGGACTGATGACCGGCGCGATCTTGTGCCGTCCGAGCAACTTTCCCCAGACATACTGCAGCACGTCGCTGAGCTGATCTACGAGAACCAGGTACAGCATCAGTTTGGCGGGACGGCCATAGTTCGGGATCTTCAGCATCAGCAGGGCCGGCGTGTAGCTCAGGCAGTAGATGCAGATCATCAGTCCCCATTGAAGTGTCGACGCGCGTTCCAGGAAAGCTCCGGTGTCGCCGGCAATGGCCATCCGCGTGGGCACGAACAAGAACGCGTACACGGGGATCAATATGGCGAACATGCCGTACCACTGGATACCGATCAGACAATATTGCAGGGGCGTGAAGATGAAGAATGCCCAGAACAGCGTGCGATGATCTGCGCGGCGCGTCGGCAAAAGCGTAACGTACTCGCGCAGCGCCAGCAGCGACATCAAGCCGAACAGAACCAGCGAGCCGACCGGGCCGATCACCAGAGTGAGCGCGAAGATCGCGCTCATGATCCACCACGCGCCAATGCGCGCGTTCAGGTTGCTGATCGTGGCCTGCGCTTCCGGCTTCTTGATCGCAGTCTTCAGAACCAGTCCGATCAGACTGGAGACGGCGAGCAGGCCGAGAACACCGGCGAACGCCCAGACGAGTTGTGGATCCAAATTCTTCACAGGTTCCGTAACCGGCACAACGTTTCCCGGGCACGTTCCAGAAACTCGGCTTTCGACTCGTCCGCCTTGAGCGTGATCGGCGGCCCGAATGTCAGCCGGCTGATAAATGGTACGGGAAGAAATTCACCCTTTGGAAGAATGCGGTTCAAGTTACTCAGATATCCGGGCACCAGACGCAATTCCGGCTTGCGCTGGCAAAGATAATAGAGGCCACTCTTGAATGCCGCTACCTCTTCCCCCGTGCCGCGCGTGCCCTCGGGGAACAGAATGAGCGAATTGTCACTGCCCATGGCTTCGACCATGTGATCGATTGCCTCTCGCGGGTCCGGCGCTGGCTGCGCTTGACGCCTGGCCACCAGCACGGCGTGGAAGACGTTCACGGCTACGGCCCAGCGCAGGCCCCGTTCCCAATAGTCCTGCGCGGCGACCGGCCTGGCTCGGGCCCGGATCGCGGCAGGCAGCGACGACCACAGCACTACGAAATCCAGATGACTAGTGTGATTCGCGAAATAGACGGTCTGCCGCGGGTCGGGCTCCGAATCGATCCAGCGCACGTTGACGCCGCTGATCAGGCGCGCTGCTCCGGCGATGAGCCCGGCCAGAAGGTTCATCGACGTTTCAAGTCCGCTGCGATGCGCGCTGTACGGCGCACGCAGGTGATGAGCATACCGGCAACCATGATGAGAAGCGCGAGAGCGATGGCGCGACCGCAGATGCCGAGACGGGCTTCGACACTCGCCACCACACACGCCGCGGTCAGCAGGGCCATGCGATGCGGCTTCGCCATCGGTCCGATGAAATACTGCGTGACTCCCATCGAGCCCCCGAGCAGGCGAACGTAGGCGGTGAGGACAGCCAGAGTTGCGGCCAGCCAGCCGAGTTCACGGCCCCAGGGATAGGGGGTGATCGAATATCCAGCCCCCACTAAAATGGCCACGTCGGCGAAGCGGTCCGGCATGTCGTTGAAGATCTCCCCGTAGACCGTCCGCTTGCCGCCTTCGACGGCGACCATGCCATCGAGCATGTTGCATAGCAGGCGAAGCTGGATGCAGGCGGCAGCGGTCAGAAAGAGAGCAATCCGGACAGCATTGCCGGAGTAGGCGGTGTAGGCCAGGCACACTCCAGCGCCTACGGCAAAAACGAGGCTGGCGACCGAGATAGCGTTGGGCGAGGCTCCCGCACGCGTGAGCATCCGCGCCAGAGCCTGCGCCCAAGCGCGCTGGCGGGTCTTGAGTGGGCGCCGCGGCGGCGCGGACAGGGTCTGCGGAGAGGCGCTCATTCTATTGGTAGAAACGGGAGAATTGTGCTACTTAGTGATCGGGACCGCAATTCCAAAGTGAGAACCGCCTCACCGGGGGCTCCCGAATGGTGTCGAAACACATTGTGGCATTGAGCTTCCTGCTTGGAGTGGCGGGTGGATTTGTCGCCTATGCACTCGCCTGGGGCCTGTTTGCAACTCACCAGGAACTGGGCATGGATTCCAGGAGCGCATTGCTGATCGCTGCGTGGACTGTCCCCATCGTCTTTGGTGCAAGCCTGATCTACTTCGCAGCCCGCAACGCCGGCCGGCGCTACTGATCTTCTAGAAGCCGGCCCAACGTAGGCTTGTGCTTGGCGGGCTTTGTCTTCCGCTTGTCGGGGATGACGCGTGCCGGCTTAACCGACCCGACTCGCTCCCGGGCCATTTCCCGCACTGCCTGCCCGGCACTAAAGGTCTTTTTCTTTCGTTTGCGGGTCATACGGACTCTGGCTCAATCTGTCCCGCATCTTCGCACATCGCTCCGTCAAAAGTGCAATAATCATGAGGGTGTTCCTGACACCAGTCCCCTGAGACCTGTAACCTGCCTTTATGGATGAACGCGATTTTTTCGACGAGCGGCCGGACAAGAAACCTGCAACCCTGAACTGTCCTCACTGCCATCAGTCAGCCGAATACGAGATCCAGTGGATCGTTCGCACGAAGAAGAAGAACCTGCCGCCTCGCGCCGACGAGCGTGACCGCGCTAAGTTCGCCAAAGCGCAGTCGTATATGCTGCGTCGCGACGACATGATGGTCTGCAAGAACATGCGCTGCCGCAAGCGCTTCGAGATCACGAGCGTACAGAGCGTGGCGTTTCTGGACTAGTTGCCAAGCGAGGCAAGGCTCACGAGCGGCCGGCCGTGATCGATGCAGCCAGCTTGCGCACGCTATGGAGCAGGTTGCTCAGCGTCTGCGATCCTTGCCCATTGCCTTTACGTGGCTGATCGCTGAATCCTTCCTCTTCCATTTGCTTGGCGGCCAATGCGAATCTCTGGGAACTGGCATCGTCCATGGCGATAAAGCGGAAGGCCTGTGCCAGGGGAATGCCGTCGGCGCCCGTCTGCAGGAACTCGATTTGCGCCGTCACCTTGCCGAAGACTGTGCTCAACGCCATTGTGCCCATGGTCCCGTGATGGATTGGGCCCTTGGACAGCACAGCCGAACCACCGGTCAGGGAAAGTCGCTGGATCACCCCTACGAATTTCTGATCGTCCACGACAAACAGCGCGCGTTCGTTGTTCGGCACGCGGATGCGGGGCGCGCGGTTTCGTTTCGACGATTTGTCCGACTTCAGCCCCACATCGAAGAGCATAACGTGACTGGGGCGGCGGTCAAGGTTACCTCCGTTCCGCAGCCAATGGCGCTCATTTATACTGGCTAGTTTTCCTGCGCCGCCCCGACGGCGCAGGGTGGGGGCTCTCCTTGAAGATCCTGGTGTGCATCAAGCAGGTGCCGCAGAAAGACGCTCCGCTCAAGCTCAATGAAGCGGGGACCTGGATTCGTGAAGATGTGTCCTACGAAGTCAACGAGCCGGATGCCTACGCCCTCGAAGAGGCCCTTAGGCAGAAGGAAAAGCATACTGGCGAGGTCGTTGTGGTTACCGCGGGCCCGCCACGGGCGCAGCAGGTGCTGCGCGAGGCTCTCGCCAAGGGCGCGGACCGGGCGATTCATCTCGAGGACGACGGCTTTGTCGGACTCGATGCCTACAACACCGCGCGGGCGATTGCCGCCGCGATCAAGGATGAACAGTTCGATCTTGTCTTCACCGGCCTGCAGTCGGACGATTACGGGTTCGCGCAAACGGGTGTGATCCTGGCAGAGATTCTTGGCTGGCCCCATGCCACGATCATCATGCAGATTGAGAAGAACGAAAACGGCATCCGTGTGAAGCGTGAACTCGAAGCCGGATTCTTCCAGTTCGTAGACATGCCCTTGCCGGCGGTGCTCACGATTCAATCCGGCATCAACAAACTGCGCTACGCGACGCTGATCGGCATCAAGCAGGCCAAATCGAAGCCCCTGCGCAAGGTGACGATGGCCGAAGTGCAATCGGCCTTGGCCGGAAATCTGCAGAAGATCGAGAAACTCTATATTCCCCAGAAGGCGAAGAACACGCAGTTTCTCGAGGGCTCTGCGGCAGAGGTCGCGAAAAAGCTGGTGGACAAGCTGAAGAATGATGTGAGGGTACTGTAGGAGTTGCCTGCTTCTGGCTTCTAGCTTCTGGCGGTCTTCGCGAGAAACGAGAAACCAGCCACCAGGGACTTTCTTTCGACGTGAGCGCCGTCACTGCGCGGGTTGGGCCGCTGGGACAGAATTTGTCGGCAGTTCTGGGAGGCCGATATGGCAGATGCGGAAGAGAAACAGGAAAAGGGTGGCACGCTGATGTTCGCGGGGTTGGCGGTCTGGGTGGCCGGACTGCTGGTGCTGTTCTATCTCCCCGCGGGATTCCGGCTGGGACAGCAGTGGAAGTTTGAAGCGATCCTGATCGGCCTCGGCGCATTGGGCGGAGTGCTGATGGGTGTGGGCTGGAAGATGCGCAAGAGCGGGTGAAAGCAGCGGATTCTCGAGGCAAGGGTCCTTCGACTCCACAAGACGATTCGCTTGGCGGAATCGTCCTGCTCGCTCAGGATGACGGAGTTCAAGCGGTTTTCGCTGAGAGCCGAGAGCATGGAGCTGAGAGCTGAACATATGTCAGACACGATTCTGGTTGTTGTCGAGCAGCGTGAAGGGAAGTTGAATCGCGTTTCGTGGGAGACCGTCGCCGCGGGGCAGGCTGTCGCAGCCTCAACAGGCTGGTCGCTCGAGGTGGCGGTTGCCGGTTCGAACATAGGCGCCATCGCGAGTGACTTGGCTGCAAAGAAAATGGCGAAGGTATATGCCGTCGAATCTTCGAAGCTCGAGCCCTACACGCCCGACGCCTTCGCCTATGCGCTAAAGGAATTCCTGGCGAAACATTCCGCGAAAATTGTCCTCATGCCGCACACCTACCAGGTGCGCGACTTCGTGCCGAAGCTCGCCACGGCGCTGGAAACTACGGCCATTACCGACGTGGTTGGCTACAAGTACGAAGGCGGAAAGCTCCTCTTCACCCGTCAGATGTTCCAGGGGAAGTTTGTCGCGGATGTCAGTTTCACCGGATCCGGTGCTTGTTTTGTGACCTTCCAGAACGGGTCGTTCCGCGCCGACAAAGTCGAGGCAGGCGGTTCAGCGGCTCCAGTCGAAACCGTGAGTGTCGAAGTGCCCGACAGCGTGGTGCGCAACAAGCCGCAGGAGGTCTTCAAGGAAGCCAAGCAAGCTGTGGACCTGACGCAAGCAGAGATCATCGTTTCTGTGGGGCGCGGGATCAAAGAACAGAAGAACATCGAACTTGCAAAACAGCTGGCCGATGCGCTGGGCGGAGAAATTGCGGCATCGCGTCCGATCTGCGACAACGGCTGGCTGCCCATGGACCGCCAGATCGGGTCGTCAGGCCAGACGGTCGCGCCGAAGCTCTATCTTGCCCTCGGCATTTCGGGCGCTATTCAGCACATCGTCGGCATGAAAGGCGCGAAGAGCATTGTCGCAATCAACAAAGATTCCGAGGCGCCGATCTTCGAGATTGCGGATTTCGCGGTGGTGGGGAATCTGTTCGATATCGTTCCCCCGCTGATTGAAGAAGTGAAGAAGGCCAAGGGGTAAACAACTGTGAAGGTACTGAAGATCATGGGCGCCGCGATCGGGCTCTTGATGCTTGTGTATTCGTTGGTCGTTCTCTTTCTGCCTGATTACATGATCGCAGGAATAAGAATTCCCAAGTGGTGGGGACGGTAGACCAATTTCCGGGAAGAATCACGATCCAGCCGAGAACCCGCCGAGGCGAGCCATGGTCATGCGGAGGTACTTGTAAGGATTGACCGGAGTGTCGTTGATGCGGACTTCGTAGTGGAGGTGCGGGCCCGTGGAGCGGCCGCTGAGGCCGACGTAACCGATGACATCGCCACGGTGAATGTATTGCCCGGCGGCGATGGCGAAGCTGGCAAGATGGCCGTAGCGAGTCGTGATTCCGTGTCCGTGGTCCACCACGACAGCGCGTCCGTAGCCGCCCAGGAAGTCAGCGAAAGTCACCGTGCCATCAGCTGGGGCCAGTACGGGTTGGCCTAATGAAGCTGAGATGTCGACGCCCGAGTGAAACGCGCCTTCACCATTGAACGGATCGATACGCTCGCCAAACGACCCGGTAATCGTGCCTTCGACCGGCCACAGATTCGGAGTCGAGTTGGCGCGAACCCAGTCCGCAGTCGTCGCATTCTTCGTGAGGCCAAGCGAAATGCCAACCGTCGCCGCTCCGGTCAGCGCAGTATGCTTCAGGGCATAAAGCTGATCGATAGAAGAATGCACCTGCGCGTCTTCGATCTGTTCGGTGGAGGTGTTGATCAGAACCGGATCGGATTTCAGCCCGTAGAGCGAGGAAACCTCGCTGGCCAGCGATCCCAGCGACGCGACCTGAATATCGCGCTCCTTGGCCACCTGCTCCAGGCGCGAATAACGATCCTTCAGTTCTTCTTTTTCTGTACGCAGCTGGTTGTAGCTCCGCACCTTCTGCAGCATGCGCGTGTACGAACTGGCAATGCCCGTCAGGCAAGCGATTCCGATGGCGGCGCCGGCCAACAAGACGTAGAGATAGTGAATGGGGATAGAAATCTTGCGCAACTGACCGTGCTCATCCCGAGCAACGAAAAATATGTAAAAGCGTTTGCGCAATATGGTATCCGGTATCGAGATTTCTTCGGGATCCTGCCCTCGCAGAACAGTCTCGCTTGGGCTCAGAATCCTGATTCCACCAGTTTCGTCAGGATCGAACTGGCTTCAGTAAACCCTACGGAACCAGGCAAGCCGAAATTCAATTCGCCTGCAACCGATTGCGGATGCGGCACTTGGTTCGGCCAAAGATATTGTGAACGTCGGGTAAACGGTAACAAACCTGATTCCCTCATGTCAACGTCAGCCTGCACAATTGGGTGATTACCCAAGGCCCGTCATCTGCCTGCCCAACCGTACGGCTGACCGGCACGAATTCGCTCAAGTACCCCCGAGAGTACCCAAGGTCACCACCTCCAAACCATGCTTGGATGCTGTGGCCAGGGAAGGGGTAATTGTCCGGAGGTATAGTTAAGGTCTTGTCTGTAGGCGAAAAAGCGCTGATTGAGCGAATCCGGAAGCGGGCCGACCACAGCCGAGGGCTCGTCGCCGGAAT
>Ga0335082_10004347_pt1 | contig 15437 bp, 7 predicted proteins | sample Lox_Sample_41_FD_206718 | JGI IMG/M metagenome (GOLD analysis project Ga0335082, IMG submission 206718) | Soil microbial communities from Loxahatchee National Wildlife Refuge, Florida, United States - Lox_Sample_4.1 | ecosystem: Environmental > Terrestrial > Soil > Wetlands | place: USA: Florida...
ATGACCTTCTCCAGTGACAATTTCAAACAAACCTTGACCGAGTAATTCTATCTGTTGCCAACCGTATGCCGCTTTTGTCGGGTCATCTTTGTTAGTGAGTAATGGGTGAACTGAACAACTGAAATGAGTAATTTTTGCGTTCATTGAATTTCCTTGATTAAATTATGAGCAGGTTTAGCTTAACAAGGTCCCAGTGAACGCTGGTGTCCTAAGTTTCCACAGGACAAGCGTGCCTGCTCATTGATTTTTAATTTTGTTCTATTTGGTAGGTTGACCAGACAGGACACAGCAAAGGCAGGAACAATACTCCCAGAAATAAAACAGCTCCGGAACACCAAGGAACAGTTCCAGAGCTTCAGAGTTACAGAGATTCAGAATTTCAATTGGTCAACATTATAAATGTAATACTCAAATTGTTAAGAGTAAAGTCCTAGAGGGAAAACAGGGAAGAGTGTTTGGGGTAGTGTTCAGAATTGCTCAAAGGGTAGGTCTACAAGTTATTGCTGCAGTTTAACATGGGAGGTTTGAATCTTTGTTGTTAAAACCTTACAGCATAATGTCTTTTGAAATTGAAGTTGATTAAATTCCAGTTACAAAGGAGTTACAAAAAGTGGTGTTTTTGGTATTACTGAGGAAGGAAAAACCTTAAAAACAATTCAAACTAACCAACTCTACTGGTGCCCGGAACGGGGACATTCCAGTGCTCACAAAGTTCCTTCGTGAATTTCAATTTTTCCTGAGCAGATGAAAGAGTGGTTTCGTTTTAACCCCTGACCATGGAAGAGAATACGGCGGATGGGAGGGAAATGACCAGTGGACATTTAATTGCCTTCCAGATTGTTTGAGCAGGTATTATTGAAGAGGACTTGTTTTTTCGCGGATTTGTTCGTAACATCAACGAATTCGTTTCGATGAAACATTTCCGGATCTTCCGTGTCGGTGGGATACCGTGCAGGGGCGGTATATTCTGCCTGAGCGGAGCATCATCTTAGTTTTTGTTCATCCAAATAATCAGTGAATCGTCAAGAATTCTTGCGTGATAGGCTGGAAACTGGTGTGAATATGGTACCGAAGGGATTTTCCCGCAGGAAGAATGGTGATGCGGGGCCCGCGGTGAGATCAAATCATTCGCGTTCCACTAGGATGAGCTCTCTGCGCGATTTGGCCTGTTCCCGAAGTTGGCGATTCATTATACTCATCATTGGCGTTACCTACATCCTTTTTCAGGCCGAGCTCTTTGACGATGAGTATAAGGAAAACCACCCGGCGCCTGTCAACTGCGTTTCTATTACAAAGCCCGCTCTTTCCTGTGAGATTGACAAGGAAAACGCTCAGGAAACATTTGCATTAGAGCCGCTGCCTCAGATCGACCAGTATCACCTTCTTCCCGCAGTCATTATCTTAGTTGTCGTTGCTGGAACCTCCCCTGACCTTGTCCGCGACAAATCTCCCCCGTCTTCAATATTCTGCAATTTGTAGACTTATCCAGCTAAAGAGTTCTATGAACCTCTAGCTGAGATTCTTTCTGCGCAAAGCAATCATTGTGAGGTAAGGACCGGATTTTGTCCCTCTCCCGAGGATGACGCGCGGCGCGTGCTGCCGCTGATAACCGCGCGCGATAATCCTGAAGTGCACAGCAAGAGAGGGGAAGAATGATGTGCGCCGCCGCTATGGATTGTGGATTCAAAGCGGCGGCTTCCGATCAAGGCGGCACATATCACATTTCAATTTCATGACAAGGAAACCGAAATGACGAAGATTATCATCTACTCATTACTGACTGTTCTCCTGTTCTTTCCGATGCAGCTCCTTGCACAGGTTACTCTCACCGGAACGATCACAGACCAACAGACACATGAACCCGTCGCAGGAGCAACTATCCTGATCGAGGGTACTGGCATCAATACAACATCGAACGAAAGTGGGCAATTCTCCATAACTTCGGAGGCGGACTTCACCGCGATCATCATAAGCAGGATTGGCTATCAGAAAAAGACGATCCGGATCATCGACAAGACCATTCCTCTCATCATTCAACTCACGCCAGTTGCTCTGGAATTGAAGGGACTGGATATCAGCGGGAGAACCGTCACGAACAACCAGCTTTCAAATGCACAATCGATAGAATTGTTGTCGTACCAGGATCTCAACCGTGCCAGCGGTCTTTCCCTGGAGAATTCGATTAATACGGTGCCCGGGGTTTTCATGCAATCGCGGACTCCCTGGGGAGGAGCACACATTACAATCCGAGGGTACTACCCGAATTTTTCACAAAACTCCAATGGATACGGTTCACAGGTGTTTCTGAATAATATCCCCATCACAGATGCGACCGGTCTGACTATCCTGGATGACGTCGATTTCTCTTCTTTGGGCAGTGTCGAGGTGATCAAGGGTCCCACCTCGAACGAGTATGGAAGTTTTATTGCAGGAACTCTCAATCTGCAAACTTCGAAGCCAGCCCCGAATAGTACGAGTTTTGAACAGCAGACGCTTGGAGGTAGTTACGGGCTCTTTCGCAGCAACACCTCTTTCAACAGTGCAAACGACAACTCTGGTGTAGTGGTCGGTTATGGCCATCAGACGTATGATGCCTTCCGGCCAAACAGTATTTCCAAGAAGGACTATGTGAGATTGAGCGGAGATTTTCTCGCCGGGGCGAACCAAACTGTTTCGACGTACTTTTCCTACAATCGTTCATTTGAACAGCTCTCAGGAGAAATTGACAGCGCCGATTTTTACAATAAGCGGGCAATTGATAATCCGGTTTACGCTGCAAACAACTCGTTTATCAAGATCGAGAGCTTTCGTCTTGGTGTGACGGACGACTTTCGCGTGAACGATTTGTTCGGAAATCAAACCACCGTCTTCGGTACGGGGCAGACAATGGGCCAGCCCTTCGCACATGGATTCAATGATTACAATCGATTCAGCTTTGGGATGCGGTCGACATTCGACTTTCATACTCGAACCGACGTCATCGGCATTAGCAGTAAGACCGGAGGGCTCTTTCAGAGGACCAACTATACTGCCAACGGGTTCAGCCTCAACAGTGGGAACCCGTCCGATCAGGAGAACTACGCGTTCACATACTACGGATTTTCAGAATGGAATATCGATCTCCCCGAAAAATTCACCATGACTGTCGGAGCCACCATCAGTCGGTATGAGTTTGGTCTCAGAAACATGTTGAAGAACAAGATTATCAACGATACGACATCCATTGCGGTCAGGGCTTTTACCTCTGCCTTCACGCCGCGGGCATCCCTCCTCAAGATGTTTGGCAACGACGTCTCCGTGTATGGCAGTGTGAGCTCGGGATACACACCACCATCCCTGAGCAATATCATCGCATCGGACGGCAGCATCAATCTCGGGCTCAAGCCCGAGCGTGCGGTCCAGTATGAGATCGGGGGCAAGGCAAATCTCCTTGATCGTCGACTTGCCCTGGATGTTGCGCTCTTCGACCTCGAGAATACAGACAAACTGGTTTCCCAGAAAGTCGGTGCCGTAACATTTACCACAAATATCGGAAAGCAGCGAAATCGTGGTGTGGAGGTCTCTCTGAGTTCGATGCTTATTGACAATCAGAGCGAAATTGTCTCTCTCCTCCGGCCATGGCTGTCGTACACATACTCCGATTTCAAATACATCGATTTCAAGAGCGACAATAATAATAATGCTGCAACGGTCAATTTTTCGGGGGACGATGTTGCGCGCGTACCTCCGAACGTTTTCAATTTTGGTCTTGACGCGGCGACGAATTTCGGTCTCTACTTCTTCGGATCATACCAGTTCGTGGATAAGGCATTCGTGACATTCAACAACTCCAATCTCGTCAATTCCTACAACCTTCTGAGTGCCAAGCTGGGATTCCAGAAGCAAGTTGATGATCATTTTTCTCTTGATATCTCTGCCGGGGGAGACAACCTGTTGAGCAGCACGTATTACACTTTTGTCTTCGTGGGACCGAATTTTGCGGGGCTCGCCCAGCCCAAGGATGGCGGTACCGGAGACGGGTATATTCTTCCCGGGCCGTATAAGCCGACCTGGTATCTCGGAACAAACATAAGCTACAGGCTCTAGGTACTGGCCACGTCTGCAGCGGTCATTCGAAAACTTACAGGCAGGAAGGAGCGGCAAGATCTGATGATCCATTCTCTCTCTTCCGGAATGAGATCGGGAGTGTCGTCTGTATCTCTCCATATCTCCACGAAAGTCATTCTGGAAAGAATCATGAAGATGCGTCTTCACCATCTGCCGCTCCTTTTGTTCCTCTCATTGAGCGCATTTGCTCAGGAGGTGACTATCACGGATTCCACAGGACTCCAGCACCTTCAGGGAGTCATAGTCGTTGATGAGCATAACATTGCCGTGATCAGTGACACCGGCGGGAAGATCGACGCGTCGAGATTCGTCCATTCGAGGCAAATTGTCTTCTCTCTTACCGGTTTCGAGAAGGTCAAGAAGAGCTATACTGATCTGGCAGCCTCAGCATTTCTGGTCCGATTAAACCAGACGACCTATAAAATGCAGGATGTAACGGTGTTCGGGCCGCGTAGAATTTCCCCTGCCACAACGAGTTCACCGGCGGAAGCGACACAGGTTCCTGCAAGGGATTTTTATCGCGGAAGCGAAATGTCACTGGAGAATACTCTGAATATCATCCCCGACGTCCGCCTTGAGGAGTCGACGATTCGCATACGAGGGCTCGGAGCGGTTTCACGATTCGGAATGCGGGATGTGGGTGTTTATTACAACGGCATGCCCCTCCATGGTGCGGACGGATTATTATTCTTCGACGATGCCGACATTTCTGCATTTGGAAGCGGTGGTGTCATCAAAGGACCTTCATCGATATCGTACGGAGCAAGCCCTGCCGGCACCATGGTCTTCGATACGAAAAAGGCACGCTACCGGGAGATGGATTTGAATGAAATCTTCACCACCGGCCCGTATGGTCTGCTGAGGACCAATTCAAATTACCGGGCGGGGGATGACAATTCAACCCTTTACACCAGCTTTGGGTCCATGTCATCCGACGGTTACCGAGAGCATTCTCATTCCACAAGAGAGTTTCTCACGATGTCCGGTATTTTTTTCCCGAGCGAGAAACAAACGGTTTCAATTCTTTTGCTTGGGTCATCTGTTGATGAGCAGCTGCCCGGAGAGCTCGATGAGAATTCCTTTTCCGGGGCGCCGAGGATGGCAAACCCGACGTATATTCAGAACGACCTCTCCCAGGATGGCAAGGATTGGTACATGGGGGTCACTCATGACTATGAACTTAGCCGCGGCCTGTGGCATACGTTCAGTATCTCGCTGTCAAACGTGTCACGACAGGGACCTCGTGTTCCCTACATCGACAAGTTTGGATCAGCTCGGATCAATGCGCGAACAACGCTCTCCGGGGATTTAGAAATCAGTGGAATGCCAGCTGTGCTCGATGTCGGTGTGGAAGTGCTGCACGGTGTGGATAACGAGCAGCGCTGGAACTGGGACTCGACACATGTCCAAGGAGTAATGTACTTCAACCGGGATGGAGACCTCACAAAATATTTCGCTTTCATTGGAGGTAAAATCTCACCCGCCCGTCGGCTGTGGCTCTCATCGGGGCTCCATTTGACCGGAGGAAATGATGTCTTCACTGACAACGTGCGGCAGGGAGGAACCGATTTTTCCGCAGGTCGACTGTTTCAACCGTATCTGACCCCGTTGTTGGAGGTCTGCGACACTCTCGCCGATGAGTGCTCATTGACCGGTGTGTTGTCCGGAGGATATTCAATTCCTTCCGCCGACGAAATCATCTCCTCAAACACGGCAATCGATACGGGGCTTTCCCCGGAAAAATATATTGGTGTCGAGCTTGGCGCCCGCGGTTCGAGTCTTGCGGGAAGACTCAGGTATGGCATTACATTCTTCGATTCTCGACTCAATGACTGCTTTGTGCCGTATACCCAGGATGGAATCAGCTATCTGCGAAATGCGCGGCAAGCCGAGAGTCGGGGGGTAGAGTGCACGCTGGAATACCTGATTAATGTTGCCAAGTCCGGCTGGATTTCCGCCCTACGACAGTTTGTGACCTTCTCGTATTTGGATTTCAAGTACCGAGACTATCGGCTGGGAGGATTCGATTATACAGGCAATCTCTTTCCGGGCGTTGCGCCGGTACTGTTCAACGCAGGTCTCGATGCCTCGACGCCAATGGGAATCTACTTCTACGCGACCTACTTCCTCACCGGAAAACGAGAATTGGAGGATGATAACCTGTCGAGTAACCCATCCTATGGAATATTGAACCTGAAATTGGGGTGGCGAAAGCGATTATGGAAACAGTTCACGCTTCAGACATACGCTGGGATTGATAACGTCACGAATGTACGATATTCTCCAACGCTCGCAGTGAACCAGATAGTATCAACGGGGAGCTTGCGGACATATTTTGATCCTGCACCAGGGCGGACTGTATATGGCGCCCTCAATCTCGAGTTTCATTTTGCAGAATAACCTTTAGCGGGTCGGGGAATCGAAGGTGGATATCCTCCAACGTAACTGACCTGATTCTCGTCTAGAGACTTGCGGATATATATGACCAGTGCGGATTTCATGGGGAGACGGTTTAAACGGCTTACCGTTGTCGGACCCAATTCAGCCATACGGTCCAAAACGCCTCTCCTATGTCGCTGCGACTGCGGTAGGATGACAGCCGTCAGAGCATTAAATCTCAGAAGCGGAAACACGAAAAGCTGCGGTTGCCTGAGAAGCGAAATGCTCAGGTGTGGAATACGTCGGCGAAGCTTGATTTCAGGGCGGAATACCTTCGAAGCGCGGCGAAGATGAGAAGCCTCACGTTTAGGGGGAAACTTCGTTCAATCGACCATGACTTCGCGTCAGGAGTTTATTTCTACCGCCTCGAAGCAACGAGCATTAGCGATCCGAGCAAGACTTTCACGCAAGTGAGGAAGATGGTTCTCTTGAAGTAGAACCACGATCTACATTCTCCTAAGTAGCTGTAGTTCTCCAAAACCCTGATCTGATGAAGATTGGGGTTTTGTGTTTCTAGTTGGTTCTCGATAACACCGCTACTCCCCCACTTAATCCGACTTATCTTAGGGTATCTCGACGGATCGATATCGGGCAATGATTTTCTGAGGATGGGGAGAGGCTGAGGAGTTAAATAATGGGAGGGGATTTCAGAGGAGTTGATGGATGTGATTTCCCTATTGGAATGTTTCTCTATCAAATCAAGAAACCTGGGATATGAAAGTATTGAGTTGAAGAAGTCGAGCTAGATTGCAGTGATTTAGAAAGACCCCTCAGAGCAATCAGAAGTTCAGTCGACAGGAAAGGGGTTCATCTTCTGAAAATTTAGGGGTCATTCCTTTCAGGACAATCTTCCCCAGACTAAAACACATTTCCCTTCTTGAACTGCACTACACTTATAAAATTAATGACCGCTGAGATTCCAAGCAAGATTGCGATGTGAGGTATAATTGCCGTAATGCCACTGCCCCTCCATAATACTTCCAAGAATCCATTCATTGACCAATATACCACTGTCAACTTACTTACGGTTTGGAAGAAGGGGGGCATGAATGATGTCGGAAACCAGGCTCCTCCCAGTGAACTCATCATTAGAATTAGTAATGTTCCCCAGCCTTGCGCCTGCTGCCGGGTTGCGGAAAAGGCCGCAAGTAACATCCCAAATGCCGTGCAGGCCATGGATGCTGCTATAATAATCAGGAGCAGGTTGAAGAAGTTGGAAAATATGTCGATGTGAAATAAAATCCATCCAGCCACGAACAAGAAGAGTAACTGAATGATACCAAGCGACATGTTGAACAGATACTTGCTCCAGAGAATATGCACTCTTGTCAAAGGAGAGGTTAAGTACCGGAGCATCACGCCATTTTTCTTTTCATCAAAGAGCGAGGAAGCGGCAGCCGTCAAGGTGAATAATAAAAAGGTCATAGCCCAACCACCAACACTTCGTGTGGCGCCTGGATTTTCAAGTTCTTTCCCGACAAGCTGTTCCTTCTCGATACGGACAATTCGTTCGAAAAACTTAGAGGCACGTGAGCTGTCTCCTGCAGAGGACGAATCTTTTTGGAAGAGAGCATTCAGATTTGGATGCAAAATGACATTTGTGTCAAGATGAAAGTATGTGTGTGTGAGTGATGCAAGCTTTTTGTAAAACTCTTTCCCTTTTGCCTCACCAAGCGATCTTTCTGCGGCACGTTGACCAGCGTCCGTGAATATTTCGGGTAGTTGACGGAAGATGAGTTGCTGAATCAATCCTTGAGTGATTTGGTTCTGGATTTCATCTTTGGGGTCATAATAATATTTTACCTTTAGCCCAAGGGAGGTATCACTGTACATATCAACAGGAAGTACGAGTGCGGCCTCAGCACGTCCACTATGAACATATTCCTTGATTTTCACAGTATCGAACTTGACAAGCTCACCTCGATCATTCTTGTAGGTTTTGATGAGGGCAAACGCTTTCATGGTATCAAGGGTTTGTTCAATCCGGAGAGCGACAGGAGATGAGCTCTCGTTTAAGAAGGCCAACGGAATTCCTTGAACACTTGAACTTGAACCGCCAAAAATCGATCCGAAGATGCTCATTAGGATAAGTGGTACAATAAACGTCAGCAAGACAGCCACTTTATCATTACGAAACACTCTGTATTGTTTAGCAAAGAGTTTAATAACCTGTTTCAATCCCTCAGGCTCCTTCCGGTGAGAGTAAGAAATAGTTCTTCAAGCGTCGGTTTGTGAAGTTCAATCCACCGATAGGAGATACCCTGCTCTTCAACGTGCGCGAAGAAATGAGATAGAATAAACCCTTTTGATGGTTTTAATTCAAAATGGTCATCGACTTCAACGCATGTTCCGAACTTTTCGAAGAAGGTTCGACATTTTGTTGTGGAAGGATTCTTGGTTATTAATATTAATTCTTCGTATGGGAAGAGTTCAAACAGTTCATCCAAAGATCCATTGGCGATGATCTTGCCCTGGTCAATAATCCCAATTCTTGAACAAAGTCGTTCCGCTTCTTCCATATAATGGGTGGTATAAATGATCGTCTTACCTTCTTGGTTTAGACGGATCAGATACTCAAAGATGGCGTTTCGGGATTGGGGATCTACACCAACGGTCGGTTCATCACAAAGAAGAACAATTGGATCATGAAGCAAGCTCGCGATTAGGTTCAGTCGTCGCTTCATTCCTCCGGAAAATGTATTCACTTTGTCTTTCCGTCTCTCATCGAGACCGACAGCCTCTAACTGCTCCCGGATACGGGTTTTCAAAACAGCTTTCGGAGTATCGAACAGTCCTCCGAAAATTTCAAGGTTTTCTTGCGCAGAAAGTTCATCATACAGCGCAAGGGACTGCGGTACAAAACCAATTTTTCTTCTAATGGCAAGGTTGCTCTGAGTGACGACATCTCCATCAATGATGATTTTCCCACTGTCAGGGTTGAGATAGCCAACAAGGAGATGCATGAAAGTCGTTTTCCCAGCACCGTTTGGACCCAAGAGTCCAAAGAATTCTTGCTTACGAATTTCAAGTGAAATGCCTGCAAGAGCAACGGTTGAAGGAAATGATTTCTTAATGTTTTGGATTTGGATCATTGTCCCAACTTCAAACTATTAGCATTGATACATTATGCCTCATTCTGATCAGCCATTGTTTTATGTGGCCACCTGAATTTAAGCAATTTCCTTCATATGTTCAGCTCTCCAACAATGACCATCATGAGAGGTTCTCATTTTCAGTCCCTCCTCCTCCAGCAACAACTCCCAACAACACCGCCACTCCCTATTTAACCGAGGTTATCCTACGTAATACCAACGGATCGATTTAGGACAATGATTTTCTGAGAGAGAGCGACGTAGAGTGGGGAACTGTAGGTTCATGGCGGGGTACGCCTTGAAGGGGTTTCTTAGGAAGGTGCTATAAAACAGAAACCTCAACCAGTTTATGGTATGTGTTGTCTGAGGCTGCCGCGTCATAGCATCGGTATTGGTTCTGTGCCCCATCCACTTCAAAGGGAATGGGGCCACGTTACTGGTACTTTTGACTATCTCGATAAATTGTTCTACCTTTTCAGAGAGAATCTGGCACTGATAGTGTGATGTTCTACGGAGGACCCCATGAAGATCCAAGCAGTGCGGTTGATCATCAGTGTGTTTCTTCCTGTCGTTCTTTCCTCAGAAGTCTTAGGTCAACAACACCCCTCGTTAGAGATCATTCCTGATTCTTCTACAGTTGTTGTTGCGTCAGGGTGGAACATGATTTCTCTTCCGGTAATAGTCTCGGATAACAGAGTTTCTGCCCTCTTTCCTATGGCAATTTCGAGAGCCTTCGCTTATGAATACTCCTACCAACAAAAAGCTGCAATGGATGAGGGTACGGGGTATTGGCTGAAATTTGCTGCACCAGAAACAATAAATATTTCGGGGACTGCATTTCTGAACGGGTCAATTTCTCTGAACTCCGGATGGAACATGATTGGAGGAATCTCCGCACCAATTGCCGTCAATGCGCTTGCCACTTCTCCCGGTGGGATCATTACGTCTAAGTACTTCACGTACCAGAACGGGACTGGCTACATCCTTTCAGATACACTTAAACCGGGGTTTGCATATTGGGCAAAGGCGAGTCGTTCGGGCACACTCATGGAAACCTGTTGGGTGCCGCCATCACAAGCGCTGGTTTCACCCGCTGATGGATTGGGACTTATGTCGGCACCAGTTCTACGGTGGAGACGATCTGCATGTTTGACCCAGTATCGCTTGCAGATTGCCGACGATTCACTCTTTCAGACTCTCGTGACAGACACTGTCGTAACAGACTCGTTCTATCATTCAACCCTCAGGTGCGGGACACCTGAGTATTTCTGGAGGGTAGGCGTTGGCATGAGTCCGGCAATGACGGTATGGTCCACGACAAGGAAGTACCAGATGCAAAATCAGAGTTTGACGCAACTTACACCACCGGATAAGAGCGGAGAATCGCTGACACCTCAATTCCGGTGGACGACAAATTGTGCGGGGACGTACAGGCTGCAGCTTTCACTCGATTCGCTTCTCACGACGATGGTACTTGATACGCTCTTGACAGACACAATCTACCAGCCCAATCCACTCGACAGTGCAAAAGACTATTGGTGGAGAGTTGGGATTGAGCAAGGGACGCAGACTACACAATGGTCACCCATAAGATCGTTTTCTGCCACGTGGAGATTCATAGGCCTAGGTCAAGGGTCTGTTTCCGCAATGGCTGCCGATCCTTTGGATTCAACTATTATGTATGTTGCTACCTCTGGGTCAATATTTAAGACGACTGATGCTGGAATAACGTGGCAAAACTTGGTTCAAGCAACATCGGTTCTCGAAATAGACGTCAATCCGGACAATTCGCAAATCATTTATGCGGCCATGTTTGGATATGGTATTATTAAGAGCACTGATGGAGGTAATAGTTGGTCCCATGCGGACAGTGGAATATCATTTTCGACAGGCCCTGATGGGTTTGTCGGCCCCACGAATTTGGCTATCGATCCCATGTATCCCGATACCATCTACGCAGGCTCGGAGGGCAATTCCGTAAATGCAACGATATATAAAAGTGTGAATGGGGGTCATACTTGGTTTAGTCTATATAGAAATGGTGATTCCCTCCTGACAAACGGAGTAAGTGCAATATCTGTAGATCCAGAAAGTACGAATATTGTCTATGCCGGAACCGATTACGGTGATATACTTAAAACAACTGATGGTGGAAACTCGTGGCAGTGGATTGGATTGGCAGGAACAACAGGAGGTAATGATGAAATTACGGATATTCTTGTGGGTAAAGACACCTCAAGGACAATATATGCAGGAACGTGGTATGGTCATGGTCTATATGTTAGTTCAGACGGAGGAAACACATGGATGCTCCGTGATTCAACAGTCTCATTGCAGCACCTATCATCGGTACGTTGGATAGTGGGAAGTCCGTTCTCGCACAACATCTACACTTCAGCCAGTACTACAACAGGATGGGGTATTTATCAACTTGGTAATGACAATGCGTGGAAGAAGATCGGATTTAATAACGCGGGATGGTTAGATTGTATGGTGAATCATAATACGCTTTTCATCGGGTGGTACGGAGTATATAAATATTTGAGGTAAGAGATGTTTCATAGGTAAAAAGAGAATTCCCACTGTTGTAAACTGTCCCCATCTTGTGTGCGAGTCTGGAAGGATAACCCGTCACGACCCTACTCGCTTCCTAGAACACCGAAACGTCCCGACTTAATCCGTTTTGTCTTCCGCTTTCCCAACAGATCGAGATTGGGCAATGATATTCTGAGAGAGAGCGACGTAGAGTGGAGAACTGTAAGTTCATAGCGGGGTACGCCTTGAAGGGATTTCTTAGGCAAGCGACACTAAGCAAAAAACCTCAACCAGCTTAGACTGATTGAGGTTTTTCCCGAAGGGATGGTTTTACCACTGTAGTCCGCCTCAGGCGGATTGTAGCGGGGGCACGATACATGTACTACAGAGAGATTCCACGTTATGAAAACGATCGCAAAAATCTCGAAACCAAGCCCATTTGTGAGTTCAAGACACTCCATTGAGCCGTCATTTCCCCACCAGAGTGCTTGACAGGAAGACGCCAAATAATTAAATTGATGAATCAACCTCTTCTCTGTTCTCAATAATTCTTGCACGGGCAGGATAAATGTGGAGCGCCAGATTTTCCGGAAACCCGTAGGTTAGAACATTCGCAAGAGTGTTTTGAGCTACGGGTTTTTTCGTTCTGTGTCACAAGGAGAGACGCGGGCGTACTCATGCGCAACCACTCCTCATCCTTCGTCGCCAGGAAATAACAACCGTTCCGTGAAGAAATGAAGAATGCCCCGCTCATCGGAGCACTATTCCCCGTATCCAGCTTTTATTGAAAGGCACCATATGAAAACCCGTATTCACGCAGTCCGGAGCACAAAACTGCTTGCAGCCATTCTGGCCCTCGGCATGGTCCATGGATTTCTGCAGGCGCAACCGATCCCAATCAATAATCGACTGGATGGAAACACCATCATTGGTACGGCCGAGGTGTTGGACGGCCTCACGAATGGATATTTCGTGGTAGCAACTTCTCAAGGCATATATGTTGCACAGTATGCCTTTTTCCAATATTATGAAAAGACTTATACGGTTCCCGCGGGAAGAAGCATCGAAACGATCGCTCCAAAAGGAAAAAGCCCTTTTCTTATTATCGCCCTTCTCGACGATGGAACAGTCCTGGAAATCGATTTCACAGATTTTTCGCACCAGGCTCCAACCGTCACGACGCTGGGACAACTCGGTTCCGCAGCTCTCGGCACATCGCGGGAGAAAATTATTGGTGATGCTCTCTATGCTCTGGGGCCGTCACTTTATGTCAGCCGGGATACGGGTAAGACATGGCAGATCGATAGTGCTGGATTAGGAAGCGGTGTGTATTTCCGGGATATTGCTTTGGACACATCGCAAAACGTGTACGCCGCAACAACCGTTGGATTGTTCAAACAAAATCCCGATTCATCGTTCTGGCACAAAAACACTACCCTGACCAATCCCCCGAGTCTTTCTACTGTTTTCATCGACAGACTCAACAGAATCTTCGTCGTTGGAAATAGTGGCAATATCGTTTTCAGTACGGACAATGGTGTGTCGTGGAATTTCGATACCGCGGGAATCGGCGCACTTTCACTCAGCAGGTTTAGTGACGATAAGTTTGGTAACATATATGCCACTGCCGCATTCGGGAGTATTTATAAATCAGTGGGTGGAACCGGTCCATGGACGAGAATTGATGCCGGTATTTTGGCGATTACCGTTAATCCGCCGATAATCAATGCCATCACAGGTGATAGCATTGTTGTTGCTGCTACGAGTTTTGGAGTCTTTGCAACTCCGGATCAAGGGAATACATGGTATGAATCCAATGGGGGAATCCAGGCAGAAAGCTTTTATGGGTTTGCAAAAAACAATCCCAACCGAATTCTCGTCAGCACCGACTTAGGAATCTACTACAATGATGCCGGCGATACCGCTTGGCATAAAAGTTTCCCGCAGTCCGGATATCTCGGATCTCTTCCTATTAATAAAGACACGTCTGGACGATTGTACACAGTCTTACGAAATCCGATTCCTGGTTCATCAGCGCTCGGCCCCATTTATAAATCCACCGATAACGGATTGACATGGATCGCCGATACGATGGGACTATCTGCGACTACAGGCAATGTCTTTTTCGTCGATGAACGCGGCGGTGAGCACATCGGCTCGTCGTATAATGGAACGAATTATTATGGCTGGGTGTACGCACAGGATAGCAGCGGCAATTGGATATTCGATACAACGGGGATACCCTTGGGAAGTTTCAGCTATGCTTCATCGTTTGGTACTGATCGTGCCGGCTTAATTTATTTAAGCGGCACTTACCCGGGCAACCCGCGGGTACTTCATCGATCGATTTCTGGAGGGACTTGGACGGTGGATACGGTCGGCCTTCCTTCCAGCGTCCATTTTTTTTATACGATGAAAGAAGGTAAAGTCGGAGAGGTCTTGGGTACCAATGATCATGTCATGTATCGCCGCAGTGCGGGAGTGTGGAATCAAGTGCCGCTGCCGTCATCGAACATCTTCAAATTTACGGTTGATAAGAGCGGCACTATCTTTATCGTCAATACCGCTCTCGTTGGAATTTTTCTTACGGACGTGGGGATATCCATGTCCACCGATAACGGCGCTTCATGGACTATATTAACGCACGACACTGTTCAGGTAGATGCGCTTCACTCACGCGGCGACACTTCCTATGCCCTTTTGCAAAACGGTGGATTGTATGTCCTGACAAAAAATGGTGTCGTGGCGGGTGTTCTGAACCGACAGACATCCCTCTTGCCGTCGATGTACGAGCTTCGTCAATCCTACCCGAATCCATTCAACCCGACAGCGACGATTCATTATAACCTTTCAACTCAGAGTCATGTGTCATTGAAAGTCTACAACCTCTTGGGTCAAGCCGTTGCTACTTTAACAAATGGAATTGAGATGGCTGGTTACAAAGAAGTCCAATGGAATGCCGCAAACTTCGCATCAGGAGTCTATTTCTACCGCCTTGAAGCAACGAGCCTAAGCAACCCGAGCAGGACATTCACGCAAGTGAAGAAGATGATGCTGTTGAAATAGAACCACGAGTTGCTTTCTCCCGAGGGAGTGTAGGTCTCCAAAACCCCAATCTGATGAAGATTGGGGTTTTCTTATTTAGTAGAGCGATTGATAGGGGAAAAATATCACTTCGCATTCCTTTCAAAGAATGTACTATCTATCATAGATGATGTTCGGAGAGAGTGTTTTCCGTCTGGCCAAATGAGGATGTTTGTTGGG
>Ga0335082_10004349_pt1 | contig 15435 bp, 17 predicted proteins | sample Lox_Sample_41_FD_206718 | JGI IMG/M metagenome (GOLD analysis project Ga0335082, IMG submission 206718) | Soil microbial communities from Loxahatchee National Wildlife Refuge, Florida, United States - Lox_Sample_4.1 | ecosystem: Environmental > Terrestrial > Soil > Wetlands | place: USA...
GTTCACCAGAACGATCATGGGGTAAATGACGTACGGATCCTTGTCGCTCGATTGATATTCGTCTTTTTGTTTCTTGGGATCGCGGCCCTTAATCGAGACCACCACTTTTCCCGGAGGGATAAACAATTCGGTCGTCTCGACCGCCGCCGTCAGCAGTCCTCCCGGATTGTTTCGAAGGTCCAGAATGATGGACTGCATTTTCGCATCCTTTAACTTCTTCAGTGCGGAGCTGAGATCTTTGGCGGTCATTTCCTGAAATTGACTCAGCCGAATGTACCCGATATTGCTTTCCAGCATCTTGCTTTTGACACTGTCGATCTTGATCGTCTCCCGCACCAGATCAAATACCATCGGCTCATCGGCCCCCTCCCGTTCGATGGTCAGCTTGACCTTGGTCCCCTTCAGCCCCCGCATCCTTTCCACGGCCTCCATCAAGGTCATTTCCTTTGTGGAGTCCTCATCGACCTTGATGATGAAATCTCCGGCCTTGATCCCGGCCCGGTCGGCCGGCGTCCCCTCGATCGGCGCGATGACCGTCAAACGGTTCTCTTTGATCCCGATCTGAATCCCCAGCCCGCCGAACTCCCCTTTCGTGTCCACTTGCATTTCCTTGTACATCTCCGGAGACATAAAGGCCGAATGCGGATCCAGGGTGTTGAGCATTCCCCGGATGGCGCCGTACACCAAGTCCTTGCTGTTGGTTGGCTCCACGTAATTCTTCTGGATCAGGGAGAGAACCTCGGCAAATATTTTAAGTTCCTCGTAAACTTCGGATTCCGCCGAAAGCGCGCTCCGGAGTCCCTTCCCGACCATCATCCCCGTCGTGAAGACGGTGATCACAAGAACAATGACGACGCCCATCAAGGCCTTCTGCTTCTTATGCATATTTTCCTCCCGAAAAAGACGCCCGATTAAAAATGCGAAACTTAACGCCGCTTCAGCCATGCCAGGGGATCCACCGGATCGGTCCCGTGGCGTATTTCAAAATAGAGGTTGTTGTCGCTCGTCAACCCGGTATCCCCGATCTCACCGATGACCTGGCGTTGGGCGACCGGATCTCCCGGCGAGACCAAAAGTTTGGCTGCGTGGGCATAGAGCGTAAAATAATTTCTCCCGTGATCGATGATCACCAGGAGGCCGTAGCCTCGGAACCAGTCGGCGTAAACCACCGACCCGCCGTAGACCGACCGAATGGGACTGCCCTGACTGGACTGGATCTCGATTCCCTTACGGTAAACATACGTATCAAACTGAGGATGCTTCTGCCGCCCGAAGGCGGTGACCACCCGGCCCAGGGTCGGCCAATCCAGGTGTCCGCGTTGAAGCGCGAACCCTTCCCCGGCGGGCGGCTCCCGACGGGCACGGCGCTGTTGTTCCAGCTCCTGGATGAGCCCCTTGAGCTTTCCGGCCGAGTCCTCCAACTCATGGAGGGTGCGCTCGTACGTCGATTTCTCATCGCGAATGCTGGCCAGCAGCAGGTCCTTTTTCTTCTTCTCATTATGGATCTCGGACAGTTTCTGGGTGATTTCGGTCTTATACTCCATCAGATCGGCCCGGGCTTTGCGCAGCTCGGCCTCCTTGGGCACCATCTGCTCGACTGCCGACTGATAGCTCTGGAGCAATTCACTTTCCTTGTTCGAAATCCAGGTCAGATAATAATACCGTTGCAGAAAATCATAATGGTCTCTCGACGTAAACAGGACCTTCAGCGTGTTGAACTGCCCCTCCTGATACAGCACCCGAACCCGCTCACGCACCAGCCCTTGCTTGGATTCGATCTCGCGCCTCAGACCGCTCAGTTCGCCGTCCAGTTGCTCGATCTCCTGATCCCGCTCAATCAATTGCAGGTTCACCACCCGCAGCTCTTTCTTTTTGAGCGTCCGCTGATAATCCACTTCTTCCAGATTGGCGAGGATCGAATTCTCCCGCTTGGCCGCATCGCGGCTCTTCCGGCGTTGCTGCTCGATCTTTTGTCGGAGTCGGTCCAGCTCCTGTTTTTCCTGCGTCACTTTTTTCGAAATCGAATCGGACGGCGCCTCGGCCGACAGATCGACGCCCGTCATTAAAAAAAACGCGGTGAGGACTGCCATGCCCCCCAGCGTGGGTATCAAGACCCGTCTCATAACAATCTTCGTATAGAGAGAAGACTCCCCGTGCATCCCAATCCAACGCCGACCGCCAGGAACATCAGCAACCAGTCCATCGGCAAGAACATCAAATTCATCGGGCCGCCCAGAAAACCGCCGACCTCGGCCAAGCGGCTCTTGGCCAGTTCAAAGACCCCCCGCAACAACACGATGGCCAAGACCCCGCCGATCAGACCCATCAACGCGCCTTCCATCAGAAAGGGCATCTGGATATACGCGCGGGTGGCGCCGATCAGCTGGAGCACTTCGATGTCCTCCAGACGCGACCAGACCGTCAATCCGATGGTGCCTGCGATGATCACGACCGCCGCCAGTCCGAGAATCAGGCCGATCACGGCGCTTCCCACTCTCACGGTTTCCAGAACGGCATTGACGTTATCGACCCATTCACGACCGTACTGGATGTCATCGACCCCGTTCAGCCCCTTGAACTGCTGGGCCAGCCGTTGAACCGCCTCCGAAGACTGGTAGGCTTTTTCCAGCGTCAATTCGAAGGAGGCCGGCAGCGGATTTTCTCCGAGGCCCTTGAGGAGGATATCCTGGCCTTCCAACGACCGGCGGAAATTCTCCAGGGCCGTCGCCTTTGAAACGTACAGAACGTTCGAGACGCCGGGCTCCTGCCGAATTTTTCCTTCCAGGTCGGCCCTCTCTTTTTCCGAAAGCCCGTCCCGGAGGTAAAGGATCACCTTGATTTCCTGCTGGAGCGAGCCGACCAGCGTATCGAGGTTAAAATACAACAGGAGGAAAACGCCGAAGAGCATCATCGTAAAAGCGATCGTCGCCATCGAGATCACCGTCGTCGACTTGTTGCCCCGAAGATTGAGGAGCGTCTCCTTTAGAAAATACCGGAGCTGCCGCATCAGCCTCCCCCCTCCGCAACCCTTCCCTCTTTGAGGACGATCACCCGCCGCGGGACGCGCGACACGATCTCCCTATTGTGCGTCGCCACCAGCATCGTGGTCCCTTTCGTGTTGATCGATTTCAGCAGCTCGATGATCTCCGTCGTCAGTTCGGTGTCGAGGTTTCCGGTCGGCTCATCCGCCAGCAGGATCATCGGATGATTCACGATCGATCGCGCCACGCACACCCGCTGCTGCTCCCCCGCCGAGAGCATGGACGGCAGGAGTTCTTTTTTATGTTCGAGACCGACCGACCCGAGCACCTCGGTGACCCTCTTATGAATTTCGGCCGGAGAGGCCCCGGCGATCTGCAAGGCCACCGCGACATTGTCAAAGACCGTCTTTTTTTGAAGCAGTTTAAAATCCTGGAAGATAAAACCGATGCTTCTTCGCAAGTGCGGCAGACTGGATTCCTTCAGCCGCGCCACATTCCGGTTCTGGATCACAATCTGGCCGGCGTCCGGCTGCTCCAGCCCGAAGAGAAGCTTCAGCAGGGTCGATTTTCCGGCGCCGCTGGGGCCGGTGAGCCATGCGAATTCACCCTTCTCGATATGAAGGGTGATATCCTCCAACGCCGCACGGTGTCGACCGTACGATTTATACACGTGAAAGAGCTGAATCATTCGCTACGGTTTCTTGCGCTCCTCCCGGGCGGCCAGATAGTCCAGAATCATGTCGTCCAGACTTTTCTTCCGGCCCGACGACGAAGGACGATCCTCGGGTGCCGCGCTCGCCGCGGGAGGCCGAGCGGTCACCGGTTTGGCGGCAGGCCGGCTCACCTCCAATGAAATTCGGCCCGTCTGAAGATCCTCGATCATTTTCTTGTGCTGATCGTTCATCATGTCCTTCAAGACGGCCGGCAGGTTTTCGGCGTTCACGATGTCGGCATAACTGGTTTTGCGGGTGGCCAGAATCGCGCCGGCCTGGAACAGGATCGTCACGATCGTCGCATTCTTCCGGCCGGTGTCCTCGGTTTGAACGTGATAGGTCGTGCCCTGATGTTGAATATCCGTGTTCAGTCCGGTAATCATCTTGAGCGGGGATCCCCTCCGGCCTCAAAGGCGTTCTGGATCAATTCGATCTCCAACGATCGGTTCGTGAACCCTTGAATCAAGACCAGGTCAAACCGGCAAGGACAATCCCGCAGCCGGCGTCTCGCCATATAGCCCGCAGCCAGAACGCTCAGCTGCCGTTGTTTTCGCTGGTCCACCGCCCACGACGCCCCTCCGTAGCGGGTGCTGCGCCGGGCCTTGACCTCGACGAAAACCAGGACGTCCCGGTCGTAGGCGATTAAGTCGATCTCGCCCCGACCGATCCGGATGTTTTGACCCACGATCCGGTAACCGCGCCGTTTAAGAAAACGGACCGCTTCCGTTTCCGACCGTTGCCCGAACGACCGGGTCTCAAGGCTCATCGGCCGACCTGTGATCATCCACCCGGACGCGACGAAAGCTTTTTCGGTGGATCGGACAGGGCCCGAAGCGCGCCAAAGCCTCCAGATGTTCCGCCGTCCCGTATCCTTTATGGGAACGGAAGTGGTACTGCGGAAAGAGGCGATCGCATTCCAACATCATACGATCCCGCGCCACTTTCGCAATCACCGAAGCCGCCGCGATGCTTTGACTCCGATCATCGCCCCGGATCAAAGCCTTCTGCGGTATCTGAAAACCGGGCAGCGTCAAGGCGTCGATCAACAGATAATCGGGAGTCGGCGTCAGATCCTCGACGGCCTGGACCATGGCTCGGATCGTCGACTGAAGGATGTTGATCCGATCGATCACCTCCGGACCGATGACGCCGATGCCGATCGCCAAAGCGCGTAGGCGAATCGCTTCATCGAATCGTTCCCGTTGGAGAACGGTCAACTTCTTGGAATCGCGCAGACCGGGAAAAACGGCGTCGCGAGGAAGAATGACGGCGGCGGCGACCACCGGACCGGCCAACGGGCCACGTCCCGCCTCATCCACTCCGGCGATCCGCCGAAACCCCTGCGCGTAGCCGAGGCGCTCAAAACAGGTCCGATCAACGTCGGAACCGTCCGTCGAATCGAGTTCCGGAGAACCGGCCTCCTGCCGACGCATCGGGTCAAGCATCCGGGCCATTCTCACCGTGATGGATGATGAAAGTAATCGTCAGCTTTTTTCCGCTTTGACCGTTTCAGGCTCCGGCTCCGCCTCCGCGGGCAGGCCTTTTTCGATCAGTTCCGCCACGTATTCCCGCTCCGCAATCTTGGCGTCCTTGCCTTGTTTCGTCCGCAAATAATACAGCTTGGCCCTCCGGACACGTCCCTCCCTTACCACTTCGATCTTTTCCATCGTCGGCGCATGCAGCGGAAACACCTTTTCCACACCGATGCCGAAGGAGAGCTTGCGCACCGTCACCATTTCACGATGGGCCCCGCCCTTGCGGGCGATCACGACGCCTTCGAAGACCTGGATCCGCTCTTTCTCCCCCTCCATCACCTTGGCGGAGACCCGAACGGTATCCCCCACTTTGAACGCCGGAATCTGGGCCTTTTTCAATCCCTGTTCGATTCGATCCAACCGATTCATGACGACTTCCCTCCTCCTGGTCCCAAACTTTCCATACGGAATCAATCTGCTTAGCGAGCGCAATCCTCGCCTGTTGTTCTCTTGAGCTCCTCCAACGTCTTCCGATCCTCATCCGTCAGATCGATTTCATCGAGAAGCTCCGGCCGCTTTTGAAACGTATTCAAAAGGGCCTGTCTTCGACGCCAGCTCCGGATGGCCTCGTGATTGCCCGAGATCAACACCTCCGGAATATTCAAGCCGCGCCACAGCACGGGGCGCGTATAATGGGGATAGTCCAGCAATGCGCCGGCGAAGGAATCCTCCTGCGCCGATTCCGGATCGCCCAGCACCCCGGGCACCCACCGGACCGCCGCATCCATCATGACGAGGGCCGGCAATTCGCCGCCCGTCAAAACATAATCCCCGATGGAAATCTCTTCCAGCGTCAGGCCTTCCCGCACCCGCTCATCCACGCCTTCATACCGGCCGCAGATGAATACGAGTCTCCGTTCCTCCCGACCGAACTCGACCGCCAGCGACTGTCCGAACCGCTTCCCTTGCGGGGACGTGAGAATCAGCCGCAACGATTCCCCCTCGGCCCCGATGGCGTCCACCGCGCTGAAAATGGGCTCCGGCTTCAGAACCATCCCCGGCCCTCCCCCATAGGGATGATCGTCCGCCGTGCGGTGTTTATCCCGCGTGAAGTCTCGGAGGTTGTGTATCCGGACCTCGAGCAACCCCCTCTCTACGGCCCGTCGGAGCATGCCCTGCTCCAGGACCGGCCGGACCAGATCGGGGAAAAGAGTGATGATATCACATTTCATCATAAATCGAGCAAGCCTTCCATCCAACGAAGAACCATCCGTTTTTCCTGCAGGTTGACCTCGACCACGAGCGACTTGATCGCCGGGATCAGCCGCTCCCGTTCCCCGTCCCGCACCACCAGCACGTCGTTGCCTCCGGTCGGCCAGATCTCCCGGATTTCGCCGAGATAACGACCGTCTTCCAAGACCACGCGAAGTCCCAACAGGTCATGCTGAAAGTAGGAATTGGGGGGAAGCGGAATCGCCTCGGACCGGGGAATACGAACGGTCCCTCCCACAAAGCGCTTGACCTGTTCCACCTTGTCGATCTCGCGACAGAAAAGAATCACCGAATCCCGGTCGGTGCGCACATCGACCAAGGTGCAGGTCTGCTGCATTCCGTCGGCGGCCTCCAGCACGGCCCCCGCGAGTCGCCGAAACCGCCCCGGATCCTCCGTCAGGGGCCGGATCTTCAATCCGCCGTTCAAACCGAACGGTTTTGTGATCTCCCCAATCACAACCCAGTCGTCCGCCGACACCCGTTCCTCACTCGAGGATCTCGAGAACACACCGTTTCCCCAGTTTGGTGCCCGCGGCGTTCAAGATCGTCCGCATCGACCGCGCGGTCCGTCCCTGCTTCCCGATCACCTTGCCCAGGTCGTCCTGCGCAACTCGAAGCTCGATGATCGTCGTCTTTTCTCCTTCGGTCTCTCTGACCGACACCGACTCCGGCTTATCCACCAGAGACTTTGCGATATACTCGATCAGCTCCTTCATGGGACCCACCTCCATCCTCACACTCCGTGCCGTGGACGAACGTCAACTTCCTCGGAGAACGAACTTCTGCGGGTTGGTCAGGAGGATCCGGCCAAGACCTGTGGCGTTGAGATCGATCCTCCGTTATTTCGTCGTCTTGAACTGTTGATACAATCCGGCTTTTTTAAACAGCCGTTGCACCGTGTCGGATACCTGTGCTCCTTTTTTGAGCCATTCCACGGCCCGATCCTGTTTCACCTGGATGGCGGCCGTCTTGGCCATGGGATCATAGTTGCCGAGGATCTCAATGCACCGACCGTCTCGCGGCATGCGGGAATCGGCCACGACGATTCGGTAATAGGGACGCTTATGCTTTCCCTTTCGGGTTAAACGAATGATGGTTGCCACTCCCAACGACTCCTTTTCTGGACCACGATAATGTGGCCGGGTTGATTTTACGATCGGCCTCCCATGGCGACGTTCGGAACGTCCCCACCGCTACAGAGACCGCAAAAGATTCGCCAGTCCCGATCGTCCGGGCGAACGGGACAGCGTTTTCATCAATTTCCGAATTTGAAGAAACTGTTTGAGGAGCCGGTTCACGTCCTGAACCGTCGTTCCGCTCCCCCTCGCGATTCGCTTGCGTCGACCGCCGTCGATCAGATCGGGACGGCTTCGTTCCTGCGCCGTCATGGAATTGATGATCGCCTCGATCCGCGTCAACTCCTGATCCGGGAGCCCCCCCGCCGGAACATTTTGCATCATCCGTCCCGCGCCCGGCAGCATTCCGATCAGGCTCTCCATGGAGCCCATCTTTTTCATTTTCCGGAGCTGGTCCCGAAAATCCTCGAACGAAAAGCCGGCCGTCTGCCATTTTCGGGCGGTCGCCTCGGCCTGTTCTTTCGATGAAACCTCTTCGGCGCGTTCGATCAGCGAGAGGACATCGCCCATTCCCAGGATCCGGGAAGCCATCCGGTCCGGATGAAAAGGCTCCAGGGCCTCGGGCTTCTCCCCCACGCCGATAAACTTGACCGGAACGCCCGTGACAGCCCGGACGGAGAGAACCGCTCCGCCCCGCGCGTCGCCGTCGAGCTTGGTCAGGATGATCCCCGTCAGCCCGACCTCCCGATGAAATCGTTCGGCCATCTGGACGGCGTCCTGGCCCGTCATCGCGTCGGCCACGAGAAGAACCTCGTTCGGATTCACCTCGGCCTTGATGCGCTTGAGCTCGGCCATCAGGGGCTCATCCACATGCAGCCGACCGGCCGTGTCCAGAATTACCAGATCATCGTGCCGGTCCCGGGCCCGCGCGACCGCCTCGCGGCAAACCCCAACGGCGTCATCGGCCGGCTCGGTCTGGGTCTCCACTCCAATCTGCCGGCCCAAGGTCACCAGTTGATCCACGGCCGCCGGCCTACGCGGATCGGCCGCCGCGAAGAGGATCCGCCGCCCTTCCTGTTTGAAACGATGCGCCAGTTTGGCCGCCGTCGTCGTCTTTCCGGATCCCTGCAGGCCGACCAGCATCACAACCGTCGGAGGGGTGGCCGAAAGATGCAGCGGCTTCCCTCCGGAAAGATCCTCGCCCATCAGATGGCGCAACTCTTCCCAGACGATCTTGACGACCTGCTGCCCGGGCGTCAGACTTTCGCGAACCTCTTGGCCTACCGCTTTCTGCCGAACGGCAGCCAGAAAATCCTTGACGACTTTAAAATGGACATCGGCTTCAAGAAGGGCGAGTCGGACTTCTTTCAGAGCAGCATCGATATCGCTTTCACTTAAGACACCCCGGCCTCTTAGCTTCTTAAAGATGCTTTCCAGCTTTGATGAAAGCCGGTCCAACACGACAACAATCTCCGCCACCGTTGATTAACGAGCCAAATCTTATCCGCGCGAACCGTCATAAATTTTTATTAAGTTTAAAGAAATATGCCAACAAAGTCAAGGTTAAAAATCGGCCGATCGGCCGCCGACCGATTTGACATGCTCCCTCATTCTCTGGCATAATTTTTCGTTCCCACAATGCGAACCCAAGGAGTCCAAATCGTCCATGGATAAAACGGCGCGGAATCTTTGGGTGGCGTTTTTTGAAGAGGCCAAGGCCAACCGGATCTACACCGCCTTCGCCATCCGCGCCATGGAAGAAAACCATCCCGAGATCGCCCAACTATTCTTTGAGGTGGCCGGAGCCGAAACGGCCCACGCGATCAGCCATCTGAAGGTTGTGGGGCAGATCAAATCCACGCTCGAAAATCTCCGTTTTATCGTCGAATCGGAGCAGTTTGAAACCGGCCGGGTCTACCCCAAGATGATCCAGGAGGCGTTGGACGAGGGTCGGACGGACGCCGCCGAGACCTTTCGTCTGGCGATGAACCGGGAGCATTACCACCTCGGCCTTTTCACCGAGGCGCTCAAGGAATTCGAGAGGAAATTGGGCTCGCCGCCCCGCGCCCCATCCGCCCTTCCTACCACGGTAAAAACGGAGGATCCCGTCGCCGCGCGGCCGGAGACCCGATCGGCCGCGGGCCGAAATCTTTCCGTGCCGGAGGTCAAGGGGGAAAAGGGTCGCATCGCGACTCTGGAGCGCATTCGCGAAGTGGTATTTGGTATGCAGGACGGTCTGGTTTCGACGGTCGCGGTCGCCGCCTCCGTCATGGCCGCCACCGCCCATCGGCCGATCGTCTTTATCGCCGGACTGACCTCCGCGATGGCCGGAACGATCGCGATGGGAACCGGGAGTTATCTCGCCTCCAAGGCCGAAAAGGATCTGCATGCGGCGGAGATCGAAAAAGAGGCGCGAGAGCTTGCCACCCATCCGGAAGAAGAGATGGCCGAGTTGATCGAACTCTACCAGCAGGAGGGGTTGACGATGGACGAGGCGGAGCGATTGTCCGAACGCGTCGCCTCGGATCGCAAACTGTGGCTCAAGACCTTGACCGAAAAGGAACTCGGCCTCACGCCGGAAGACCTGGCCAGTCCGACCAAAGACGCCCTTACAATGAGCGTCTCGTTCATGCTCGGCGCGATCATTCCTCTGGTTCCCTATATTTTTATCGGGACGATGCCCGTCATCGGGGTCTCAATCGCGGTCACCGTTGCGACGTTGTTCGTGGTGGGACTGGTCAAGGCCCGTGTGACCGGTAAACATCCCCTAAGGGCCGGCCTTGAAGTGATGATCATCGGGACCGCGTCCGGGCTGCTGGGTTACCTCATCGGAGCGGTACTTCCTCAAATATTCGGACAATCGATGACGCCGTAGACACCCCGCAAACTCGGTCTCACCCTTCAAGAACCCTTATCTACCCACCGCATCGCTCCGCAGATTTAACATTTCTTTACACCCTCTTGATAATTTCATTCCTTTCGTCTGGCATAATTCCATCCATAATTAATTGACGCCGTGACAGTGCTCCGGTAAATATAGAGCGACCCAAAAGGCCTTGCGGTCAGAACCGCAAGGCCTTTTGAATTCATCCGCGTCCACATCGCAAATCAAAAAGAAGGATTTACAGGAGCCCGGCAGATTGCTATAATGAGGCCCTTTCGATATTCGAAAATAGTAATGGCCGGTCCCATCGTCTAGCCCGGCCTAGGACGTCGCCCTCTCAAGGCGAAAACGCGGGTTCGAATCCCGCTGGGACCAGAAATAAAAAGCCCGCCGCAAGGCGGGCTTATTTATTTCCCCCATTTACCATTTACAATTTACGGACCCTCTGTAGCGGGCTATTTATTTCGGTAAAGGGAAATGACCGGGCGTACAACGATGCCCCGGCCATTCCCCCGCCGTCACCCCCCGGGTGAATTTCAAAATAGATTATATTTCACGTGGAAAGGAGGGCGATCCGGTTGCCCTCGCAGTCGTCGATGATCACCTCGATTCCGCCGGCGCCTGACGCACGTTTACGTTTCACCACCCGGCCCCCGTTTGAACCGACGGCCTCGATGGCCTTGTCCAGCCGGCCATGAACGTTAAGGCAAACCCGCGGGCTTTTGGTCGCGGGAAACTTCAGATCGGTCCGATAGAGACACCCAAAGAATTCGCCTTCTCCGAAAGACAGCAACCCGAGGTCCTTGTGGCGAAATTGCACTTTCTTAACCGGAAAACCGAGCATCGCGGAATAAAACCGGATGGCCCGATCCAGATCCTTCACCGGAATTGCGCACTGATCAATCCGATGGGGCATGGTTTCATCTCCTAGGTTTCCGACGTTCACCGCACCCGCCGCCTCTCCTTCCGGCCGCGGATTATTCCGTCCTCTCTTTTGCCCGAAATGTTCCCGCTCTGGTAACACAGCGCCTCCTTTCCTATTCGTTCAACAAGTCCCGTATTCCGGAACGGACTTCCTGTTTCCGCACGGTTCCGGCCACCGATCCCACGACGAGCCCGTTTTTGAAAAAAAGCAGCGTGGGAATTTGGCGGATCCGGAACTGTCTTGTCGTTACGACGTTTTCGGCGGCCTCGACCTTCCCGATCTTGACTCTCCCTTCGTACTCGCGCGCCGCCTCCTTAATCTGCCGAAGGGTAATATAGGAACTCCCGCTCGATTCCGACCCGAACACTACGAGGACCGGTATCGAGCTTTTCAGGACCTCTCCCTCGAAGGAATCGTCCGTGATCGAGATAATATTGATTTCTTCGTGGGTCATCGTTCCGCGCTTTCTGAATCCCTGCCGTTCTCTATACGCAACCTTCATGCCTTATTTTCAAACCCGGGGAAGTAACGAAAATGTACTTTAATTTTCACGAAGTTATAATTGAAATTTGCGGCTGAAGGAACGATCATCCCGGCCACGGAAATGATCATGCCCACGGAATACCGTGGGCAGATCGCGGAATGGAATTCAGCGGGGTATGTTGATAAAACAATGGAAGGAAAGGACTTGGAGGCTGTTTGGAATTAGGAATCCGGGCGCGGTCTTTGAAGGCCGTATTTTTCGATCCGGTCCCGGAGCGTGCTGGGTGCGATTCCCAGGCGGACGGCCGCGCCGTTTTTTCCCTCGATGATCCAGCGGGTTTCTTCAAGAGCCCTTCGAATCACCGCACGCTCGTTATCCTTTAGGGTAACCGGAGCGGCCACGGGCGGAGGTAGGACGGCGGGTCGAAGATCGAACGATTCATCGATTTCGAGAACCGGTCCGTTCGTCAGGATCACGGCCCGTTCCATCACGTTTTCGAGCTCCCGCACGTTGCCCGGCCAGTCGTAGGCCATCAGCGCGTTGAAGACCCCCGGCGGAATCTTCTCGATTTTTTTACCGATGATCGCGCTGTACTTCTTGATAAAATGCCGGGCCAGGTCGGGAATGTCCTCCTTGCGGTCCCGAAGCGGCGGAAGGCTGACCGGAAAGACGTTGAGCCGATAGAAGAGATCCTCGCGGAAGCTTCCCAGACGGATGGCTTCATCCAAGTTCCGGTTGGTCGCGGCGATCACACGGACGTCGACCTTGAGGGTGTTCGAACTCCCCAGGCGCTCGAACTCCCCCTCTTGAAGGACCCGGAGCAGCTTGACCTGAAGCTCCACCGGAAGATCCCCGATTTCATCCAGAAAGATCGTCCCTCCATCGGCCAGTTCAAACCGTCCGGACTTTCGGGCCGCGGCGCCCGTGAAGGCGCCCTTTTCATGGCCGAAAAGTTCGCTTTCGATAAGGGGCTCGGGCAAGGCCGCGCAATTCACTTTGACCAGCGCCCGATCGCTCCGATGGCTCAGATGGTGAATGGCACGCGCCAACAACTCCTTCCCGGTGCCGCTCTCGCCCAGGATCAGGACCGTGGCGTCCGTGGGCGCGACCTGCTCCACCTTGTGCAAGACCTGCTTCACATTCTGACTTCGGGTAATGAATTCTTCGAAATTATGCGTGAGTTTTATCTCGTCCTGAAGGTAGATATTCTCCGCCTGAAGACGGTTTTTCAGTTTCTCCACTTCCGCCAGGGCATTCCGGAGGGCCTGCTCCGACCGTTTGCGTTCGGTGATATCGCGAATGACGGTCACCCGTGCCTCCCGGCCTTTGTACGGGATTTTTTTGCCGTTCACCTCAACCGGAAAAACGGAACCGTCCCTTCGAACGGCCATGTGTTCGTACGGGGTTTCGTCGCCCGTGTCAATTTTCCCGAGCACCAGCTCGCGGGACTCCGGCGCGACGAAATCGGAAACCTGCATCCCGATCAACTCGGGTTGGGCGTACCCGAGCATCCGGGCGATCTGCTCGTTCGCGTCGAGAACCCGGCCCTTCTCCGAAATGACCACGCCTTCCAGCGGTCCCTCGGACAATCGCCGAAACCGTTTCTCGCTTTCCTGAATGGCTTCCTCCGCCTGTTTTCGCTCCGTGATATCCAACAAGGTTCCGCGAATCCCCACGATCCTCCCGTCGGGACCCGGTTCCGACTGCCCCCGGCCCAACAGCCAGCGCGTCTTCCCGTCGGGTCGGTTCACGCGGTATTCCACCGTGAACGAACCCTCCTGTTCCATGGCCTGCTTGACGGTACGGTCCATGGAATCAAGATCATCGGGATGGACCAGCGCCCGGTAGTCCTCGTACGTCCCCTCGAAGGATCCGGAATCGATTCCGAATATCTTTTCCGCCCCCTTGGACCATCCGAACCGATTGGCCGGGAGATCCCATTCCCATGTCCCGACATTCCCGGCATCGACCGCCCGCCGCAGCCGTTCCTCGCTCTGCTTTAACTGATCGACGGTCGCCCGAAGCGCCCCTTCCGTCGATTCCACCGCAAGTGACTGCTCGCGGAATTCGATCCCCATCCCAATGCTCATCAATACGGCCAGGACAAGAAACCCGAATCCGGACGTGTAGGGCGAATCGATGAGACCGATGTCGACAAGCCCCCCCTGGATTCCCGCGGCAAACTGAATTCCTAGATAGGTCCCCAGGAACAACGCCGGCCGCCGCTCGCCTCCTCGGTATTGGATGACGCAGCGCGCGGCCGCCCAGATGAATTCGGCGGAGTGCGCCGCGCGCACCCATCCGTTCAATGCGCTCGGGGTTCCTCTGAAGCGGGCCAGCGGTTCTCCCCACGGGAGGCGAAAGGACCCGTCCATGACCAGACCGGAAAAGCGGAGCCCGTACGGGAGGCTCCAGTCGGAGATGAGGAACAGAAGGCAAGCGGCGCTTACGCCGATAAGCCAGGGTCTGATACGCCGCTGCTCCGTGTAGAGGGCGACAAACCCGAAGAAGGCGGCATGAAAAATCAATGCGGATGTGGTTTGCCAATGGAGGGCGGACACCGCTGCGGTCACGGAACCTGCGGTATGGTAGGCGGCGGTCGACAACTGATATCCCACCGCACACAGACAGGTCACCGCAAAGGCAAAATAAATCGGTCTATGACGACCCAAGACTCCGACCATGACGGCCTGGAGGGCCAGGTAAAACACAATTCCCGCGCTGATCAGAAATGCCGGTATGATGAAGGAGGTCTCGGGGCTGGCGGAAAGAGCGTCCATGGTCAAGATCTCTTGCTCGTCCAAATGCGCGAGAAGTTCACCGGCAAAGGCCGGGAAAGAAGATCAAGACCTCTTAGGATAATCACCTCCCTTAAATAAGTCAACAGACATCCTTCGTTCCACGTACCCATTCTGTAAGCATCCGGGCCAGGATATCCAACTCTCCTTTCAGCTTCATGCATTCTGTCTCATCGATCAACTTTCGCCGCCTGCATAGATCCAATAACGGCACGCAATCAAAGGCCGATCCTCTCGTAATGATAAAGAAGTCCTTGCGTTCTTCCGGATGCCAGCAATAATTGCCTTCGGCGATGATTAACGAAATAGACATCGCGGCTCGTTTGAACTGATCCGCCAGGACCCATTGCGCCCCGGGTAGTTTATCGGCGAACTTATATATCCGCTCGGCAAAATCCACCGCCCTCTGATACACATCCACCTTTTCATTTTGGAATCCCATAGCATTGAGATAAAGCAATCTCTGTGCCAAAGGAACACCGGTAGAATTTTGCAGATAAGGCATGAAGATTTGGTATTTGAGGAACCAGATAGGATAAATTAAGAGAGGGTCATGAAGCCTCGTTCATATTCCTTGCATCTCTTGCCCGTTCGTGTACGGCTCTATTTCTCCATTACTCCTACATGGCCAAAAGTAAACGGCGATCAAGCCCTCTTCGCCGGTCACTCAATGAGCGCCGATCCGCACCCGTGAACTGGATGACGTTGTGCCGCCGATCGTACTCAGACCCTTTGTCCAAAGACTTCGGAATTGTCCGTCCGTACCGATGTTTGATAGAAACTTTTTCCCAAAATCCCTTGGCCATGATTGAGGCTGAAGAAAGGTG
>Ga0335082_10004350_pt1 | contig 15435 bp, 10 predicted proteins | sample Lox_Sample_41_FD_206718 | JGI IMG/M metagenome (GOLD analysis project Ga0335082, IMG submission 206718) | Soil microbial communities from Loxahatchee National Wildlife Refuge, Florida, United States - Lox_Sample_4.1 | ecosystem: Environmental > Terrestrial > Soil > Wetlands | place: USA...
TTCGCTTTCACCGCTGCCTGGTATTGCGTGTCGAGGGCGACCACTGCCTCTTCGTCCGTAATCGACGAGTTTGCCCGGTTATGGCGGCGGAAGATGATATCGAACCACGGCGCCCAGGTTTTGCCCCCGTCGGTCGAAGTCACCGCGGTTTCACGGACACCGCCTTCCACCGCCTTCCACACCCCGCGGACCTGCCTCTCTTGCCCGCTGTCGGTGCGATCCGTGCCGCTTAGAACCATTTCATCACCCTGAAGCGCGCCCTCGATCACCAGCAACCTGCCCCGGTTGGTGACCCAATTCTGGTGCCAGACGTTTCTCGAAGCGTCGTACATGCTGAAGCTCTGCCCGTGCATTCCGTTCGTGTCCGCATAATCTTCCAGAAGCACACAGCCGTTGAGAATCAGGGTGACGCGATTGCGCGCCACCATAGTTCCAGGCTTGTCGAGATCGTAGGCGTCCCAGTCTCCGACCCAAAAATCGAACTGGCGGTGTTCGGGAGCAGTACAGGCCGATGGCTTCGGGGAGTCGGACGACACAGGGTGAGCAGTACAGGGCGGCACTTGCCAGCACGACACCAACGCCAGAGTCATGATCCATCGCATTGCGGAATTCATCGCGGACGTCCCTCCCGGGGCCGAATGCAGCATACGATAAACCTCTCGCGGCGAGTCCATTGGACATTCGCGGACGTGGCTCGCAGCCGGAGGAGCGGCCCCGAAAAAAGACCGACTGTGGTCCGAAAACGTCCAATGAAGGGACAGCAATCGACTATGATGAGGCAGGGAAGTCATGGAACTGGACTGGCAAACCTGTTCGCGAGCGCGCCTCTCGCGCGATGCCCGTTTCGACGGCAAGTTTTTCATCGGCGTGCGCACCAGTGGCGTCTACTGCCGTTCGATTTGCCCCGCGCCCACGGCCAAGGAAAAGAACGTCCGCTACTTTCCGACTGCGGCTGCGGCTGCGGAGGCGGGTTTCCGTCCGTGCTTGCGTTGCCGCCCGGAATGCTCGCCCGGGACTCCAGCCTGGTTGGGAACGCCAACCACGGTTTCACGTGCACTCCGCCTGATCAGCGAAAGCGGGCTGGAGGACGGCGGGGTGGAGGTGCTGGCGGAACGTGTGGGGGTGGGTTCGCGTCACCTCCGGCGGCTGTTCCTGCAGCATCTGGGCGCGACACCCATCGCCGTAGCGCAGACACGCCGTCTGCACTTCGCCAAGAAGTTGATCGACGAGAGTTCGCTGCCCATGAGCCAGGTGGCCCTCGCCTCCGGTTTCGGCAGCGTGCGACGCTTTAACGCGGGGATCCGCAAGGTCTACGCGCGGACGCCAAGCCAAATCCGACGGTTGGCACGGCTGACAGAATTCCAGCCCGACAACCACTACCTTTTTCGCCTGCGCTTCCGGCCCCCCTACCACTGGGAGGGGATGCTGGCGTTTCTGGCCGCCCGCGCTACGCCGGGAGTGGAGAGCGTGGAAAGCGGAGTCTACCAGCGCTCCATCGCCCTAAACGGCAGACAGGGGCATTTCTCGGTTTCTTTCGATCCGGAAAAACAATCGCTGACGGCGCGCGTTCAGTTCGACGATCCCCGCTCGCTCTTCTTCATCACCGAGCGGATCCGCGCCATGTTTGATTTGAATGCCGACTGGTCTGCGATTGCCAAGAGCCTGAAGGCTGATCCGGCCCTGGCCGAGCGAGTCGAGAAGCTGCCGGGATTGCGGGTGCCGGGTTGTTGGAATGGCTTCGAACTCGCGGTGCGCGCCATTCTCGGCCAGCAGGTCAGCGTGAAAGGCGCCACATCGCTGGCCGGGCGAATTGCAAAGACGTTTGGGCAGCCATTGGTGACGGGAAACGGCCTGACCCATGTTTTTCCGCCGCCAGAAATTCTGGCCGACGCCAATGTTGCCAGCATCGGGCTGCCCAGGGCACGGGGCGAAACTATTCGCGCACTGGCCCGGGCGGTTTGCGAGGGCCGTATCCGTTTCGAGGAAGTCCTGGATTCAAGATTGTTCCTGGCTCGGCTGTGCGAGATTCCTGGCATTGGCACGTGGACCGCACAGTACGTTGCCATGCGCGCCCTGGGAGAACCGGACGCGTTTCCCTCAGGAGATCTGGGTCTTCTGCGTGCCCTGGGTTTGGCGAGGACAGCAGAGCTAGAGCGCCGTTCGGAGACGTGGCGACCGTGGCGCGCTTACGCAGCGATGTATTTGTGGAGTGTTCCCGGCGCAAGCAAGCTGCTGAAGAACGTCCCTGGAAAGAATGCAGTGGTACCCAGCCCGGAAAAGGTAGACAGTGCATTAACCACTTACCGCATCTGATAACCGGGACGATGCATTCCAATTCAACTCAGCCAAGATTGCTGGCGGCCATCTTCTGGGGCGGTTTCATCTGCGGAGTCCTCGACATCACGGCGGCCTTCGTGGTGTATGGCTTCTTCGGGGCCAGGCCGGTTCGCCTGCTGCAGGGGATCGCAGCAGGACTGCTGGGGCCGAAGTCGTTTGAAGGCGGACTGGCCACCGCTGCTCTAGGTCTTGTTTGCCACTTCATAGTGGCGTTTTCGGCGGCGACGGCCTTCGTGCTGGCTAGCCGGCAACTGAGGTTCTTGCTAGATCACACACTTCTTTCTGGCGTACTCCATGGGCCGGTCGTCTATTTCTTCATGAGCCGCGTCGTTGTGCCTCTGTCGGCGGTGCGACCGCGTCCGTTCTCCTTCAAGATGATGCTGATCGGGTTAGCCATCCATGTCTTCTGCGTCGGGCTGCCCATCTCGCTGGCGACGCGACGCTGGGCACACTACTGAAACGACTGCGGGCCCTCACTCTGCTGAGGGCCGCCGAAGCTCAACATGCACAGGCGAAACTACAGGAGGTTCTCCCCAAGTCGGGACCTCAACGCGTTTTGGCGCTGCTGTTGGCCTACGGAAATACGGACCAAAAAGACGAAGTCATCACCTCACTTGAGGAAGCCTTTGCCCAACACTCCTTCAATTTCGCGGGATTAAGAGTGAATCCGGAATACGATCCGCTGCGCAACGATCCCCGCTTCCAGGACTTGCTACGTCGGGCCGGGCTGGCCCAGCGATAAAACTCAACCTGAACGGGCGATGCACCCGTTGCGGCAAGTGCACCTGAGCGAATGAGCCCAATCGGATTTGGGCTATCTTACCGTCAGGACACTGTCCCAATTCCCGCGCCCTGAGCGTACTTTAGCGCGATTTGCCTCTCCCCTCCGTGCGTTGCGGGGGTCCCAAAGCAGGAGTAATTAAAGAAGTGGGCCCCTGGGCGGGCTGGCGCAGTGATCTCTTGCTGTACCGGGTAGGCCGTCGGAGGCAATATGCAAATCGGGGTTTACGGGGCAGGCTACTTAGGCACTGTGGTTTCAGCCTGTTTGGCGGATTTTGGCACCCCCGTTTTATGTTGCCACCCCGACAGCTCCCGCATGGTCGAAATGGCCCAGGGCACCGTTCCTTTCCACGAAAAAAACCTGGCCGAAGTGATCAAGCGGAACGTGCGCTGCGGCCGACTCGCCTACTCCACGGACATCGAGACGTTTGGACGGAAGGCCCAGGTGATCTTCCTCGCCGAAGATACACCCGAGCATCTCAGCGACCTGGCCTTGCGCATTGCACGCACAGCTTCCAAGCCCTCGATTCTTTCCATCGTGACTCCGGTTCCCGTCGGGGCGGCCACGGCGATCGAGCAGCGCATCAAAGCTGCAGGCTTGCGCGCCACCATCGTTTCCCAGCCCATGTTCTTCACGCCCGGCTGCGCTGTGGAAGACTTCAACTGGCCCGATCGAATCATTCTGGGAACGTCCTCGCATGAGGCGGTGCTGGTGCTGAAGCAGATTTTCCACTCGCTGGTGATGCGGGGCGTGCCAGTGATTGTCACCAACCACGAAACCGCCGAACTGGTGAGGGAAGCGGCCACTGCCTTCGTCGCCACCAAGATTTCCTTCATCAACGAACTCGCCAGCCTGTGCGAGCACGTCAACGCGGACGCGGTAAACCTCGCCTTGGCGCTGGGCCTGGATAAAAAAATCGCTCCTCGCTGCCTGCAGCCGGGAGCGGGCATGGGCGGGTTGTTCGCCGAGTCGGACATGGATTCCCTCGCCGATCTGGCGCAGCGGAACGGAGTCTCACTGAAGATCCTGAGCGCCGCGCGCGACGTGAATACCAACTTCGCCGATGAGTTGTTGGTCAAGATCTCCCGCTACGTGCAGTCGGTGCAGAACAAGGAAGTGGGGATTCTTGGGCTCGCTTTCAAGCCCAACACCAACTCAGTGGCGGGGTCCGCTTCCATTCGGCTGGCGAAGACTTTGATTGCGAACGGTGCGCGCGTGCGAGCGTACGACCCGGTGGCGATTCCTGAGGCGCGCATGGAGCTGAATGGCACCGTGTTTTACTGCGACTCTCCGTACACCGCGGCCGAGGGTGTGGACGCCCTGGTGGTCGGCACGGGATGGCCAGAGTTTCGCACGCTTGACTTTGGCCGTATCAAGCACGTGACCCGGCGTCCGCTTATCGTGGACACCAAGAATCTGCTCGACTCCGGCCGCCTGCGAGCCATGGGATTTGAGTACGTCGGCGTCGGCCGCGGCTAGCCCTTCCCCTCTCAAGTCCTCTGTGTGAAGTCCTTTCCTTCCGCCCAAACTACTGTCCTCGCTTGTTATAATCGAAGCCTGCGGTGGGAGTAGCTCAACTGGCAGAGCATCGGACTGTGGCTCCGACGGTTGCGGGTTCGATTCCCGTCTCCCACCCCAATTCAGTCCTTACCGAATTCCCGAGCTCACCGTTCCCGATCTCCTTGACCGATGTTTTGTGTGCCGGTCGAACAGATCATTTCTCGCGCTGTTTCAGTCGCGACTGTTCAACACTTGACAAGTTGAACATTTAGGCGCAAGATGCCGTCCCTAATAAGCGAAATCACACTGCCACGGCATGGAGCGCCTCCAGATTCATCGCGTCAGCGTTGCCGATCAGGTGGCCGGAGTGCTGCGTCAACGCATCCTGGCGGGAGAGTTGCGCCCGGGAACCGCCCTGCAGGAGGTCACAGTTTCCTCGGCCTTGGGCGTCTCGCGCAACACCCTGCGCGAGGCCATGCGCATCCTGGCACTCGAAGGGCTGCTGAAGCGGAACCACCACCGCGGGGTATCGGTCGCCAGCCTTTCGATTGCGGACGTGCAAGAGATCTATCAGTTGCGCAGGCTGATGGAGATTGCCGCCGTCTACGCCGCTGCCCAGCCCGCGGCGGACAGCCTTCGCCAAATGCACACGCTGGTCGATGGTTATGAAGCCGCCGTGAACGCGCGCGACTGGGTGCGCGCCGTCAACATGGACCTGCAGTTCCACAGCCAGCTGATCCGGTTTCACCGCAATGACCGGCTGGAGGCTTTCTACCAGAAGATCATTGGCGAGTTGCGTATGGGCATGGTGCTGGTGGACCGCGTGCACGACGATCCCGGTGGGCTGGTCCCGGTACACCGGCAGATTTGTGAGCTTCTGGCGGCAGGCGAACGGAGAGAGTGCGCCGACCTGCTGTCCCAGCACCTGGATGATTCCGAGGCCCGGCTGCGCGACATTGTCAGCCGCTATGCGGATTTGAAGCAGGCGAAGACGGGTACGCAGGCAGCAGCGAGTTTCAGAAATTCAGCAGCGGTCAAGACGTAACCAGGAGGCTACGATGGAGCCGAAAGTGCGAAAGTCTGCCGTGCTGTGCGGGTTGCTGTGTTTGGTGCTAAGCATCGCCGGGACAATCCCGGTGAGCGCTCAGACCATCAACGCCACCATTCAGGGACGGATTTATGACGCCACGGGAGCGGCCATCTCCCAGGCCGGCATTACAGTGGTCAATGCCGCAACCGGGTTGACCCGTTCGGCAACCGCCGGCAGCCTGGGCGACTACCAGATTGCGCTGCTTCCCCCGGGCGACTACACGGTCACGGCGGAGAAGCCTGGCTTCCAGAAATCTGCCAAGAAGGTCCATCTCGATGTGGGAGCGGCGGCCAACCTCGATTTCGCGCTGGCGCCAGGAGCAGTGCAGACTGAAGTTGAAGTGCAGGATGTCGGCGAAGCCGCCGAGACCACCCGCGCCATGGTCAGTTCGGTGATCGACACGCAGGAAATCCAGAATCTGCCCACAAACGGGCGAGAGTTCATCGATTTCGCGCTGCTGGCGCCGGGTGTGACAATCGGAAATACCACTTCGGGCAGCACGGATGTGATTGTAGAGCCGGTCACGAAGTTGTCCTTCGCTGGACAGAATATTCACTTTAACTTTATCGCGGTCGATGGCGCCGACGACATTTCAACCGCTTCCGGTATTCAGCGAGGCACACCACCGCAGGAGTCCGTGCAGGAGTTCCGCGTGATTAACACGGATTATTCTGCCGAGTTCGGACGTGCCACAGCGGGCATCGTGAACATTATCACCAAGAGCGGGACCAACGCCTTTCACGGCACCGCCTACGAATACTTCCGCAACGACGCCCTCGACGCGGTGAGCATTCTCTCCGCGCCCAGTTTCCACGTGCTCCGCCAAAACCAGTTCGGCGTGGCCGCCGGCGGCCCGGTCCGTAAGGACCGCGCATTCTTCTTTGCCAACTATGAGGGCCAGAGACGGGCGGAGTCGCCGACTTACAATTCGGCGGTATTGAACAACCTGACCGCGATCAACGACGTAAAGACCAACGTCTTCGGCTTGCCTGCGGAAAACCTGTTTGTGTTGCGTGACGGCAACGAGGACAATGGGCTGTTTCGAGTGGATGTGAACCTGGCCACCAAACATGTGGTCAATGCGCGTTACTTCATCAACGACGACCGGCTGACGAATCAGTCTCCATTGAACAACGGCTTCGACCTGCCGTCGGCCTTCAAGAACAACAACATCCGCGATCAATCGCTCGCCGGTGGACTGACCAGCACCTTCTCTCCTACCTGGGTCAACGAGTTGCGCTTGCAGTATGCGCATCGCACCTTCGATTTCCCGGTAGTCTCGACGCAGCCCCATCTGGAGGTCGCCAATACCTTCGCGGTCGGGGTCAACCGCGGCAACCCCGACATCTATCGCGAACAGCGGTTTGAGCTGGTCGACAACGTCTCCCACAACATCGGACATCACACGATCGGCTTCGGGGGAAATTTCGACTGGGTCCGGACCTATGAGTCCTTTCCGCTGTTTTATCCGTTCGAGGCGGACTTCGGGAATCTGAGCGCATTCCTGGGAACGGATGGCGCGGCAGGATGCCCGGTTACGGTTTCCTGTCCGGATCCTTTCGTGATCTTCTTTGAACGTTTCGACACCACCACGACTCCGCCTTTTAATGAAACGGCATTGCCTGGCGGGACCGCGATCTATCAGGGTGGGCCGATCCCGCAGGCCATCCGCAATCAAGCGTCTGCCACCTTGGACCATACCTACAACGGTTTTTATGTCCAGGACAAGTGGTTGGCGACCGACAAACTGACCCTGAATGGCGGCGTGCGCTGGGAGTTTGAAACCTGGCCCAGCAATGTGCTCAACACCCAGTGGGGTAACGTGGATCCGCGCGTCGGCTTGGCATACAAGCTCGGGACCTCCCGCAATGCGGTGGTGCGTGCCGGGTTCGGACTGTTTCACGGCATCATCCCGTCCCCTCTGCTGATGTGCCAGCAACCCTCTTGCGGCGGCTTGTCGAAATATCCGGGGCGGGACTTTGAGGACGGATTGAACGCCAACACCGGCCTGTTCAGCTTCGCCAGCGGTCCCGGCATCAACTTTCTAGCGCTGAACGGTCTGTTGACTCAGGGCACCTATCCCAACGGGACCCCCGCGCCTTTTTGCCCGGACGGGACCCTGGCAACCTGCGGCTTCCTGCAAGACGCCACCATTGTCCGTTTTAATCAGGACCACAAGAATCCTTACGGTGTTCAAGCCAGCCTGACCTTGGAGTTTCAGCCGTTCAAGGACACGTTGTTGAGTATTTCCGGGGTTCACCTGCGGGGTGTGCACCTCGGCAGCTTCTATAACGTGAATCAGCCCGACCCGAGTGGGTCTATTCAGGTGCATGACGGACAGGGCCACACGGGCTGCAAGAACGCCTTTTTCGATTACGCATCGCTGCTGAATCCCGGTGGACCGCTCCCGCCTCCGAATTGTGCCCCTTACTCAGCGCAGGCGTCTCTGCCGACGGTACCGGGTTTCCGCGATCCGCAATACAGTGTGTTTTTTGAGGCCACTTCCAAGTGGGACTCAGTCTACGATGGCTTGCTGATCAACATGACCAAGCGGCTGTCCCACCATTTTTCCTATCAGATCAGCTACACGTACGCGCACTCGATCGACAACGGGCCCAATCCGAGTTTTGTGCTGATCCCTCAGGACAGCGCCAATTTTCGTGCTGAACGCGCCAGTTCAGCCGACGACGTGCGGCACCGGTTCGTAGGGAACGCGACCTTTACCAGTCCCGAAAACTGGCATCCGATTCTGCGAAACTTCAGTTTCAGCACGATTCTTACCTTGCAATCGCCCCAGTCCTTCACCAAATACGCAGGCTTCGACGCAAACGGGGACGTATTCGGTAACAACGATCGGGTTGGTCTGGAGCCCCGCAACACTTTCAAGGGCGATTCGCTGCAGACCGTGGACATGCGCCTGGAGCGCTCTTTCCCCATCCGCGAGCGCTACAAGCTGCAACTGATGGTGGAGGCCTACAACTTACTGAACACCGTGAACGTGCGCTACTTCAACACGACCTATGGTGCGGCCGATTTCTGTCCCCAGGATGCCTCAGCACCGGGCTGTGCCGGCGCGTCGCAATACTTTACCGAGGGCTCTCCCAATCCGCTGTATGCGACCCCGAGCGCTGTCTTCAACCCGCGCCAGTTGCAATTCGTGGCGCGCGTGTCGTGGTAGGAACGGAGCTATCGGCCATGCGTTTCGGGATTTACTGCGAAATCCAGACCCCGCCCGGAGAGTCGCACTACGACGCCATCTGGGAAGTCATGCGGCAGATCGAACATGCAGATGCCGCCGGATTCGACGTTTACTCGGTGATCGACCATCACTTCTTCCAGAAGTTCTCCATCTCGGCCAATCCGTTGGCGATGTTCGCGGCGGCAGCGCAGCGCACCAAGCGCATCCGCTTCCGCACGGCGCTGCACACGCTCCCGCTGGAGAACCCGATGCGCCTGGCCGGGATGATCACCGAGACCGACATCCTCACCAATGGACGGCTGGAGTGCGGCCTGGGGCGCGGCCATGCCTGGTTGTTCGAACCTTCTGCCATGCCACTTGAGGAGAGTCGCCCGCGATACCACGAAGCGGTTGACATTCTGGAACTCGCCCTCACCCAAGAAAAGTTTTCTTATGACGGGGAGTTCTACAAGGTGAAAGATGTGTCGGTGGTTCCGCGGCCGTTGCAGAAACCGCATCCCAAGTTCTACACCGGGGGCACGAGCGACATTACCTACCAGATGGCCGGTGAGAGAGGCTGGGGAATCTTTGTGCCGCCTCTGCTGCCTTGGAATGTGCTGGAGAAACCTCTCAACATTTACAAAAAGGCATGCAGCGAGCATGGACATCAGCCTGATATCGTGTACATCCGCCCGGTCTACCTCGATGAGGACGAGAAAACTATCCGTCGCGAAGTGGAGCAGGCTGTCCACAATTTCCTGGCGTTCAATGCCTCCCCGGTGTACTCGCTGCACGACGAGAAAAAGAAGGCGGAGTTGGTCGCCAACGGGTACGGCTTCTATGCCAGCGGGGCGCTCGAGTCTCTGACCAAGTTGACCTACGATCAGATCGTCGAACAGGAGATCGGCTTTATCGGGACTCCGGAAAAGGTCATCCGCCAGGTTGAGAACCTGAAGGCCAAGGGCGGTATCGGAGAACTGGCGATCGTCACGAACTTTGGTGGGTTGGAGCCCTGGAAAAGCATTAAAACCCAGTCGCTGTTCGCCAAGCACGTGATTCCGGCGTTCCGTCAAACCGTGAACGCTGCTGCGGACTAGGGCAATGGTCAACCAGACCATACCGCTGGGGGCAGCCGCCAATTTTGAGGCCACGAGTTCGCAGCGGGTCTTAGTCTTCGGCGGCCTTGCATTGATCGCCACTGGGATGTTGTTCGGCGACATCTTTGCAGTTTTTGTGTTGCATCAGAACGGCGGGCAGACAGGACACGCGTTGTTATCGGCTTCCCGCGCGGCTGCCGCAGGCAATGCGCCGGCAGTGAAAGAAATCTTCGGCCAAATCGGCGGATTGCTCGAAGACCGCGGCACAAAGGTCGATACCCACGTTCATATGACCGACGTCGGGTATCTGGCTATCCTGCTGGCGCTGGTTCAGCCGTATGTTGCTCTCTCCCCCAGGCGCAAGCGGGTACTTGCGTGGTGCTTCGTGATAGCCGGGGCGCTGCTGCCGGCCGGAATATTTCTCATCCACTACGTTGGGTTGGCCTACAGCTTCTCTGCGGTGATCGGCTGGGCGAGCGTGCTGGCCGACTCAGCGGGCGCGCTGCTCATCGTCGTTCTAACCGTTGAAGCCTGGGCATTATGGAAACGGCTGCGTGCAAAGATCAGCACAAGTAACGCGGAATTATCCGTCGGACCCAGTCGCGAACAGCGGTTGCTGTTGAGCGGCGGAACCGTCCTGATTCTGCTGGGCTTTCTCCACGGAGCCTGGTACGCGGGATTCGATCTATATCGCCACGAAGCCAGCGAAACTCGCATCCTGAACTCAGTATTGGACAGCACAGCTCACGGACCGGATGGGAGCGCCGCCGCGGTTGCTGACTACGGCTCGCTCGCGGCGGAAAAGGCGGTCCAGATTGCCGCGCACTCCCACATCATCGAATTCGGGCTGCTGGCGGTCCTGCTCTCCTTCGTTCAACCCTTCGTTCATCTGAGTCAGGTCTGGAAACGGCGATGGATCGCCGTGCTGCTGGCAGGGTCCGTGATCCTGCCGGTATTTGTTTTGCTGGAACTCAAGCTCGGGCTGGTCGCGGGCGGCATAGCGGACTTCGGCGGGCTGATGGTGATCGTCGCTCTCAGCGCGATGCTGGCGGGTGTGTTGCGCTATTCGGGCAGTGTCGATCCACAGCCCGGGATCTATCCATGAGCACGGAGAGAAAAATTCTGGTTCTGGGCGGACTGCTGCTGGCAGGCTTCGGCATGTTGTACGGCCTGCACTACGCGCTCTTTATCGAGCACCAGACACTGGATGGGATGGGCGCTGCGCTGACCCAGGCGTTCGTTCATGCTGCGGAGCACGATGTGCTGCAGGGACACGCATCGATCGATTCCTACGCGCGATTGAAATATACCTACGTCCGCCAAGTCGATGTGCATTCCCACTGGATTGGCCTGGCGATGCTGCTGATTGGGCTGGGGGTCGTCTTCAACCAGGTGTCTTTCGGACCGCAGGTTCGGCTGTGGCTTGCAATCGCCCTGCTGACGGGAGCAATCGTCTTCCCGCTGGGAGTGCTCCTGCAGACTGCCATGAAAGGCCCGGTGCCGTCAGCGCTCGCGGTCATCGGCTCAGCGGTGATTACAACTGCTCTGCTTATCATCGCTTGGGGCTTCGCACGACAGCAGACCGAATAGCTTGTGGTGGATTCAGGAAGACTACTAATGATCTGGATTGGGTTCGAACAGCTGAGGCGGATCGAAATAACAGCGACGCCACATGGCCTCGTCGGAGAGCGTGCCCGCTTTCCATTCTTGTAGAACCGGCATAGTCGCCGCCAGCATCCCGCCATCGGCCGAGTCGAAGATCAGCACGATGCCAGCCGCCGTCGAGGAAGAACGAACCAGGTCAGCATATTCCTTCTGCAGCAGAGCTTTGGCGAACTCCAGCTTTGATTGAGAACCCCTGGCACCGGAAGTCGCAGCTGTCTTCTGCAACGATGCGATGCGCACCGTCTTGCCGCGCAGCGGCTCCCAATCGCCGGGGAACGATGCCACTTGTTCATTCTCGATCTGAAATAACGGCTGGTCCGTGGCAGGAGGCGTCGTGGGTTGCTCCTCCGGAGCAGGTGTATCGGAACCCGATTGCGCCGGCATCTCCACGCTGGAGCGGAGGATCCAGCCGCGCGAAAGTCCGGAGATGCGCACATGCACCCAGCTCTCATTGCTGTCGAGCATTTCGAACTCGTCCTCGGCCGATGCTCGAAACAACACCTTCGCCCCTTCGTTTGCCGCAGCCAACACGGGAGTGCCCGACTCTTTGACCGCGACGAGGTTGTTGGGATGCGATTGGTTGCGGGCGATTTCTTCAAGGCTCCTCAGCTCCCGCGCGAGTGCCTGAGCGTGCGAGTCGCTGCCAATTGCCTCAGCAGGGGGAGGAACAGCAAGGCGCTTTCCAGATGGAAACACATTGCCGGTGGCATTGCCCTGGGGCATGGGCGCAGAGATGGTTGGGGCAGTATCGGTGCCGGGCTTCGGTGGAGGTGCTTTATTGGCTGAAATTGCGGGCGCGGTCCTGGCTGTCTTGCTCAGCGCCTCCGCTAAGCGATCCAGGTAATCTGACTCCAGCCGCCCATTCGACGGGAGGATCTGATATCCGGACTTGCCAGCGTCAGAGTCTGCGTACCAGGCAGTGATCTTGGCGTTGACATGCACAATGGATCCAGCGGAGGGTGCGGCGCTGACCTTTACTGCGCACTGGTAGTAACCACGGGAGAAGTGATCCAACGGCCGATTATCGGGAACCGTGAACCCGTCCAACACTGGTAGGCGCCCGGCGGCACCTGCCTGAATGGCCCGGACCGCCTTTTCCACTACCGCCCGCGTTTGAGGGAACGTTCGTTCCCGAGGGTTGTCCTGGGCGTGTATCGCGGGAAGGAAAGATACCAGGACAATCAACCGGACACCTAACCAATGCTCCGCGCGATACGTTCTGGGGGCCATTGCTAAGAGCTTACTACCAGAAGTCGGGCAAGGTACGTCCCACTTCAGTGAAGCCGAACGTGAACGGGGCGGCAATTCCGATTCACGGTGCCGAGGTGTAACTCGCAAAGTTGGCCGGAATGCCGGCCAGGGAAGCCACGGTTTCTCGCGTGGTCTGAGCGGCCAGCTTGCGATCTTCAAATTTCTTGATATCGGCGGAGAAACGCACGCGCGCTCGGATTTTCTTCTTGGAGAGTAAGCGGAGGAGGTGAGGAAAAAACGTCATCGTTCCCCAATAGCACACGTCGTTGCTAGCGGATCCTTCCTCCACCTCATAACTGATGCACGCCGCGGAAACATCCGTGCCGGCGCGAACCGCAGCTTCGAACAGCGCCGGGCGGAAGGGCAGAATCGTGCTGCCGTCAGAACTGGTGCCCTCGGGAAACAGGACCACCACTGATCCATCGGACAGAGCGTCGACCATCTCGCTGTTGGCGCGATGGGTGTCGCTGGATCGCGCCCGGTCAACAAACACCGTGCCTGCCATTGCCGCCATGAGGCCGAACAGCGGCCAGGCGCGGACCTCTTTCTTCGAAACAAAGACACACGGGGACAAGGCACTGAACACCAGGATGTCGAGATAGCTCAAGTGGTTCGCCACCAGCAAGCCGTGAGTCGGGAATGCTCCCTCTGCCCTGATCTCGATTCCCAGGCGCTGCAGAGCAGTCGCGCAGGGCCGATGCAGCCACTGGGCCCGGTCGCGGGGGGACAGTCCTCTGCGCCAACGCAGCGCTGCGAACTGGAAGCAGCCTTCCAGCGCAGTGCAGAGCAGGACCGTCAACCGCGAGGCGGTCCGCAGCCAGCGGAATATGAAGGAACCTGGATTCATGCTCAACGGAGAACCGTCATCAAATGGCGGCGCCCTGGGCAGGGTCCTGCGAAGTCAGCGACGAACCGCAAATAGGAATTGCCCACCCCGTTCGCATTGTATATGGCAGCTTGCTTTATTGGGCACTGCCAGGAGTTCCTGCGAGTATACAGGGGTCTTTAGATTGTTTGACACCCGAGTGAGGCGAACCGCGACGATTCTCAGTGGCTTCTTTGTGCGCGATCCTCACCGCTCTGCTGCATCAACTTGGTGACCAGCCCAGTCCAGCCGGTCTGGTGACTGGCGCCGATTCCAGCGCCCGAATCCCCGTGAAAGTACTCATGGAAGCAGACCAGGTCGCGCCAGTGGGGATCGGACTGAAACTTCTCCTGGTTTCCAAAGGCCGGCCTGCGGCCTTTCTCATCCCACAGAAAGATGTTGGTCAGACGGCGAGATAACTCTCCGCCTACTTCCCAAAGAGTCAGCATCTTGCCTGAACCGGCAGGGAACTCGACCTTAAAGTCCTCTCCCAGATAGTGATGGAACTTTTGCAGGGACTCGATTAGAAGAAAGTTCACTGGGAACCAAATCGGTCCGCGCCAGTTGGAATTTCCTCCGAAGAGTCCTGTTGACGACTCCGCGGGTTCGTAATCCACGCGATGCTCCATGCCCTGGACGCTCAGCATGTAGGGGTGCTCAGCGTGAAAGCGCGACAGAGCGCGGATGCCGTAAGGGGAAAGGAACTCGCGCTCGTCCAGCATGTAACGAAGAATGTGGCGCAACTGCTCTTCGGTCGCGATCGAGAGCAGGCGGCGTTCTCCCATGCCATGAGTGCGCATGCAGGCGATGTTCCCCGTCAGATCGGGACGATTGTCGATGAACCATTCGAGCCGTCGCTTGAAATCGGGCAGGCGATCCAAGATTGCGGGCTCCAGAGTCTCCACTGCGAACAGCGGAATCAGCCCGACCATGGATCGAATCTTAATGGGGAACTGGGTTCCATCGGGCAGTTTCAAGACATCATAGAAGAAGCCGTCTTCTTCATTCCACAAGCCCATGCTGTCATGTCCGCGATGGCTCATGGCGTGGGCGATGTAGATAAAGTGCTCCCAGAACTTGCTGGCCACGTCCTCGTAGCAAGACTCTTCCTTGGCCAGCTCCAAAGCGATGGCCAACAGATTCAGGGTGTACATCGCCATCCAACTGGTTCCGTCGGACTGCTCGATGTACCCCCCGGTGGGGAGGGGAGCGCTGCGATCGAAGACACCGATGTTATCCAGGCCGAGGAATCCACCCTGGAAAATGTTCATACCCTCGGCGTCCTTGCGATTGACCCACCAGGTGAAGTTCAACATCAACTTGTGAAAGATACGCTTGAGAAATTCACGGTCGCCTTTGCCACGCCGCTTCTTGTCGATCTTGTACACGCGCCAGGCCGCCCAAGCATGCACCGGAGGGTTGACACCGCCGAGGTCCCACTCGTAGGCCGGCAATTGCCCGTTGGGATGCATGTACCATTCCCGCAACAACAGGATCAGCTGCTCCTTAGCAAAGTCGGGATCGACGAGAGCCAGCGGAAGGCAGTGAAACGCTAGGTCCCATGCGGCAAACCAGGGATACTCCCACTTGTCGGGCAGGGAGATCACATCGGCGTTGTAGAGATGCGTCCACTCGTGATTCCGGCCGTTGCGGCGCTCCGCTGGCGGGAGG
>Ga0335082_10004351_pt1 | contig 15430 bp, 7 predicted proteins | sample Lox_Sample_41_FD_206718 | JGI IMG/M metagenome (GOLD analysis project Ga0335082, IMG submission 206718) | Soil microbial communities from Loxahatchee National Wildlife Refuge, Florida, United States - Lox_Sample_4.1 | ecosystem: Environmental > Terrestrial > Soil > Wetlands | place: USA: Florida...
GCTGGGCGTCGCGCTGCTCGGTGACGTCGATCAGCGTCCAGGCCATGCGCCGCGCGCCCGCGGTCTCGAGCGGGAACCCGGTGACCATCGCCGTGCGCCGCACGCCGTCGCGCCGGCGCAGGCCGATCTCGACCGCGCCGCGCGTGCCGTCGGTGCGCGAGGCGGCCGCGATCGTCTCCAGGTCGGCTTCCGACCAGAACAGTCCGATCGCGTCGCCGCCGCGCCCGAGCAGCTCGTCGCGCGGGTAGCCGGAGAGGGCGCAGAAGGCGTTGTTGACGTCCTCGATCGCGCGCGCCTCGGGGTCGCTGACCAGCTGCGGCACGAGCGACTCGTGGAAGATGGCGGCGAAGCGCGCCTCGCTCTCGCGCAGCGCGCGCTCGCTCTCCAGGCGCTCGCGCACGTCGCGCGAGATGGCGACGATCAGCGCGCCGTCCTCGGTGGCGAGCACGCGGCGCGTCGACTCGAACGGCACGCGCGAGCCGTCCTTGCACCGGTAGGCGCCCTGCATGCCCTGCACCGAGCCGGGGTCGGAAACGAACGACAGGTAGGCGCGCTGCAGCGCCTCGCGCGGCTCGCCGAGCACGTCCTGCGGGCCCATCGCCAGCATCTCCTCGCGCGAGTACCCGAGCGTGCGGCACACCGCCTCGTTCACGTCGACGTAGCGCATCCTGCGCGGATCGATCAGCAGGATCATGTCGGCCGAGGCGTCCATGCCGGCGCGAAAGCGCCGCTGCGCCTCCTCGCTGCGCATGCGCTTCACGAACTGTCCCATCTGGCTGCCGATGCTCGCGAGCGTGCGCAGCAGCGAAGCGTCGGGCGTGCGCGGCTGGCGCGTGCTGAGGTCGGCCGCGCCGATCGCGCGGCCCTGCAGCGTCACCGGGAAGACGACGGCGCTCGTCATGTCGCCCGAGATCGCGCGTCCCGCGGGCGACGTGCGCGGGTCGGCGTTGACGTCCTCCACCCACAGCACCTCGCCCGTCGCCCAGGCCAGCCCGCGCAGTCCGACGCCGCGCGCCGGCGCGTACTGGCTGGAGGCCTCGAGGAAGCGCTGCACGCCGGGCTCGTCGACGCCCCAGCCCTCGACCTGGCGCAGCACGCCCGCGGCGTCGTCGGCCTCGTAGAACTGGCCGCAGTCCCAGCCCTCGGCCTCGCACAGCTCGCGCAGCGCCGCGCGCAGCCCGGTGCGCGTGTCGGGCGCCTCGGCGAGCGCCTGGACCACGCGGTGCTCGAGCGCCGCGCGGCTCTCCGCCTGCTTGCGCTCGGTGATGTCGGTGGCGGTGCCGCGGTAGCCCGCGAAGCGGCCGTCGGCGTCGAAGATCGGCGCGCCGTTGGTCGAGACGAACCGCCGGCTGCCGTCGGCCAGCGTGCGCGAGTACTCGAAGTCGCGGAAGGGCTGCCGCGCCTCGAGCGTCGCGCGGTGCTCGTCCCAGCTGCAGCTGAGCGGCGCGAGCCCCGGGATCTCCCAGCGCAGCAGGCCGAGGTTCAGCGTCTGGTCGCCGCCCCACTTCGCGTGCATCTGCCCGCCGGAAAAGCGCGTGAAGCGGAGCGCCGCGTCCTGCTCCCAGTACCAGTCGGTCGAGAGCTCGGTCAGGCCGCGGAAGCGCGCCTCGCTCTCGCGCAGCGCGCGCTCGGTCGCCTTGCGCGCGGTGATGTCGATCGTCTGCGCGAGCACCAGCGGCTGGCCGTCGATGACGATCGTGTCCGCGCCCACCAGCGCCGTGAAGCGGCGCCCGTCGGCGGCGACGAGATCGGCCTCGAAGTCGCGCACGCTGCCGTCCTGGCGGCGCTGCGCGTGCAGGCGCTCGCGGTCGCTCCAGTCCTGCCAGAGGCCCAGCTCGCGCCCGGTGCGGCCGATGATCTCGGCGCGCGGGCGCGCGAACAGGCGCTCGTAGGCCGCGTTGCAGCTGACGATGCGGCCTTCGGGCTCGGTGTAGAGCGAGATCGCGCTCGGGCTCTTCTCGAACACGCTCTCGAACATCTGCCGCGCGGCGCGCGCAGCCTGCTCGGCGCGCACGCGCTCGGTCACCACCGTGCTCGCGCCGCGGTAGCCGAGGAACGCGCCATCGGCGCCGAAGCGCGGCACGCCGCTCGTGCTCATCCACTGCTCGCCGGCGGGCGTGGCGCGCAGGTAGCGGAAGTCGCGGAACGGCTCGCGCCGCGCCAACGCCTCCAGGTGCGACTTCCACGGCTCGGCGGCGAGGTCCTGCGAGGGCGCCGCCATCTGCGCGCGCGTGCGCCCGAGGAAGGCGGCGACGGCGGCGCCGGTGCGGGCCTCGAACGAGTCCGACAGCCAGGTGAAGCGGCCCTCGGCGTCGGTCTCCCAGAACCAGTCGCCCGAGGCGCGCGCGAAATCCTCGAAGCGCCGCTCGCTCTCGCGCACCTCCTCGATGCGCCGGCGCATCTCGCGCTGCGCGGTCCAGGCCGCCGCCGCGCAGGCGAGCAGCGCGAGCAGGCTGCCGCCGCCGATGCGCAGCATCGTGAAGGACGTGCGCGGCGGCAGCGCGCCCGCGGCCTCGAGCGCGTCGAGGCCGAGGACCGCGAGCAGGACGCCGCCCGCCGTCGCGGCCATGGCGCGCGCCCCGCCGAGCCAGCCCGCGACCACGACGCCGACCGCGTACCAGACGTAGTTCGGCGCGACCAGGCCGCCGGCGAGAGCCGCGCCCGCGGTGATCACGCCGTAGATCGCCCCGATCAGCAGGTGCCCCGCGAGCACCACGCGGCCCCTGCGCAGCGCGAGCAGCATCGCGGCGCAGGCGAGCAGGCCCAGCGCCCGCACCACCCCGAGCGGGAGGTCCAGCGTTCCCGCGGCGATATCCAGCAGCCCGGTCGCGACCAGCGCGGCGATGCCCGCCCACGCGATCAGGCGGATGAGGCGGGCGCGGAACTCCAGGCCGACGCTACCGGAGCTCATGCCGCCTCCAGCCTCTGCGCGGCGGGGGCGCGCAGCGGAATGCGAACGAGGAAGGCGCTGCCTTCGCCCTCGCGGCTGCGCACGCTGATCGCGCCGCCGAGGGTCTCGGTGACGAGGGCGTGGCAAATGCCGAGCCCGAGCCCCGTGCCCCCGCGCCCGAGCTTGGTGGTGAAGAACGGGTCGAAGATGCGCGCGAGGTCCGCCTCGGGGATGCCGCGGCCGCGGTCGATGACCGCGATCTCCGCGCGGTCGTCGGCGTCGACGCGCGCCGAGACCTCGACCGTGCCGGCGTCCCGCCCGTCGTAGCCGTGCATGACGGCGTTGGTGATCAGGTTGCCCAGCACCTGCCCGAGCGGGCCGGGGTAGCTGTCCAGGCGGATGCCCTCGGGCACGTCGACGCGGATCTCGATCGGCGACTTCCTGAGCATCGGCCGGTGCGCGAGCAGCACCTCGTCGACCACCTCGCGCAGCGCGAAGCTGCGCCGCTGCGAGCTCGCCTGGTCGGCCGCGACCTGCTTGAAGCTCGAGATCAGCTGCGCGGCCTTCTCGAGGTTGCGCGTCAGGATGCCGGTGGCCTCCCTTGCGCGCGCGATGAACGCCTGCAGCGCCGAGCGCCGCAGGGCGGGCTGGGCGGAAACGCCGGAGAAATCCTCGACCTGCTCGGCGAGCGTCGAGGCCGACAGCAGGCTGTTGCCGATCGGGGTGTTCAGCTCGTGCGCGACGCCGGCGACGAGGCGCCCGAGCGCGGCGAGCTTCTCCGACTGCAGCAGCGCGGCCTGCGAGTCCTTCAGGCTCAGCAGCGCGCCCTTGAGCTCCGCGGTGCGCGCCTCCACCTTGGCCTCGAGCGATGCGTTGAGCTCCTCGATCCGGCGCTGCGCGTCGCGCAGCTCGGTGATGTCGATGAAGCTCCACAGCACGTGGGGCGCGCCGTCGAGGGTCATGCGGCGGCCCGACACCAGCGTGGTGTTCTGCCGGGCGGCCGCGGTGAGCGACACGAGGTTCACGCCGTCGACGCGCCCGTCGCGCTCGAGCGCGGCGTACAGCGGATCGCGCTCGCGCGGCGCGCGCACGCCGCCGAACTCGGCCGAGGTGTGGCCGATCACGGCCGCGCGCGCGTAGCCGAAGAGGTCGAGGAACGCCTGGTTCACGGCGCGAAAGCGCCGGTCGGGCAGGCTGACGAGCGCGAGCGGCGCCGGCGACTGGTCGAACATCGCCGAGAAGCGCGACTCGCTCTCCTGCAAGGTGGCGAGCGCGCGGTCGAGCTCGGTCGTGCGCGCGGCGACCCGCCGGCGCAGCGCGCGGTTCAGCAGCCCCAGCGCGGCCGCGACCAGCAGCCAGGCGAGCGCCGCGCCCGCGACGTAGGGCAGGTATTTCACGGCGCGCGGCAGCGCGAGCGATCGACCGAGCCACTCGTCGTCGATCGCCGCCAGCTGGCCCGGCGGGATCGCGGCGAAGCCGTCCTGGATGAAGTCGCGCAGCGCCGTCCGGCCCTTCGCCACCGCCCAGTGGAACTGCGTGCTGTACAGCGGCGGGCTCTCGCGGAACTCGCCGTCCAGCCCGAGCCGGTACAGGAAATAGCGCGCCGCCGGCTCGTCCATGCAGAACAGCCGCACGTCGCCGCGCCCTGCGGCGCGCACCAGCGCTTCCGAATCGGGGTAGGGCACGATGTCGCGGATGCCCCGCGCCTCCAGCCAGCTCCCGCACAGGCTGCCGGCCTTGGCCGCGACCTTGAAGCCGCGCAGGCTCGCGGCGTCGTTGACCCCCGAGATGCTGCGGTGGAAGTACACCCGCGCGTTGATCGGCGCGTACGGAGCGGAGAACTCGTAGCGCGCCGCGCGCGCCTCGGTATAGGACAGCGCCTCGATCACGTCGCGCTCGCCGCCGAGCACGGCTTGCTGCGCCTTCTGCCACTCCACGCCCTCGAGCACGACCGGGACGCCGGTGCGGCGCGACCAGAGCTCCCACTTGTCCTTGAGGATGCCCTGCAGCTCGCCGTCCTCGCCGTGGAACAGGTAGGGCGGGAAATTGATGTCGGTCACGATGGTGATCTGCCTCGGCGGCGTGAAATTCGCGGCCACGCACGCGAGCGGCAGCGCAAATGCGACCGCGGTGAGCACCTGCGCGGCGCGTCGGCTCATGCCACCCTCTGCGCGGGAGCGAGCGGCGCGACGAGCGGGATGCGCACGATGAAGGTGGCGCCCTCGCCGGGATGGCTGCGCACGGCGATCGTTCCGCCGAGAGTTTCGCCCACGATGCGATGGCAGATCGCGAGGCCGAGGCCGGTGCCGCCGCGCCCGAGCCGCGTCGTGTAGAACGGATCGAAGATGCGCTTGTGGTCTCGCTCCGCGATCCCGCGCCCGCGGTCGGCGACCGCAATTTCGACCAGCGCGTCCCTGTCGACGCGCGCCGACACCTCGACCCTGCCCTCGGAGGCGCCCTCGTAGCCGTGCACCACGGCGTTGGTGACCAGGTTGCCGAGCACCTGGCCGAGCGGCCCGGGGAAGCTGTCGAGGCGGATGCCCGCGGGCACGTCGATCGCGACGACGATCGGCGACTTCTTCAGCATCGGGTGGTGCGCGAGGACCACCTCGTCGACGAGCTCCGCGAGCGCGAATTCGCGCCGCTGCGAGCTCGACTGGTCGGCGGCGACCTGCTTGAAGCTGGCGATCAGGTGCGCGGCGCGCTCGAGGTTGCGCAGCAGGATGGCCCCGGCTTCGGTTGCGTCGGCGACGTACTCGGTGACGGTCGCCCGGCGCAGGCTCGCGGCCGAAGTCGCGCCGGCAAAGGCGCGCGTGCGGTCGGCGAGCGTGGAGGCCGCCAGCAGGCTGTTGCCGATCGGGGTGTTCAGCTCATGCGCGACGCCGGCGACCAGGCGCCCCAGCGCCGCCAGCTTCTCCGACTGCAGCAGCGCCTCCTGCGAGTCCTGCAGGCTCTGCAGCGCGGACTGCAGCTCCCGGTTGGCGGCGTCGAGCGCGGCCGTGCGCTCGACCACCTTGTGCTCGAGCTCGACGTTGAATTGGCGCAGCCGCCGCTCGGCGCTCACCTGCGCGGTCACGTCGCGCCCGGTGCCGTGGTAGCCGAGAAACGCGCCGTCCGCGTCGTGGAGCGGCCGCCCGCTGATCATCGCCCAGTGCACCCGCCCGTCGGGGCTGCGCCGCTCGAGCAGCAGGTCGCGGAACTCCTCGCGCCGCTCGAGCACGGCGCGGTGCGCGGCCCAGCCCGCCTCGTCCACGTTGAGGAAGCCCATCTCCCAGCGCCGCTTGCCGTAGTCGGTCTCGGGCGCGATGCCCATGCGGCGCAGGATCGCGCCTTCGCGGAACGTGAAGCGATGCTCGAGGTCGGTGACCCAGTACCAGTCCGAGGACAGGTCGACCAGCGCGCGAAACCGCTGCTCGCTCTGGCGCAGCGCGTCCTCGCTGCGCTTGCGCTCGGTGATGTCGACCAGCGTGCCGAAGAAGCGCGGCGGCGCGCCGGCCGCGCCCGGCGGCGTGATCTCGGCGACCGACTGGACGACCACGCCGGTGCCGTCGGGCCGCCGGATGCGGTACTCCAGGTCGAACCCGCGCAGGTCCCTCGCGGACGCGGCGAGATCGCCCCGGATCCGGTCGATGTCCTGGGGGTGCACGCGCGGCGCGCAGTCGGACAGCGATATGGCGGCGCTCGCCTCGAAGCCGAACAGCCGCTTGAACTCGTCCGACGCGATGAGATCGTCGCCGCCGGCATCGAACTCGAAGTGGCCGGTGTGCGCCACCGCTTCGGCGCGCCGCAGCCGCGCCTCGCTCTGGCGCAGCGCGGCCTCGGCGCGGTCGCGGTCGGTCACGTCGCGGTAGATGCCGGCGACGAGCTCGAGCGCGCCGTCCGCGCGGTAGACGCCGGAGACGCCGATCTGCACGCGCAGCTCGCGGCCGTCGCGCGCCTTGCGCATGGTCTCGAACGGCGCCGGCGCGATCCCGCGGCGCATCAGGCCCAGGTTGCGCCGCGGCTCCTCGCCCAGCCGCGGCGGCACGATGATCGAGAGCTCGCGCCCGACGGCCTCGGCGCCGGTCCAGCCGAACATGCGCTCGGCGCCGGTGCTCCAGGTGACGATGCGCTGGTCGCGGTCGCTGAGGATGATCGCGTCGCTCGAGGTCTCGATCACGGCCGCGAGCAGCGCGCGCGCCTCCTCCGTGCGCCGCTGGGCCGAGTGGTCGGTCACCATCACCAGCGCGATGCGCTCGCCGTCCTCCTCGATCAGGTCGGCCGACACGCGGCTGTCGAAGATCGCGCCGTCCTTGCGCCGCGCGCGCGACTCGAAGTCGCGCACGCGGCCGCCGGCGGCGAGCTGCTCGAGGAAGCGCGCGCGGTCGCCCGGCTCGACCCACACGCGCAGCGCCTCGCTCGTGCGGCCGATCGCCTCCTCGCGGCGCCAGCCGAAGAGCCGCTCGTAGGCCTCGTTCACGTCGAGCACGACGCCGCCGGGCACGCGCACGAGCGCGATCGCGGCCGGGCTGCTGCGGAAGATCTTGAGCAGCGTGTCGACGCTGACCGGGCGCAGCGCGGCGCTCACGCGGCCTCCAGCTTCTGCGCCGCGGGCGCGCGCAGCGGGATGCGCACCACGAAGCTGGCGCCTTCGCCGGGACGGCTGCGCACGGCGATCGTGCCGCCCAGGGCGTCGGTGACGATGGTGTGGCAGATCCCGAGCCCGAGGCCGGTGCCGCCGCGGCCGAGCCGGGTGGTGAAGAACGGATCGAAGATGCGCTGCAGGTCGGCCTCGGGGATGCCGCGTCCCTGGTCGACGACGGCGATCTCGACGCCGTCGGCGCCGAGCGGCCGCGCCGAGATGCGCACGACGCCTTCGCTGCGCCCTTCGTAGCCATGCAGCACCGCGTTGGTGATCAGGTTGGCCAGCACCTGGCCCAGCGGGCCCGGGTAGCTGTCCAGGCGGATGCCCTCGGGCACCTCGCTCGCGACCTCGATCGGCAGCTTCCTCAGCATCGGCCGGTGCGCGAGCAGCACCTCGTCCACGACCTCCTTCAGCGCGAAGCTCCTGCGCTGCGAGCTGGTCTGGTCGGCCGCGACCTGCTTGAAGCTGCGGATGAGCTCCGCGGCCTTGTCCAGGTTGCGCTGCAGGATGCCCGAGGCCTCGGTGGCGTCGGTGACGTACTCCGTCAGCGTCGAGCGTCGCAGCCCGCCCGCGGCGGCCGCCGCGGCGAAGGCGCGCGTGCGCTCGGCGAGCGTCGAAGCCGACAGCAGGCTGTTGCCGATCGGGGTGTTCAGCTCGTGCGCGATGCCGGCCACCAGCCGCCCGAGCGCGGCGAGCTTCTCGGATTGCAGCAGCGCGGCCTGCGAGTCCTTCAGGTTCTGCAGCGCGCCCTTGAGCTCCGCGGTGCGCGCCTCCACCTTCGCCTCGAGCGACGCGTTCAGCTCCTCGATCCGGCGCTGCACTTCGAGCTGCTCGGTGATGTCGCGATTGATCCCGAGCAGCCCGATCAGCGCGCCGTCGTCGCCGAACAGCGGGATCTTCAGCGAGTGGAAGTGCACCGGCGTGCCGTCGAGCCGCTCGAGCACGGTGTCGGGCTGGTCGAGGGCCCGGCGGTTGCGGAACACCCATTCGTCGTCGCCCTGGGACTTCAGCTGCGTGGCGCGCGTGGTCGGCAGGCGCAGCGTGTCGCGCCCGAGCACCTCCTGCTTCGTGGTGCGGAAGTACTCCACCATCGTGCGGTTGGCGAGCAGGTAGCGGAAGTTGCGGTCCTTGACGAAGATCGACATCGGGATCGCGTCGATCACCAGCTCGAGCAGCTTGCGGCTCTCGCGCAGCGCGTCGTCGGCGCGCTTGCGCTCGGTGAGGTCGACCACCTGGGCGATCCAGGCGCGGCCGCCTTCCCACTCCACCGGGCGCATGTACACCGCGGTGCTGCGGCGCTCGCCGGCGCCGGTCACGATCTCGTACTCGGCGCCGTCGACGTGGCCCTCGGCCTGCAGCAGCTCGAGGATGCGGCGGTTGTGCTCGGGATGCGCGAAGACGCCGAGGTCCGCGAGGCGCCGGCCGAGCATCGCCTCGCGCGCGTGCCCGACCAGCCGGCAGAACGCCTCGTTGCAGTCCAGCGTGCGGTGGTCGTCCTGCGCGAAGATCCGCGTCGGCGTCGGGCTCGCGCGGAACAGCGCCTCGAGCCGCACCTGCGAGTCGCGCACGGCGCGCTCGGCCTGCTTGCGCGCCGTGATGTCGGTCGCCTGCAGCAGCACGACGCGCTCGCCGTGCCAGTCGAGGTACTCGGCCGACATCAGCGCGGTGCGCACCTCGCCGCCCGCGGTCAGCAGCTCGGCCTCCATCGCGTCGACGCGGCCGTCCTCGGCCAGCACGTCCAGCACGCGCACGCGCGTGACCGGGTCGCGGTACAGGTTGAGGTCGTGCACGGAGCGGCCGATCACGGCCGCGCGCGGATAGCCGAAGTACGCCTCGTGCGCGTCGTTGACGTCGAGGATGCGGCCGTCGTCGAGCCGCGAGATCGACGCCGGGGCGGGGCTCGCGCGGAACAGCGCCTCGAAGCGCGCCTGCGAGGCGCGCAGGTCGTCCTCGGCGCGCTTGCGCGCGGTGAACTCCATCATCGAGGTCACCATCGAGCCGTCCTCGAGCCGCTGGTTGGTGACCAGGAACCAGCGGTCGTCGCGCTGCATCTCGTACTGCTTGTCGCCGCGGCGGCGCGCCGCCATGCGCCGCGCGACCCACTCCTCCTCCTGCCCGCGCGCCTGCGGGATGCGGCCCGACTGCGCCGCGCGCCGCAGCAGCGTCTCGGCCGACACGCCCGGCGCCAGCAGCCACGGCGAGAAGCTGATTTCGGCGAAGCGCCGGTTCCACACCAGCAGCCGGTCCTGCTCGTCCCACAGCGCGAAGGCGAGGTCGAGGTGCTCGATCACGCCGCGCAGGCGCGCGTCGGCCTCGCGCGCGCGCTCCTCGGCGAGCGCGCGCCAGGCCATCTCGTCGGCGGCCTGCTCGGCCGCGAGCAGCTGGATGCGGCCGTGGCGGAACACCTGCCACGCGAGCACGCCGAACAGGATCATGCAGACGACCGGCGGTCCCGCGCGGCGCAGCGGCCCGGCGTCGCCCAGGCCGGCGAGCGCGAGGAAGTAGGCGACCGCGCCGAGCGCGAAGCCGCCCGCCCAGCCCGGGCCGAGCATGCGCCCGGCGATGAACACGACCACGAACGCGCCCCAGCCGCCGGCGCCGTTGGGCCCGTTCACCCAGCCGTTGACGGCGATGCCGCAGGCGAGCAGCGAAAGGAAGGCGATCCAGCCCGGGCGCAGGCGGCCGGCGCGGGCCGCGGCGAGGCCGGCGACGGCGGCGAGCGCGAACGCGGCGAGCGGCACGGGCGCGATCGCCCGCCCGGCGGCGAGGTCGACGGCGACGACGCCGGCGGCCAGCGCGAGGATCGTCAGCGCGAGCGCGCGCAGCGAGCGCGCCTGGAACCGCGCTTCGTCCAGACGGGTCTCTTCAGTGACGGCGTGGGCCGGCCGCGACGCGTGCAATATCGGAGCTCCTGCTCTCCCAACTGCTTGATTACGGTCGCGAAGGCGAGGACTTTAGGGACCGCGGGCGATTTGGGCTAAAGTTCACGCCGCGACGGTCGTAGCCGGACTCTGGAGCCCTGACCACGTGGACCACTCGCCCGAACTCCCCGGGGTGAACCTGGAGGAGGCGCTGCGCCTGCTGCGCCAGTCCGGCCAGCGCGATCCGCTCGCGGACGGCCTGGGGGGCGTGGCGCTGCTGCAGCGGGTGATCGACGGCCTGTGCGAGCTGTCGCTGCGCGACGGCCTGACGGGCCTGCCCAACCGCCGGCACCTCACCGCGACGCTCGAGCGCGAGCTCGACCGCGTCGCGCGCACCGGCGAGCCGGCCGCCGTGCTGCTCGTCGACATCGACCGCTTCAAGCAGGTCAACGATACCTACGGCCACCTCGCGGGCGATCGCGTGCTGCAGGCGGTCGGGGCCGCGCTCGGGCAGGGCCTGCGCTCGATGGACCTCGCCGCGCGCACGGGCGGCGAGGAGTTCGCCGTCGTGCTGCCGAACGTCTCGCCCGCGAGCGCCCGCCGCATCGCCGAGCGCCTGCGCGAGCGCATCGCGGCCGCGAGCGCGACGCTGGAGGACGCGCGCGCGGTGCGCGTGACGGCCAGCATCGGCGGCGCGCTCGCGCCCGCCTGGGAGCGCATGGATCCCGAGCGCCTGATCGCGCTCGCGGACCAGCACCTGTACGTCGCGAAGAGCCGCGGGCGCAATTGCGTGTCGTTCGAGCACGCGGCGAGCTCGGCGGTCACGCCGCAGGAGCGCGCGATGCTGCTCGCCTTCCCGCGGGGGCGCAGGCCATGAACACGCCCGCGTTCGCCGCGCGCATCGTCGCCATCACCAGCGGCAAGGGCGGCGTGGGCAAGACCTTCGTCGCGGCCAACCTCGCCGCGGCGCTGGCGCGCGCCGGCCACCGCGTGCTCGTCATGGACGCGGACCTCGGGCTCGCGAACCTCGACATCGTGCTCAACCTCACGCCCAAGGAGACGCTGCACGAGGTGCTGACGGGCGCCGGCGAGCTGGACGACGTCATCCTGCAGGCGCCCGGCGGCTTCTCGGTGCTGCCGGCGGGCTCGGGCATGGTCGAGTACTCGCGCCTCGGCGAGGACGTGCGCGAGCGCCTGCGCAAGCTGCTGCGCAAGATCGGCGAGCGCTTCGACCTGGTGCTGATCGACACCGGCGCCGGCATCGCCGACGTCGTGCTGTACGTGAATTCGCTCGCGGACGAGATCCTGCTGGTGACCACGCCCGAGCCCACCGCGCTCGCCGACGCCTACGCGACCATCAAGGTCCTGTCGATGCAGCAGCGGCGCGCGTGCGTCGACCTGGTGATCAACCAGGTGCGAAAGAGCGGCGAGGGCCGCACGCTCGCGACGCAGCTGCAAGGGGTGGTCGACCGGTTCCTGAAGCCGCCGGCCAGCCAGCCGGTCAAGCTGCGCTTCGTCGGCGAGCTGCCGAACGACCCGGCGGTCGGCCGCTCGGTGCGGCGGCGCGCGCTGCTGCTCGAGTCGAGCCCCGAGTCGCCGGCGGCGCGCGCGATCGAAGAGATCGCCGCGGTGATCGGGCGCGCGCCGGCCCGCGCCGCGACCTAGGGCGCCGGCAAGCGGCTGAGCCGGATCGGGTTTTCCCCGACCTCAAGGATTTCGCTCCGCGTCCGTTATTCAGCGGAGTGTCCTCCCAATCCCCAACCCAGCGACCCGCCGATGAGCTGATCGCCCTGGTCGACGACGCGGGCCCGGGCAGCGAGGCCGCCGCGCCGGGGCCGCAGGCGTGGAACGTGCTCGTCATCGACGACGAGCGCGAAGTCCACCAGGCGACCACGTTCGCGCTTTCGGGGTTCCGCGTCGCCGGCCGGCCGCTGAACTTCATCCACGCCTATTCGGCGCGCGAAGGCCGCGAGCTGCTCGCGGCGCAGCCCGACGTCGCCGTCGTGCTGCTCGACGTGGTCATGGAGACCGAGGACGCGGGCCTGAAGCTCGTGCGGGTGATCCGCGACGAGCTCGGGCGGCGCGCCACGCGCATCGTGCTGCGCACCGGGCAGCCGGGCTACGCGCCCGAGCTCGAGGTGATCCAGCAGTACGACATCAACGACTACAAGACCAAGTCCGAGCTGACGCGCACGCGGCTGGCGACCACGATCACGAGCGCGATCCGCTCCTACGACCAGATCTGCACGGTCGAGGCGAGCCGCGCCGGCCTGTCGCGCATCGTCAGCGCGGCGGCGGACCTGTTCGGCTGCCACGGGACGCCCGACTTCAGCGCCGGCGTGCTGCTGCAGCTCGCGCGCCTGATCGGGCAGCCCGCCGACGGCCTGGTCTGCGCGGGCGGCGACGCGAAGGGCGCGCACGCGAGCGAGTACGCGATCATGGGCGCGGCGGGCCGCTACTCGCCGCACGTCGGCCGCGTGATCGCCGACCTCGGCGACGCGCGCGTCGAGGCCGCGCTGCGCCGCGCGCTGGCCGCGCGCAGCCTGGTCGTCGAGCCCGACCACATCGTGTTCGCGCTGCGCTCGCACGCGGGGCGCGACGTCGTGGTGCTGGCCGAGACGCACGAGGCGCTCGACGCCACGCAGCGCCAGCTGGTCGAGGTCTTCGCCTCGAACGTCGCGGTGGGCTTCGAGAACGTGTCGCTGTTCGAGCGGCTGACCGACTTCGCCTACGTCGACCAGCTCTCGCGCCTGCCGAACCGCAACCGCTTCGTCGCGCTGATCGACGACCAGGTCAAGATCCGGCGCGAAGGCTACATCGCCGGCATCCTCGACCTCGACAACTTCTCCGAGACCAACGACGCGCTCGGCCACGAGGTCGGCGACCAGCTGCTCGGCGCGGTCGGCGCGCGCCTGCGCGCGGCGCTGCCCGACGCGGTCGTCGTCGCGCGGGTCTCGGGCGACAGCTACGGCCTGTTCGGGCCCGAGCCCGCGCTCGACCCGGCGCGGATCCTCGGCCTGTTCGCCGACCCGGTCGCGGTCAGCCAGTACCAGCTGCACCTGTCGGCGACGCTCGGCCTCGCGCGCCTGGAGGACTGCGACGGCGGCGGCGCGGACGCGCTGAAGAACGCGAGCCTCGCGCTCAAGCGCGCCAAGGCGCGCGAGCGCGGGCGGGCCTTCTACTACCGGCGCGAGATCGAGATCGAGACCCGCGAGCGCGTGCGCCTCGCGCACGCCCTGCGCCGCAGCATCGACGGCCAGGAGCTGATGCTGTACTACCAGCCGCAGCTCGACCTGCGCGACGGCCGGACGGTGGGCGTCGAGGCGCTGCTGCGCTGGAAGGCCGCCGACGGGCGCTTCGTGCCGCCCGACAAGTTCATCCCGGTGGCCGAGCAGTCGGGCCTGATCCGGCCGATCGGCGACTGGGCGCTGCGCACGGCGTGCCGCCAGCTGAAGGACTGGGAAGCCGCGGGCCTCACCGGCCTGCGGGTCGCGGTCAACGTCTCGCTCGAGCAGTTCCGCGACGACCGCTTCGCCGACAAGGTCGGCGAGGTGGTGGCGCAACAGGGCATCGACCCGAGGCTGCTCGAGCTCGAGATCACCGAGTCGATGGCGATGGACGAGGTCGACATCGTCATGGCGACGCTCGAGCGCCTGTCGCGCATCGGCGTCGGCGTGGCGATCGACGACTTCGGCACCGGCTTCTCGTCGCTCGGCTACCTGCAGCAGCTCGCCGTCGACCGGCTGAAGATCGACCGCCGGTTCGTCAACGAGCTCGACGCGGCGACCGGCCGCGCCAGCATCGCCGAGACGATCGTCAAGCTCGGCCACAACCTCGGCCTCGAGATCATCGCCGAGGGCGTGGAGACCGAGTCGCAGGCGGCGCGGCTGCGCGAGATGGGCTGCGAGCTGGCGCAGGGCTTCCTGTACCAGCGGCCGGTGGACGCCAAGGCGCTGCTCGCGTGGATGCGCGAGCCGAGGACGCCGCCGGCGCCCCAAGCGCCGAAATAGCCCCCGATTCCCGTCCAGTTCCCCGCTTCGCCCGCGCGGCGGCGGGTGTCCAATGCGGCGCAGGATGGCCACGATGCGCCGACTGTTCTGCGTCACGCTCGCATTCGGGCTCGCCGCCTGCGCGAGCGGCGAGAGCAACCTCGAGAAGTTCGCCGCCGGCATCCACGCCGCGGACGGCGCGGCCGTGGTCGGCAGCGTGTGGCTGGTGGACCGCGCCGAGCGCGACTGGTCCGAGCGGGTGGTGCCGCAGGGCGAAGGGCGCTACCGCGTCGCGGTCGCGCGCGGCCCGTTCAGCGGCATGGGCGAGGGCGACTTCTCGCGGCGCTTCCGCGCGGCGAGCGAGCGCACCTGCGCCGACTACCGAATGCTGTCGTACGCGGAGCGCTACGAGCCGGCCGGGCTCGCGGGCGCGAGCCGCGTCGCCGAAGGCCTGATCCAGTGTCCAACGTCGTGAGCCGCCAGGGAGAGCGCAGCATGGGACCCGCCGCCAAGTCGCAGCCGTCCGCGCCGGACGAGCGCAATGTCCGCAGCCTCGCCGCCGTGCGCGAAGCGTTCGCGCGCGCCGAGGCCGAGGCGCGCGCGAGCGTCGCCGCCGAGTCGCGCGCTGCCGCCGAGATGCGGCTGCGCGCGGCGTCGCTCCGGCGCGAGGAGACCGAGCGCGAGGCCGCGCAGCTGCTCGACCAGCGCGCCGCGGGCGAGGAGCAGGCCGCGGCGCTCGCCGCGGCGCGGCTGCAGGCCGAGCGGCGCGAGCAGGAGGCGCGCGCGGGCAAGCGCGAGGCCGAGATGCGGCTCGCGGCCGCGGCGCAGGAGCGCGCCGCCGCGGAGGCGCGCGCGGTGGAAGCCGGCAACCGGCGCGTGGCGGCCGAGGACGAGGCGCGCCAGGCGGCGCTCGCGCGCGAGGCCGCCGAGCAGGCGCTCGCCGACGAGGCGCACGCGCGCTTGCGGCGCGAGGCCGAGCGCGCGGCCGGGCGCGAGCGCGCGCTCGAGCAGCAGCGCGAGGCCGAGGCGCGGGCGCTGGCCGCCGGCGCGGCGCGCGCCGCGGGCG
>Ga0335082_10004352_pt1 | contig 15428 bp, 14 predicted proteins | sample Lox_Sample_41_FD_206718 | JGI IMG/M metagenome (GOLD analysis project Ga0335082, IMG submission 206718) | Soil microbial communities from Loxahatchee National Wildlife Refuge, Florida, United States - Lox_Sample_4.1 | ecosystem: Environmental > Terrestrial > Soil > Wetlands | place: USA...
CCAAACTCGATACGGGCCTGGGATCGTTTCCCCGTGTATTTCCAGGCATTGCCCAAGAGATTGTTCAGCATCACCCGGAGCAATCGTTCATCCCCCTCGGCCTTTAACCCTTGTTCGATCCTGATTTCGACTTTCCGTTCCGGTTGCGTTTTCTTCAACGCCTCGGCCACCTCCTCGGCCATCCGACTCAAATCGACCGCCCCCCGGTGCATCTCGGCCCGGGTGATACGGGACAAATTCAACATATCGTCGATGAGCTGCGCCATCTGCTGGCTTGCCCCCCTCACCCGCTGAAGATGCTTCTGCCCCCCCTCATCCAATTTAGCGCCATAATCCTCCAACAAAATCTGGCTGAAACCGTCGATATGACGCAGCGGGGCGCGGAGGTCGTGCGAGACGGAGTAGCTGAAGGCCTCCAGCTCTTTGTTGGCCGCTTCAAGTTGGGTATTGAGTTTACTCCTCGCGGCTTCCGCCTGCTTGCGTTCGGTGATATCATTGAAATGAATGGCGACTTTTCTTTCCTGCGGTTCTCCGATGCGGAAAGCATAAACGTCATACCAGCGGTGCAGTTGCGCTGCCTGGTTTTCAAAGCGTGCGGGTACCCCCGTCAAGGCTATCTTGCCGTAAATTTCGAACCAGTGTTCTTCGTGCAGAGGGGCAATCTCTCGCATTCTTCTGCCCCGGGCGTTTTGAATGCCCGTCTGTTTTTCAAACGACGGGTTGATTTCCAGAAAGCGGTAATCAACCGGTTTATCATTTCCGTCGAACAGCACTTCGATGGTACAAACGCCCACGTCAACGGAGTCGAACAGCGTGCGGTATTTTTCTTCCGACCTGCGCAGCGTCTCTTCCGCCTGCTGGCGCTCGATCTCCTTCCGATCAAGGACCTTTGCGCTCGTCCAGACGAGAATGCCGAGAAGGATAATGTTGACGACAACAAGCAACGCGGTCCCAAGCGCGGTTTCGTACAGCCCTTCCCGTTGACCGGCCAGCCGGAGCCAACCGACGAGCAGCAGCACGCCGGTCATCGTCGGTAGCAGGCGACGAACCATGACACCGCCGGGGCGATGGCTGGTGACGACGGCCATCAACCCCCGGTCCGGATGCGCAAAAAGGACTCCAACACTGAGCACGATAAACCCGGCGGCCGTGTTGAGCGCCATTGGAATATAAGAGGTGACACCGTAGAAAGGTTTGACGCCGTAGACATAGCCGGTGATCGCAAGAAAAGAGACAACGGCTGCAAGGAGCGTTAGATAGTGGGCGGGCCTGTGACCGCGGCGCGGGGTTTCCCAATCCAGCAGGAGCAAGGCCGAGCCGAGTAAGAAGATGCTCAAGGCTGTATTGGGCGCGATCCGGTTGGGTGGGTAGACCCCTTGAGATCTCAACTCCTCCCGGAATAGGACCTGATCAAACCCGATTTCCAACCCGAACAAATATCCGCCGATCTTGAGCAACCCGATCAGGAAAACAACCGTTGCGCACGCCCTTCCGAGGCGGCGAGCCCAGGCATCGGCTTGCTTTGTCCCGAGCAGCCACAACGATGCACCGGCCAAAATAAAGGCGAAGGCCGTAACGGGGTTCATCGCCACCAAACCGGGAAGCCCGCTCTTGAAGACTTCAATATCAAAAATCCAGCCGACCATCACAAGGAAACCGATCAGGATCACGGCGAAGCTTGCGTAGGGGGAAACTCCCCCAAGTGAATGTACCCGATGGGCGTGGTATCCGTCCGTCATGGCTTAACCTATAAGTAAGACTCTAAAACCTTTGAAGAGAATAGAGCCGCGGGTGACCAACCGACGAAGCGAGTTAGGAAAAAAATGGGATATGCGACTGTCTCAACAGTTGACCGTACCATGACTCCACACCGGAAATCACAACTACATCGCCACCCCTTGTAATTGCAACCGGGTGTTTCAAAAGTGGATGGTGGCAGGACATTATGAAGTATAACAAAGATTTATCGTCTGTCAAGGCGGGGTATTGCCGAGTATCAGGCGGGACGGTGGTCTATCAGAGAGTTTACGGTGGATGGAGACAAACCCCACGGGGATTCATGTAACCATCGTGTACAATCATCGGCCGGGATCGGTTTGCACATAAAATAACCCTGAGCGGCATCACAGCCCAGAGCCGATAACCGATCCCAGATATTCTGCTGTTCGACGCCCTCCGCGATCACCTTCAGGCCCAGATTGTGTGCCAGGTCGATCGTGGACCGAACGATGACCGCATCGTTCTGATTTTCGATCATGTTGATGACGAACGACTTGTCGATCTTGATCGCGTCCACCGGCAACCGTCTGAGATAGGCCAGGGAGGAATACCCGATTCCGAAATCGTCGATCGCAAACCGGATGCCCATCGTCCGAAGCCTCGTGATCGCCTCCAAGGCCCGGGCCGGATCGGCCATGATGGCGCTTTCGGTGATCTCCAGTTCCAGCCGGTCGGGCTTCCCGCCCGTGATCTGAAGGATCTCGGAGATCTGGTCCGGAAAGTGGGGATCATGAAGGTTCCGGGTCGATAAATTCACCGACATCGAAAGGTTGATCCCGGCCTCCTGCCACATCAACCATTGACGCTGCGCCGCATTGAAGACCCACAGCGTCAGCGGCTTGATCAGCCCGGTCTGCTCGGCCGGTTCGATGAATTGATCCGGCGGGACGAACCCGTGTTCGGGATGCCGCCAGCGCACCAACGCTTCCACTCCGATGACCCGGCGGGTCTTCAGGTCGATCTTCGGCTGGTAATGCAGAAAGAGTTGGTTCCGCTCGATGGCCTGGCGCAATTCACCGATGAGCGCCAGGCGACGGGGGCTGTGCCGGTCATACTGAGTATTATAAATGACGTAGCCGCTGCCGGTCCGCTTCGCCGCGTACATCGCCACATCGGCCCGCTGCATCAAGATGTTCGGATTCGTTCCGTGATCGGGGCAGAGGGCGATGCCGATGCCGGCTTCAACCGCGACGGGCAAACCGTCGATCATAAAGGGCGGCTCCAAGGCGATCAGGATCTTTTGAGCCACCTGGGCCGCGTGCTGGGATGCCGCCAACGGCAACACCACGGCGAACTCGTCCCCGCCGAGGCGTGCCACGAGATCGGTGGGCCTTAACACGGCCTGCAGCCGCGATCCGACCTGCTGCAACAGGATATCGCCGCGATGATGTCCCAGGGTATCGTTGACTTCTTTAAAGCGGGCCAAGTCCATCAAAAGAAGTGCGACGGATTTTTTGAGGCCCGACCCTTCCGTGATGGCGAGATGCAGCCGGTCGAGAAGCGAGGTCCGATTGGGGAGGCCGGTAAGAGGGTCGTAATAGGCCAGGTACCGGATCGTTTCTTCGGCCTGCCGATGCTCGCGCCGCACCGCGGCTTCCTTCAGTTCCCGGTCAACGACCGGAAGCAGCCGTTTCAGGTTTCCTTTGATCACGTAGTCGTTTGCGCCGGCCTTCATCGAGGCCACCCCGGTATCCTCACCGACCGTCTCCGATACGATAATGAAGGGCAGATCCAGCCCCCTCTCTCTCAATAACTTTAGGGCCGTTACCCCGTTGAAGTGCGGCATGGAATAATCTCCGAAGACGATATCCCATACTTGCCGGTCGAGCGCCGCGTTCATGGCCTCGGGCGTCTCCACGCGTTCGTAGGTTGGATCATAACCGCCCTTGCGCAATTCACAAAGCAACAGTTCTGGATCGTCCACCGAATGGGCGACGATCAAAACACGAAGAGGCATCGCCATGACCGTAGACCTTTCACGCGGCGGAACTCCGTACAGGACGAGCTCGTGCCGTCCCAACGGCCCCGCCGCCTCAATGAATCGGGCAAAATCGGACGGCTTCTGGATGAGGGGTGGCAGGACATTGTCAATTATACCTCTATCCTTACTAACTATCGGTCGAGTCGGGCAAATTCTTTAGGGGCCCGCTCCGATTTTCCAGAATGGGGCCGCGTGTTTGACCTCCGCGACTCGGGGCTGCTATAGTTACCCCTCGATGATTATCGGCGTTCTTAAAGAATCCTTCCCGGGTGAGCGGCGTGTCGCCCTTGTTCCGGCCGTCATTCCCGCCCTCGCAAAATCCGGGTTCCGCGTCTTGATCGAAGCCGGGTCCGGCGAGGCGGCCGGTTTTCCGGATGAGACCTACCAAGAAAAAGGCGCACAGATCACCGCGGCACGCAGCGACGTATTCCGCTCGGCCGATATCCTTCTCCAGGTCCTTGGCCCCGGAGCCAACCCGGAGGCCGGACAAGCCGACCTCGACCACGTACGCCCCGACCAGATCCTAATTGGACTGCAGGATCCGCTTTCCTCTCCCCGGACCGTAAAAGACCTGGCCGAACGGCGTGCCGTCGTGTTCGCCCTTGAACTCCTGCCCCGAATCACGCGAGCGCAAAGCATGGACGTTTTGAGCTCGATGGCGACCATCGCCGGATACAAAGCGGTGCTTCTCGCGGCCGAGGCCTTGCCCCGAATGTTTCCGATGATGATGACGGCCGCCGGAACCGTCAACCCGGCCCGCGTCTTCGTGATCGGTGCGGGGGTGGCGGGACTGCAGGCCATTGCCACCGCACGCCGGCTGGGGGCGGTCGTGCAGGCATACGATGTCCGCGCCGCCGTCAAGGAGCAGGTTCAGAGCGTGGGCGGGAAGTTCGTCGAGCTGCCTCTGGACATTTCAGCCGCGGAGTCCGAAGGCGGTTATGCCAACGTCATGGATGAATCGTTTTACCGCCGGCAGCGCGAGACCATGGCCCGTGTCGTGGCCGGAAGCGACGTGGTCATATGCACCGCGGCGATTCCCGGAAAACGCGCGCCGGTGCTGATCACCGGGGAAATGGTTTCCGGCATGATCCCCGGTTCGGTGATCGTCGACCTGGCCGCCGAGAACGGCGGCAATTGCGAATTGACGCAGCCCGGACGGTCCGTTATGGTCCACCGCGTGACGATCACGGGTCCGGTACGCCTCGCCGCCACGGTGCCCTATCATGCCAGCCAGCTGTACGCCAAAAACATCTCGGCTTTTCTGACCCACATTGTCAAGGAAGGCCGGATTCGTATCGACGAACAGGACGACATCATCCGCGAAACGCTCGTGGCCCGGAACGGGGAGGTCGTTCATTCACGGATTCGGGAGCTTTTGGGACTGCCGGCCGCATCGACCCTCAATCGAAAGGAGAGCTGATGGATCCCTCCATCGCATTGCTCACCATCTTCGTGCTGGCCGCATTTGTGGGCTATCAGGTGATCTCGCGGGTCCCCCCGCTGCTCCACACGCCGCTGATGTCCGCCACCAATGCTATCTCGGCGATCTCGGTGGTGGGCGCGCTGGTCACCGCCGGCGGCGAGTACGGCACCGTGAGTACCATCCTGGGATTTGTCGCGGTGGTTTCGGCCATGACCAATGTCGTGGGAGGGTTTCTCATCACCGACCGGATGCTGAAGATGTTTAAGAAGGATAAAAACCGGCGATGACCTCAGGCGGCTTCATCCAATGGGCCTATCTGATCGCCTCCATCCTGTTCATCCTGGGGCTTAAAGACCTGAACTCCGCGAGGACCGCACGTCGCGGGATGTTTCTGGCCGAGTTCGGGATGGCTCTGGCGATCGTGGGGACGCTTTTCCATCACGAGATCATCAGCTATCAATGGATCATCGTCGGGATGGTGGTCGGGTCCGCGATCGGGACCGGAATCGCACTCTGGACACCGATGACCGCCATGCCGCAACGGACCGCTCTTTCCCACGCGTTCGGGGCGTTGGCTGTGACCCTGGTCGGAATCTCCGAATACCATCGACATGGCTCGGAGCTCGGCTCGATCAAGATGACGGCGATCGGTTTTGAAGTCATGATGGGAGCCCTGACGGTCACCGGGAGCCTGATGGCGTTTGCAAAGCTCCAGGAACTGATCACCGCGCAAATCGCTTTTCGGGGTCAAATTGCATCGAACGTCGCGCTTTTCGGCGGGATGGTGGGCATCTGGTTCTTCCTCATCGCCGTCCCGGCCACAGGCCCGCTGTTCTATCTCCTCGTGGGTCTGGCCCTCGTGTTCGGAATCCTTCTGGTCCTGCCGATCGGCGCGGCGGACATGCCGGTCGTCATTTCGCTGTTGAATTCTTACGCCGGCCTGGCGGCCGCGGCCACGGGATTCGTGATCTCGAATGAAATCCTGATCATCGCCGGAACCCTGGACGGGGCCTCCGGTTTTGTGCTGTCCATTTTAATGTGCAAGGCGATGAACCGGTCGCTGACCAACGTCCTCTTCGGCGGAATGGGCATCGCGCCGACGAGTGGGCCGACGGCCGATCAGGTTTACGGTGGGAAGGTGAAAGCGGCCACGGCCGAAGAGATCGCCATGGTGCTGGAAACCGCACGGAGCGTCGTGATCGTTCCCGGATACGGGATGGCCGTCTCCCAGGCCCAGCATGCCGTTCGTGACCTCGCCATCTTGCTGGAGAGTCGCGGTGCGGAGGTGGCCTTCGCGATTCATCCCGTCGCCGGACGGATGCCGGGCCATATGAATGTGCTGCTGGCCGAGGCCGACATCCCCTACGACAAGCTCAAAGAGATGGACGAGATCAACCCCGTGTTCGAGCAGACCGACGTCGCGCTTGTGATCGGCGCCAATGACGTGGTCAACCCGGTGGCGCGGACCGATCCATCGAGCCCGATCGCCGGTATGCCGATTCTGGACGTGGACAAGGCGAAGACGGTCGTCGTGATCAAACGCAGCTTAAGTCCGGGTTTCGCCGGGATTCCCAATCCCCTCTTCGCCGCCGACAACACCTTGATGTATTTTGCCGATGGAAAGAAGGCAATTCTGGACCTGATCAGTGCGCTGAAGGCGGCGTGATGGATGTCTCAAACGATTCCACCCGAACTACTTGAAGAAGCCTACCGTCAGGGCATCTTTCCGATGGCGGACGAGGACGGGCGGATTCGTTGGTACTTGCCCGATCCGCGTACGATCATCGATTTGGATCGCTTTCACGTCTCTCGACGCCTGACAAGAACAATCCGCCAGCGGAAGTTTGAAATCACCGTCAACCGCGATTTTGACGGCGTCATCCGTGGCTGTGCGGACCGAGAGGAGACCTGGATCAACGAAGAGATCGCGGCCGCTTACTCCGCGTTGCACCGTTTCGGAAAGGCCCATTCGGTCGAGGCTTATTACCATGGGAATTTGGCGGGCGGGATTTACGGCGTGAGTCTGGGAGGGGCGTTCATGGGGGAATCGATGTTTTCAATAGTGCGTGACGCTTCGAAAGTCTGCCTGGCTTTTCTCGCCGGGCGTTTGAAGGAACGCGGCTATCTGTTGTTCGATGTTCAGTTTACGACGCCGCACCTGAAACGATTCGGCGCGGTCGAAATTTCCCGTCGTGAATACATCCGTCGGCTTGAAAAAGCGCTCGCGCTTCCCTGCCGGTTTGATTAACTGTTTACGATCTCTTTCAATTCTTTTCCGGCCTTGAAGAACGGCACGCGCTTGGCCGGGACATGGACCTGTGTGCCGGTCTTGGGGTTTCGCCCTTCCCGCATCCGCCGTTGCCGGAGCTTAAAGCTCCCGAAGCCGCGGATCTCGATTTTATCCCCGTTGGCCAGCGACTGCCGGATACTGTTGAAGATCGTATTGACGATCATCTCGGTCTGACGTTTCGTGAGGTGGGTCACCTTTTGGGACATCGTTTCGATCAACTGCGCCTTTGTCATCTCTTCTCTCCTGGTGAGGGGATTAGGACAAGGATCCATTTAAAATGCCATCAGATATTTCAACGAAACGCCGGCTTGAGGCAGTTGCATGCTGGGCAAGCGGCCCAGGAACTGGTCCCGGAACAGATCCAATAATGAGCCGCGTTTTCGGGATTCCACGATCCGGGGCTCTCCTTTGATTCCGACCAGATCGGCCGTGAGACGGATGGTGTCCTGAAGATCCCCGATGTCATCCACCAGCCCGAGCTCCTTGGCCTGCCGTCCGGTGAAAACGCTTCCGTCCGCCATCTCGCGGACTTGATTCTCTTCCAAGCCCCTCCCTTTGGCCACCGCCTGGATAAACTGGTCATGGACATCGTCCATCAAGCGTTGCAGGATCGCCCGCTCCTCCGGCTGCATCTTGCGGAAGGGGGAACCGATGTCTTTATTCCGGCCGCTCTTGATCACGACGCTCTCGACGCCGATCTTCTTGAACAACCCTTCCACATTGGCCAATTCCATGATCACGCCGATGCTCCCCGTCAGCGTGCCCGAATTGGCCACGATCCGGTTCGAGGCGCTGGCGATGTAATAGCCGCCGGAAGCCGCGACCGTTCCCATCGACACCACCACTTTCTTTTGGCCCTCCTCGCGGATCTTTTTCACTTCTTCGTAGATCTCTTGCGAGGGAACAACCCCGCCCCCGGGACTGTCGATCCGGAGGATGATGGCCTTGATTCCAGAGCTGTTGTTGTAGCGACGGAGTTCTTCGATCGTGTCGGAAGAATCGAGGATGACGCCCTCAATTTTGACCAGGGCGATCCGGTCCCCGAGGAGGCCGCCGCCGGACTGCATGACGGCGGAGGAATAGGTCATGATAAAGAAGAGGACGGCCAGGCCGGCCAACAGGATCAGACCAACCATCAGCGGATGCTTTTTCATCTTCTGCCCCGTCTTACTTCTTATCCTTTTTCTGGGCGCGTTCCTGCTCGCTCTTGTAGGCCTTGATGCTCAAGGCGATCTTGCGTTCCGGAAGGTCCATCTTGATGATCTGGGCGCGAATGACGTCGTTGACTTGCATCGCATCCCCGATTCGAGAAGACGGTTCGATGCCCGTTTCACTGACGTGGATCAGCCCTTCGACGCCGTCCTCCAGCTCGACGAAGACGCCAAAGTCCGTCACCTTGACGATCCGGCATTTCACCACGTCACCGACGTGGTATTTCTCGGCGATTCCGGTCTCCCACGGGTCGGATTGAAGCTGTTTGAAGCCGAGCGACAGGCGTTCCTTTTCTTTGTCCACTTTGAGAACCACCGCTTCGACCGGCTGACCTTTTTTAAACAGCTCGGAAGGATGGGTCAGACGTTTGGTCCAGGACATGTCCGAAATATGGATCAGCCCGTCGATCCCTTCTTCCAGTCCCACAAACGCGCCGAAGTCGGTCAGTCCCTTGATCTTGCCGGTGATCCGGCTCCCGACCGGGTATTTGGCCTCGACCGCGCTCCACGGATTCGGCGTCACCTGCTTCATGCCGAGCGAGATCTTGCGATTCTCCCGATCCACCATCAGTACGACCACCTCAACATGATCTCCAACCGAAACCAGTTTGGAGGGATGCCGAACCTCGTGGCTCCAGGACATCTCCGAGATATGAACCAGGCCCTCGATACCGGCCTCGAGCTCCACAAAGGCTCCATAATCCGTGATGCTCACGATCTTTCCCTTGACCCGAGTCCCGACGGGGTATTTTTCTTCCACCCGTCCCCAGGGATCGGGCGTCTTTTGCTTGAGTCCAAGAGAAACCCGGCCGGTCTCTTTGTCATATTTAAGGACAACAACGCCGATCCGATCGCCCACCGAAAGAACCTCAGAAGGATGATTCACACGCCCCCAAGACATGTCCGTAATATGGAGCAGACCGTCGATCCCGCCCAGATCGATAAACGCCCCGTACTCCGTGATGTTCTTGACCATCCCATCGATGAGCTGGCCGTCTTCGAGCGTCGCCATGGCGGCGCGGCGTTTCTTGTCCCGCGACTCCTCCAACAGCACGCGACGGGACACGACGATGTTGCCCCGCCGGTGGTTCATCTTGATAATCTTCATCGGAAAGGTTTTGCCGACCAGGGAATCCAGGTCCCGGACCGGATGAAGGTCGATCTGCGAACCCGGAAGGAAGGCCTTGACCCCGATATCCACCATCATTCCGCCCTTGACCTTTGAGACCATCTTGCCCTCGACAACTTCTGCTTTTTCGAAGGACTTCTCCAAGACTTCCCAGACCTTCATCTTGGCGGCCTTCTCCTTGGAAAGAATGAGGTTGCCCTCGTTGTCTTCGCGTTCCTCCAGATAAACCTGGATTCGTTCGCCGACCTTCAGGGCTGCGATCTCGTTCGAGCTGAACTCACCGGCGGGGATCAATCCCTCGGATTTGTAACCGATATCCACCACCACGCCGGCCTGCTGGATGGCCACCACCGTTCCCTCGACGACCCCTCCTTCCTTTAAATTTTTGAACGACTCCTCATAGAGGGCGTGCATATTCATAGGGAGCTCTTCACCCGGCGCCCCCGTGGTCTTGGTGGTCGGTGCTTCTTCCGAAAACGTCATGCTGTCTGTATCCCCTTTCCGTTCGATTGGATTATAATTTGTTTCTTATAAAAACTGAATGCGCATTGTACTATACTTTTTCATGATTTGTCACTACTTTAATTATTTTTTCCCTTCAAGGCCGCATCGGGTACGCGATGGATCTCTTGAACGGATTTCCCCGTGGCTAAAACCTCCAACTTCACAATCTGTTCCATAACGGTCCGGCTGATCTGAAGATAAAGGTCCTTTCCATTTTCCTTCTGAATTTGCTCCGTGAAATCAAGGGGTTCACCGATAAACACCGTCACCGGATGGATCCGAATCATCCAGGCACCTACGGGGAGCACCTTGTCGGTTCCGGCCAGATAAACCGGGATCACTTTCGCCCCGCTCATGGCGACGATCATCCCAATCCCCGGCATCGGCTCCTGGAGACTGCCATTGATGCTCCGCCCACCCTCCGGATACATCACCACACAATGGCCTTGCTTAAGCCGGTGAACGGCTTCCATCAAGCCGGCTCGCGAACGCGCCCCTTTTTTGATCGGGAAACCGTTCAGTTTCCGATACAGCCATCCGACGAAACGGCCCCGAAACAGACTGGACTTTCCCATAAAATGAAGCCGCCGGTCGATCATCGCGCCGAGAAGCGGAATGTCCAGATAGCTGACATGATTCGGGGCAAACAGGACCGGTCCGGTTTTGGGGATCTGCTCCGCTCCAATGACGCGCAATCGCAACAGAAGCCGCCCCAATATTTTCACAATCGCATGGGAAACCGCGTACAGCATATCAAGGATCAACCGGACCACAACGCATCCGGCCCCTCATCGTTTCAAACCCGCTTTCTGCTGGATCGTTTCCAACATCGTCGAAACCACGCCTTCCAATGTCAAGCCGGTCGAATCGATTCGGACCGCGTCTTCCGCCACCTTGAGCGGCGCAATTTCCCGGTTGGAGTCCTTGAGGTCACGCGTATCAATCTCTTTCCGGGTGACGGTCAGATCGACCGGCAGCCCCTGTTGCTGAAGCTCCAAGTACCGCCGTTTGACGCGAACCTCCGGAGAAGCGTTTAAGAAGAACTTCACCGGCGCTTCAGGAAATACCACCGTTCCGATATCGCGACCCTCGACCACGATGCCGCCGTGCGCCCCGATTTTTTTCCCCATCCGACGCTGGATTCCCAACAACCGACGGCGGACCGCCGCCACGACCGCCACGGCCGCGGCCGCCCGGCTCACATCGGGGGTCCGGATTTCTCCGGATATGTCGCGGCCGTCCACGTAAACCTTCATCCCGTCGCCGTCAGGCTTGACCGTTAATTTCAGCTGCGAACAAACCTTTTCGAGAGCCTCTTCATCCTGAACGTTCACCCCATCCTTCAACGTCTTCCATCCCACCGCACGGTAGAGGGCGCCGGTATCCAGATAAAGATAGCCCAGCCTCTTCGCCAGCAGTCGGGCGGCGCTACTCTTGCCCGAGCCGGCCGGACCGTCGATCGCAATGATGATGTTTCTGCTGAAAACGCCCATCTGCTTTGTTCTCGTCCCTCGGCGATCCTCACGTACTTGTTTTGTACGCTCCGGTCGCCTCGGCCCTGCGGCCTCGCAGCTGGAACGTTTTGAGCAGAAACATTACTCGGCACCCGTCCTTACTTCGCGACCGACTGAAGGAGTTGTTGGAAGCCCGGAAAGGAGGTCTCGATCCATTCGGCCCCTTCCACCACGGTCTCGCCCTCGGCAATCAGACCGGCGACGGCCAGGGCCATGGCGATACGGTGATCGCCGTAACTCATACACCGGGCCCCCGAAAGTTTTCGGCCCCCGCGGATCACCAACCCATCCGGGAGTTCTTTCACGTCGACGCCCAGCTTGGAAAGTTCGCTGACGATGGTCTGGATCCGGTCCGTTTCCTTCACGCGAAGCTCTTCCGCTCCCCGGACGACGGTCTCGCCCTCCGCCACGGCCGCGGCGACGCACAAAACCGGAAATTCGTCGATCGTCTTCGGCACGCTCTCGGGCCGGACCGGGATCCCCTTGAGCGGCCGCGATCGCACCACCAGATCCGCGACCGGTTCATGATTGAATTCGCGGCGGTTCTCCAAACGGATCTCGGCCCCCATTTCCGAGAGCAGATCCAGAAGGCCGGTGCGCGAGGGATTGACGCCCACCTGGCGGATCACCAGTTCCGAATCCTTCACGATCGTGGCGGCTACGATAAAAAAGGCGGCGGATGAGAAATCTCCCGGGACGTCGATTTCACGGCCGGGATATTCGGCCGGCGATTTCAGAGAAACCTCCAATCCCTTGGTCTCGATCAAAATCCCAAGCCCGCGGAACATTCGCTCGGTATGATCGCGAGAGGGCAGCGGCTCGGTAAGTACGGTTCGCCCCTCCGCCAGCAAGCCGGCCAGCAGCAGCGCCGACTTGACCTGCGCGCTGGCCACCGGCAACGCGTAGGCGATGCCCTTAAGTTGTCGTCCTTGAACGGCCAGCGGCGCCAAATTTCCGTCCTCGCGGCCGTTGATTTCGGCCCCCATCCGCCGGAGTGGATCGACCACCCTCCGCATGGGACGACGCCGCAACGATTCGTCCCCGGTCAAGACCGAAAAAAAATGCTGGCCGGCCAGAACGCCGGTCAGAAGCCTCAACCCGGTGCCGGAATTTCCCAAATCCAAGACGGACGCCGGTTCGGATAGGCCGCGAAGTCCCTTCCCATCGATCCGGAGTTGACCGCCAGCCGGCTGGGTTTCTTCGATGGAAATGCCCATCGAACGGAAGGCCGAAACGGTGTTCAGGCAGTCCTCGGAAGGCAAGTACCCGTTGACCACCGTCGTCCCGCGCGCGAGCGAACCCAGAATGACGGCCCGGTGTGTGATCGATTTATCTCCGGGAACGGTGATTGTTCCCCGAACTCCCCCACTTTTTCTGACGGCGATCGACTTCATCTCAATTGAATTTTTCCTTCGCGGTTTTAGCCCGCTCAAATTCGCGACGGAGTCCTTCCGCATGGCCTTCGACCAACAGCCGCTTAAATCGATCCAGAATTTTCTCGTAGGCCTCGATGACGGCCAATAGGTTTTCCCGGTTGGCCATGCAGATGTCTCGCCACATCTCGGGGGAACTGGACGCCACGCGGGTGAAATCCCGGAAACCGCCCGCCGAGTAGGACAGCAGATCGCCGCTCTTGGACTGAAGCTCGAGTGCGGTGTTGACGAGTGCGTACGCGACCAGATGCGGCAGATGGCTCACGACGGCCAGGATCCGATCGTGCGCGTCGGGCTCCATCGCGACGGTCTTGACCCCGATCGCTTCCCAGAACTGTTGAACTTTCTTGAAGGCCTCCGGAGCGGTGCGGTCAGTCGGTGTTAGGATGCATAGAGCACCGGCAAACAGATTTGCCGAGGCTGCTTCAATGCCGGATTTTTCACGCCCGGCGATCGGGTGACCGCCCACGAATGACGATCGACTCGAGGGGTTGGGGGAAAACTGATCCTCCAGATGACGAACCAGGTAGCCTTTGACGCTGCCGACATCCGTGACGACGGTACCCTTCGAAAGACAGGGGGCCAATTGACGGGCTACGGCCTCCAATTGCCCTACCGGTGTGGCCAGAATCACCAAATCCGCTTTATGAACCGCTTTTTCAAGACTCCGGAAACCCGTTTCGTACCGATCAATCGCCTTCCGAGCCACCGCCCGTTTCAATTCGTCGGCGCGAGGTTCCACTCCGACGATCGTGTCCGCCAGGCGTTTTTTCCGGGCGGCCATCCCGAGGGACCCGCCGATCAGACCGACTCCGACGATGACGATCTTTCGGAACAGGCGTTTTCTGGACATCCTCGCAGGGGCACGGCGCGCCGTGCCCCTACTAGATTTCGCGGCCGATCGCATCGGCAATCTTCCGAATCTCACCCATCATGATCTTGAACTTATTCGGCTTGATCGACTCCTCGCCGTCGCAGAGGGCCTCTTCCGGATTTTGATGGACTTCCACCATGATGCCGTCCGCGCCGGCCGCCACGGCCGCCCGCGCGAGGGGAACCACCAGCTCCCACCGGCCGGTCGCGTGACTGGGGTCCACGATGATCGGCAGGTGGCTCATGCCCTTGATGACCGGTACAGCCGACAGGTCGAGGGTGTTTCGGGTAGCGGTCTCAAACGTCCGGATCCCCCGTTCACAAAGGATCACCTTATGATTGCCCCGGGCCATGATGTATTCGGCCGAGAGCAGGAATTCCTTGATCGTGGCCGAAAGGCCCCGCTTCAGCAGCACCGGCTTGTCGAAGGCTCCCACCTCGGTTAGCAGCCGGAAGTTCTGCATGTTCCGCGCGCCGACCTGGAGGATGTCGGCATGCTCGGCCACCATCGCCACGTCGCGAGGGTCCACCACTTCGGTTACGATCGGAAGTCCGGTTTTTTTTCTGGCCTCCACGAGAAACTCGAGGCCTTTCTCTTCGAGTCCCTGAAAGCTGTAGGGCGAGGTACGGGGCTTGAAGGCGCCGCCGCGAAGGATCGTCGCCCCGGCCTCTTTCACCTGTTGCGCGATATGGATCAGCAGATCCTGATTTTCGACGGCACAGGGGCCGGCCATCACATGAACCCTCTTTCCGCCGATCTTGACGTTCTTATTCACCTCCACGATGGAATCGGCCTTTTTGAATTCGCGGCTGACCAGCTTGTACGGTGATAGGATCGGCATCACCTTCTCGACGCCCGGGAAGATGGACAGCGGCTGACTGGCCAGTTGGCGCTCATCCCCGATCGCGCCGATGATCACGCGCTCCTCGCCTCGGGAAACGTGGGGTTTGAGGCCGTACTCTTTCAGTTTATCGATGATGTGGTTGATCTCTTTCTCGGTGGCGTTCGGTTTCAAGACGATAATCATACAACATCCTTTCCTTTTATGGGGGGGCTCACGTCGCCCCCTCCACCGGCCGAGCCGGCTGGAGCCTCCCCCTCTCGCTCGCTTTGCGAGCTGGTAAATAGTTTTACTTCTTTTTCAAGACTTCCGCCAGCGCTTTAACAAAGCGCCGGTTCTCCCCCGGCAGACCGATCGAAACGCGTAGCCACGACCCTTGGATATGGCGAACGATCACGCCTTTTCGCAGAAGCTTTTCATACACGGCCCCGCCCTCCCGGCCGGTATCG
>Ga0335082_10004353_pt1 | contig 15426 bp, 15 predicted proteins | sample Lox_Sample_41_FD_206718 | JGI IMG/M metagenome (GOLD analysis project Ga0335082, IMG submission 206718) | Soil microbial communities from Loxahatchee National Wildlife Refuge, Florida, United States - Lox_Sample_4.1 | ecosystem: Environmental > Terrestrial > Soil > Wetlands | place: USA...
GTTGCTGCGGGATATCGCTGCGCGCGCCGGAGATGTCCCGATGATCGGATGTACGACCGCCGGCGAGATCGGGTCGTCCGGCCCGCGCGACGCGAGCGTTGTCATTGCCGCGATCGGCGGCGATGGGTTCGCCGTCGAGACGGCCTATGCCACCGAGGCTTCGCAGGGCCTGCGCGCAGCAGGAGCTGCTGCGGCGCGCTGTGTGCCGGAGCGGCCGGGGCATCCGCACAAAGTTCTCCTGCTCCTCAGCGACGGGCTCGCGGGCGACCAGCGGCAGGTCGTGCGCGGCGCGTACGAGGTCATCGGCGCGGGAGTGCCGCTGGTGGGCGGATGCGCGGGCGACGACTTGAAGATGGCGCGGACATTCCAGTTCCACGCCGGCAAGGTGATGACCGACGCCGTTGTCGCGGCCGGGATCGCGTCCGACGCGCCGCTCGGTATCGGCGTCCGTCACGGATGGCGGCGGGTCGGCGAGCCGATGTTGGTCACCGCGAGCTCCGGGAACCGCGTGTACACGCTCGACGACCGGCCCGCGCTCGACGCCTACCTCGAGCACCTGGGGCTCGACGAGCCCATCAGGGGCGACCAGGAGGCGCTGGCGCGCCTGGCGCTTACCCATCCGCTCGGTTTCGCCAACCCCCGCGGCGAGGAGATCGTCCGCTTCATCGGCGGCGGCGACTTCGCCGAGCGTTCGCTCTCATGCATTGCGGAGGTTCCGCAGGGAGCGCTCGCCTGGATCATGGAGGGAGACGCGCAGTCCGTGCTGGAGGCGACCGACGCGGCGGCCGGCGACTCGCTTGCCGCGCTTGAAGGGCGTCCGCCGCTCGGAATGATCGCGTTCGACTGCATTGCCAGGCGAGATGTCCTCGGCAAGGACGGGATCAAGGCGGAGATCGGTCGGCTCGCGACGCTGATGGCGGGTGCGCCGATCGCCGGCTTCTATACGTACGGGGAGATCGCACGGACGAGCGGGGTGCGCGGCTTCCACAACCAGACGCTTGTCGTCCTCGCTCTCGCGTGACATGGCCTCGGCCGGCTGGTCGACACAACAGCTCGCCGAGTTCGTTGCGGCCGTCTCGGCCGCGACGACCGAGCCTGCCGCGGCACTCGCTGCGGTCGAGCGCACGGCCGAGGCGCTCGACGCCGAGGTTGTGGCGATCGTCGGCGGCAGGCGGGATCCTGTCGCGGTCGGATATGCGGACGGCACGGCGCCTATCGCCGACCTAGAGGCGGTTCAGCCGGGGGGCGCCGTGGCGTCGCTCGAGGTGCCCGGCGTTGGCACGTGCGCGGCCGCGGCGGTGGAGCTCGAGCATCCCCCCGGCTCGACGCTCGTCATCGCCCGCTCGGGTCCCAGCCTGACGCGCGAGGAGACCGGCTTGCTCCGGGCCATGGGGCGTGTGGCCTCGCTCACGATGTGGACCCAGAGCCTCCTCGACCAGGAACGCGCGGCGCGCGAGGAGCTGGACGGCGTTGCGCGCGAGCAGGCGGCGCTACGTCGGGTGGCGACGCTCGTGGCCCAGGCCGCCTCGGCAGACGCGCTTTTCGCGGCCGTCGCCGAAGAGGTTGCTCGGCTCTCGGAGGCGGAGATTGCCAAGGTGCTTCGCTACGAGCCCGAGGGCACGGCGACCGTCGTCGGCGGGTTCGGCGATCCAGGGCAGCAGCTTCCCGTCGGGGCGCGTCTCTCGGTGGAGGGCGACGGTGTAGCGGTCACCGTCAGCAAGACCCGCTCGCCGGCCCGGGCTGTCCGCTTCTCTGGTCCGCCCGGCTCTGTCGCCGATGCTTTCGCGCGTGCGGGCGTGCAGACGGGCAGCGGCAGCCCGATCGTCGTCGAGGGACGGCTGTGGGGAGCCGTTATCGCCGCCCGCACGCGGCCCGAGCCTTTGGCGGCCGAGGCGGAGCGCCGGATCGAGGCATTCACGGAGCTGGTGGCAACTGCGATCGCGAATGCCGAGGCCCGGCTCGAGCTTGGCGCCGTTGCGGAAGAGCAGGCTGCGCTGCGCCGCGTCGCGACGCTCGTCGCTCAAGGGCAGCCGCCGAGTGCTGTGTTCGCAGCGGTCGCCGAGGAGGTCGGCCGGGTCGTCCCGGCAGCCGACGTCGCGCTGGTCGGCCGATACGACTCCGAGGGCGCCCTCGAGTTCGTCGGCGGGTGGAGCGCCGACGGCGATCCGAGCTTCGTCGGGACCCGTGTACCTCTCGGCGGAACGAATGTCTCGACGATCGTCTTCGAGCGGAACGACCCTGCGCGCGTCGATTACGACGCCGACGACGCCACCCCCGCCACCGCGCTCGCCCGCGAATGGGCGCGCTCGTCCGCCGGTGCGCCGATCAATGTCGAAGGCCGGCTCTGGGGCGTGATGGTTGTTGGTTCGCTCCAGCCGGACGGGCTCCCACCGGGGATCGAGCACGAGCTCGCCGGCTTCACCGAGCTCGTCGCGACCGCAATAGCGAACTCCCAGGCGCGCGAGGAGCTTCGAGCGATTGCGGACGAGCAGGCCGCGCTCCGGCGCGTGGCGACGCTTGTCGCCGGCGGCACGGCCCCAACCGAGGTCTTCGCTGCCGTCGCAGAGGAAGTCGGCCGGCTCGTCCAGACCGATCGAGCATTCGTGGCGCGATACGAGCTCGATGACGCGGTGATGATCCTCGCAGGGTGGACTGACAGCGGCGAGGCACTGCCGGTCAACGTGCGCTTCCCGATCGAGGAGTTCAGCGTGAGCAATCTGGTGCGGAGATCAGGTCGGGCCGCTCGCATCGACGCATATCCCGAGGGCGGCGGCAACCCTGTCGTCACCCGCGCCGCCGTGGGAGCGCCGATCACGGTCGAAGGCCGACTCTGGGGCCTCATGGCCGTTGGCTCCAAGAGCGGCGAGCCGTCGCCGCCCGGCACCGAAGACCGCCTGACGAACTTCACCGAGCTGGTCGCCCTGGCGATCGCGAACGCGCAGGCCCGTGAGGAGCTCCGCGCCGTCGCCGACGAGCAAGCCGCGCTGCGCCGTGTTGCGACGCTCGTCGCGCACGGTGCTCCGGCAGATGCGATCTTCGACGCGGTCACCGAGGAGGTTCACTTGCTGCTGGAGTCGGACGAGACTGGCCTCTCCCGCTACGACCCTGACGGGCTATGGACCGTACTCGCCGTCCGCGGTGCCATGACCGACGCGTTACCCGTCGGCTTTCGGCTCGATCCCGGCCCATCGATGCCGGGCGTGGCGGAGTTGCTCAGGGGCCACTCGGTACGAGTCGACACTTCTCCGGATGGGACTGCAGTCGATGACCTCATCCACGCTGAGGAGTTGCAGGCATGGGTCGCCAGCCCGATCGTGCTCATGGGGCGGACATGGGGTCAGATCGCCGTCTTCTCGCGGCGCGGTCCGCTGCCCGCAGGCACGGAGGAGCGCCTCGGCGCCTTCACCGAGCTTGTTGCCACAGCGATCGCAAATGCCGGGACACAGGCGGAGCTCGTCGCGTCCCGGGCTCGCACCGTCGCGACCGCCGACGAGACGAGGTACCGGATCGAACGCGACCTGCACGACGGCGCGCAGCAACGACTCGTCACTCTTGCTTTGAAGCTTCGCGCGGCCCAGGCTTCGGTCCCACCGGAGCTGGGAGGGCTGGCAGGGGAGTTGAGCGGTGTTGCGGCCGACATGAAGGACGTGCTCGACGAGCTGCGCGAGTTCGCGCGCGGAATCCACCCCGCAATCCTCAGCGAGGCGGGCCTCGTTCCCGCCCTGAAATCGCTCGCCCGACGCTGTGCCGTTCCCGTCGAGCTCAGCGTTCGTGTCGACGATCGACCGTCCCAGGCGATCGAGGTGGGTGTGTACTACATCGTCTCCGAGGCGCTTGCGAACGTCGCCAAGCATGCCGAGGCGTCGGTGGTTTCGGTCGACGTCACGGCGGACGACGACATCCTGCGTCTCGGTGTCCGCGACGACGGCGTCGGCGGCGCAGGCTTCGCGCGAGGGGGAGGCCTCGTCGGTCTCAAGGACCGCGTCGAGGCGCTCGGCGGGAGCATCTCTGTCGAGAGCCCGCGCGGGCAAGGAACGTCGATCGAGGTCGAGCTGCCGCTCGCTGGCTCCGCGGAACCCTAGGACCGGATCGTGCGGACCCGCGTCTGGAGCCGTCCAGGCTCGTGGGATGTTCATGCTTCCGGTCAGCAGCAACCGCGAATGGGCGTCAGCGGTGATGACGCTGCGGGCGCGGACCGCAACGCTACCGACACGGTGTTCGAGACCCGCTTCCGCGAAGACATCCACATCCTTTGCATCCGCTGCGAGGAGGCGTCGGCGGTCGACGAGCTCGGCTACTGCGCCCACTGTCATTGGGCCGCGAAGGCCGAGGTGGAGGAAGGGCTGGACCGTTTGCGCCGCTACCTGCGGCCGTGGGCCCGCTACGGGGACTGGTGTCTCCAGCGCGGCCTAGAGCCCTAGCCGGCGGCTGATCGACGACCAGTCTTGGCGACCGTCCACGTCACCCTGTGGTGACGGACGCCCGATCGCGCCTCGCCTCGACCGCGCGAACGAGTCGCTGCACGCCGAGGACGACGAGATAGAGGCCGACGAGGGTGACGGCGGCGTGGAGGCTCCGTGCCGGGCGCGCCAGCATCGCGAGGCCGAAGATGAGCGCGGCGACGCTGGTGATGCCGCCGAGCCAGCGCTCGCGCGTGCTCAGGCCGTCGGAAGCCAGCGATGCCGCCTCGGTGATCGCGAGCAGGATGCTGAAGGCGCCGACGGCGTAGAGCAGGGCGAGCTGCGAGATCGCCGGCCACGCGAGCACGAGCGTCCCGACGACGGTCTCGGCGGCGATTCGGGCGACGCCACCGCCGACCTCCGCCGGTGCGCCGCCCCGCAACAGCTCCACGACCTCGAAGCCTGCAAGGGCGAGGAGTGCGGCACCGAGGGCGATCCCGACGTTCCGCAGATTTGGGCTGGGCAGCGCCAGCAGCACCGCTCCGGCGATCAGGCCGGCGAGGCCCTGGGCGGCGAGCGGCAGGCCGGCAAGCCGGCGCGGCCACGGGGCGCGCCCGGCGTCCGCTCGGAGCCGCTCGGCGGCGGTGGCCGCGATCGGCTGCTTCGGGCGCGGTGCCGGCACCACCGTCACGCGGCGGCTCGACCAGCCCCGGAGGCTCCAGACGGTGAGGAAGGTCGCGCCGATCAGCGAGCCGCATGTATCGCAGAGCAGGTCCGTCTCGGTGTCCCAGAGCCCCTTGACGAAGTGCCCGCCGAGGATGTCGAACTTGTCCTCGATCCATTCGACGCTCTCGTAGCCGGCGCCGACCGCCATCCCGAGCGCGAGCGTGACGATGAAGATGCCGCTTATGCGGGCGACCCGTCGCTCGCGGATCGCATCTCCCGGGTCCGGGACGACGCCGAGCCGAACGAGCACGATGTAGAGGACGGGCGCGTACCCGATCGGGGAGAGGCTATGGACGACCTTGTCGTAGTAGAACCAATAGCCGTAAAGGCTGAACGCCGTCCCGTAGCCGATCGCCGTCATCGCCACGATGAGCCCGAAGTCGAACCAGCGCGGGAGATCGACGACGCGCGCGATCAGCAGCACGGCCGAGGCTGCGGTGAGCGCCGCAGCGTCTGGGTTTCCCGCGGCGGCGAACGCGATCGTCCCTCCCAGGAAGGCGAGGCGCATCACGTCGAGCGGATCGCGGACGAGCCACGTCCAGTCGCCGTAGATGAGGCGCCGGCGATCCCAGCTTCGCTCGAGTGCGACCGTTGTCATCTCGTCTCGCTGGCGGCCACGCCGAGGTCGACAACGAGCGGGAAGTGATCCGAGCCGACGCGCGGGCCGTCGCGGTGGCTCCGGACGACGACGCCGCTGCTGAGGAAGCAATTGTCGATCGGCACCCGCAAGGCCCAACTCCACGACGGCCAGCTCCAGGCGCGCCACGCGCTGTGTCCGTAGAGATCTCTTAGCCCCGCGTCCGACGCGAAGCTTCGGATCGGACCCGACCAGGGTGGGCTGTTGAAGTCGCCGCAGATCGCGACGCTGCCGCCGAACGTGGGTCTGGCCGCGGCGAGCGCCTGCAGCTGCCGGACGTGGATCGAGCCGGCGAACGGGGTGTGGACGTGGGTCACCACGACCGTAACCGGCCTTCCGCCGACGCGCACACGCGCGACGATCGAGGGCGGCCCGTCGTTCGCCGGCAGGCGCTCGCTGCGCGCAGACAGCAGCGGCACGCGGCTGAAGACACCGATCCCGTACGCGTCGTTATGCGGCCGGAGCACGCGCTCCCGGTACCGCGGCAGCGCGCGGCGGAGGTGCTGTGCCATCGCCGGCGTCAGCTCGACCACCCCGAACACCTCGGGCTTCGTCTGCGTGACGAGCCGCTCGACGGCGGCGTAATCCGTGTTGCCGACCTCGACGTTCGCGACAACGAGTCGCAGCGACCCAGTGGCAGCGCCTGACGGGGCTCTCGCGGCAGGGACCGATGCGATCCCGACGACCGCAACATTGAGCGCCGCCAGTCCCGCCGCCAGAGCCGCGAGCGCCGGCCGCCGCACCACGAGGGCGAGAACGGCGGCAGCGGCGAGCACGACGAGGTACTGCAGCCGGAAGACGTCGGCGAGCTCGAAGACCCAGGAGAAGCGGTCGAGCAGCCCGAGCACGCTCGCAACGCCGACGACGGCGACGACGGCGCGCAGGAGCCGGACCGCGACACGCCTCCCCGCACCACCCGTCAGCTTTCGCCCCTATCGCCGCCGAAGAGCACGGCGAAGAGCTGTTCTCCGGAGATCACCGCGCACTCCACGGAGCGACGATCGAGTCGTCTCCGAATTGGTCGGCCATCTTCGCGTACCACTTGCCGACTACCGCCTTGATCCTGTTCTGGTCGGCCTCCGGAATGGTGGTCCCGCCGCGGGCGCCATCGAGAATCCCCGCGACGGCGAAGATCGCGTGCGGGACCGCCGTGATCTCGCCGTCGATCACGTCGCAGTAGCCCAGCTTGTAGGAGCCGTATTGGTCGGAGGCGGCGGCGTCGTGCCAGAAGAAACAGTCGCCGTACGCGGTGGTCGGTGCCTCCTCGGCGCGGGTCGCGGCCCGGACTGCGGTCTCGGCCCGGTCGCCGTCCCAAGGAGTGTCGCGCGGGGCGAGCGGAAAGTCTTTCATCGGGGTGACGGCGCCTGGCCCTTTCATCTCAGTTAGGTGGCGGGACCACCAGCACCGGCCGGTCGGCGTGGAGCGCAATCAGCCGCGCGAAGCTGCTCTCGAGCAGCGCCTTGACCCCACAGAGGCCGCGTGAGCCGACCACGATCGCGGCAGCGCCGATCTCGTCGGCAACCTCGACAGCGCCGCGCCACGCCGGCGCCTCGATGTCGGCGCGCCCACGTGCGCGAAAGCCCGCATCCCGCGCGAGCTGTGCTCCTGACTCGGCTCGGGCTGCCGCGAACTCCCACACCATCTCGTCGAGCGGGAGAGCTTCGGAGCCAAGGGCTGCGTACTCCTGCATCGGACCGACGTCGAGAACGACGGCCGGCTGCGCGCCGAGGAGGCTCGCGGCGGCATCGATCGCGCGCTGCGCGCCGGTCGACCCGTCGTAGCAGATGAGAATCGGTCCGTCGTTCATGCTCCGATCTCAACGCCAGCTCGCGCCCGACGCATCGGTGAGGTGCGGGATCCGCTACGGAGATCGCGCAGGCAACGAGCCGGCGCAACGCGACTTCCGTTGCCGTAACCGCCGTCCTACGCCCTTTCCGCAACGGGTCGGCGGTCGCGCGGATGCCCGGACGACGCTGACGACGCACGATGGCGGCGTCTCGTCATCCGAACGAAAGGAGTACCAATGTCCTGGGACGACGACCTGACCCAGAACGTCAGCGACGAGCTCTTCTGGGACCCGAAGGTCGACAACGAATCGATCGCGGTCTCGGCCGACGACGGCAAGATCACGCTGCGTGGCACGGTCGGCAGCCTGCGCGAGAAGCGCGAGGCGAAGAAGGCCGCCGAGCGCGTGTTCGGTGTCACCTCGGTCGACAACCAGCTGCAGGTGAAGCTGTTGAACGACGCCAAGAGAGAGGATGCCGAGCTCCGCGGCGACGTCCTGCAGGCGCTCATGCTCGACAGCCTCGTGCCGAAGACCATCGATGCGAAGGTCGAGGACGGTTTCGTCACGCTCACCGGCAAGGCGAACTGGCAGTACCAGCGCGACGAGGCGGAGTTCATCGCCTCCAACATCGTCGGCGCGTTCGATGTCTTCGACGAGGTCGAGCTGGTGTACCCGACGGCGCATGCCGACGACGTGCAGGAGTCGATCAAGAAGGCGTTCAAGCGCAACGCCGCGCTCGACGCCAAGGACATCCACGTCTCGACCTCGAACGGCTCGGTCACGCTCAAGGGCACGGTCAGCTCGTGGGCCGAGCACGACGAGGCAATCGATGCCGCCTGGGCGGCGCCCGGTGTCATGTCCGTGCACGACGACATGACGGTCGCGTACTAGCGATCACTCGAAGCAGGACGAGCGTGGGCGGTCGAGAGGCCGCCCACGCTGTTTGCGGGCTACGCGCACGCGGTCAGCCGAACCGCTGATTCCATCGCCGCCGGATCAGACGAGATTTCCGTGGATGGCGTCTCCGCCACAAGAGTCTCAGAGCGCCGGCACCCCTGAGCCGGCCCAACGTCGCCGCCGGACCGTGTGGCTGTGGGTGGCCCTCGCGGCCGCCCTCCTCGCGGTCAACTACTGGGTTGGGTCGCGCGCGACGCAGCCGGCCGCCCGCGTCCGGGTCCCCTACAGCCCGTTCTTCCTGAACCGGGTGCATGCCGGAGACGTCGCTGCGATCACATCGAGGGGCACCGCGATCCAGGGGACGTTTGAGCGTCCCGAGCGCTACGGCTCGTCGCAGCCGACGAGGCTGTTCGAGACGGAGATCCCTGCATTCGCGGACACGAAGGCGCTGGCGCTTTCCCTGCAGCAGGCACACGTCGTCGTCAACGCGCAGCCACTGCAGACGAGCCTCCCCTGGTGGGAGAACGTGCTGTTCAACTTCGGCCCGACGCTGCTGTTCCTCGGCCTGCTCGTCTTGCTGATGCGCAGGGGAAGTGCCCAGAGCGTCCTCGGCTCGTTCTCCCGCTCGACCGCGCGGCGCTACAGCCCGGGTGGCGGCCGGGTCACCTTCGCCGACGTCGCCGGCATCGACGAGGCAAAGGCCGAGCTCGCCGAGGTGGTCGACTTTCTGCGCGAGCCGGACAAGTACCGCCGGCTGGGGGGCCGCATTCCGCACGGCGTACTTCTGAGCGGCGAGCCGGGAACCGGGAAGACGTTGCTCGCGCGGGCGGTCGCGGGCGAGGCGGACGTTCCCTTCTTCTCGATGGCCGCCTCCGAGTTCGTCGAGGCGATCGTCGGAGTGGGCGCGGCACGCGTGCGCGATCTGTTCAAGGAGGCAAAGAAGGCCGCGCCGGCGATCGTCTTCATCGACGAGCTGGATGCTGTCGGCGGCTCGCGTATCTCGGGTAACGGCGGCTTCAGCGGGGGCAACGACGAGCGAGAGCAGACGCTGAATCAGATCCTGACCGAGATGGACGGGTTCGACTCGTCGACGAACGTGATCGTGATCGGCGCGACCAACCGACCAGATGTGCTCGACCCGGCGCTGCTCCGCCCCGGGCGGTTCGACCGGCGAGTGACCGTGAGCCCGCCCGACCGGAACGGACGCGAGGCGATCCTGAAGGTGCATGCCCGGGGCGTGCCGCTCGCACCCGACGTCGACCTCGGCCGCATCGCCGCGACGACGCCCGGCATGGTCGGCGCAGACCTTGCGAACCTCGTGAACGAGGCGGCACTCCTCGCGGCCCGGCGGGGGCAGACGGCGGTCACGGCGACCGACTTGGCCGACGCGCTGGAGCGGATCCTGCTCGGAGCCGAACGGAAGATCGTGATGGGTGAGGACGACCGCCGGCGCACGGCTTATCACGAGGGTGGCCATGCGCTCGTCGGCATGCTCACGCCGGGAGCCGACCCGGTCCGCAAGATCTCCGTCATCCCACGCGGCCAGGCCCTCGGGGTGACGTTCTCCGCGCCGGATGCGGACCGTTTCAACTACCAGGAGGACGAGCTCGAGGCGAAGATCAGGGTCGCGCTGGGCGGTCGCGCCGCTGAGGAAGTCGTCTTCGGCAAGCCCTCGACGGGAGCCGAATCCGATCTCGAGCAACTGACGCAGATCGCGCGGCACATGGTCGGAAGGTGGGGGATGAGCGACCGAATCGGACGCGTCTCCGTGCTTCCTGCCGACGGAGCTGGGCCGCTCCTGCCCGGCGTCTCCGACGTTTCTCCGCACACGCACGAGCTCGTCGACGAGGAGGTGCACCGGATCGTCGAGGACGGCTATGCCAAGGTTCTCTCGCTCCTGCGCGAAAACCGCTCTCGGCTCGACGCGCTGGCATCGGCGCTGCTCGAGCACGAGACGCTCGACGAGGCAGCCGCTTACGCAGCCGCTGGGCTCGCCGAGCCCGCAGAACCGGTGGCGAACGCCGCGTGAGCAAGACGCCGACCCAGAAGCGCGCGGCCGCGGCCTATGTAGCGAAGTCGGCAGGGCACTAGCGTGGCCGTCGTGTGCACACACCTCGACACGGTTGAGCTCCGCGAGTTGCCCGCGGAAGTAGCAGGCTGCGAAGACTGCCTGCGGATCGGCGGGAAGTGGGTCCACCTTCGCATCTGCCTCGAGTGTGGGCACGTCGGTTGCTGCGACTCCTCGCCGTACCGCCATGCGACAGCGCACGCGCACGAGACCGGCCATCCGATCATCCGCTCGCTCGAGCCGGGCGAAAAGTGGTGCTGGTGCTACGTCGACCAAGTCACCTTCGAGCTGGCCGGCCTCCACGGCGAGACGAAGATCCCGCCGTCGCCGCTCCTGGCCTGAGGCGGGAAGGGCTCGGAGAAGGGTCGAGGGCGATCCCGCTCCTCTCCGAACGTCTTCCCTAGGAGCCGAGGATCGCCGCGACCGTGCTGACTGCTATGCCGAGGATCACTGCACCGAAGAGGTATGACAAGAGGGCGTGGTGGATCGCGGCGCGTCGAATCGGCCGCTTCGAGATATCGGTGTCGGAGACCTGGAACGTCATCCCGATGGTCAGCGCGACATAGGCGAAATCGGCGTAGTCCGGCCGGTCGTCTTCGTGGAAGGCGAGGCCGCCCTGCGGAGTCGCGTAGAAGAGCCGCGCGTAGCGCAGCGCGTAGACCGTGTGGACGGTCGCCCACGCGAGGAGAGCACTCCCGACTGCGAGTGCAGTGAGGACGTAACGGCTGCTCGGCTCCGCGTGACCCGCGTGTGCGAGAACGAACGCGACGGCGACGAGGCTCGCTACGCAGGCTCCGAGCAGGAGTGCCTCTGACGCGGCCCGGGAGTCGTCCTCGGCGGCGGCGGTCCGCTCGGTTCCGGAGGAGTCCAGGCGGGCGACGCTCCACCAGACCCAGGCGAGGAACATTGCTGCGGCTGTATCCCAGGCCACGAGCACCGCAAGCGACCACGACGCGCCGACTGCGAGCGCGGCACCAAGCGCCACACACGCGGCGGCGCTGCAGACTACTGCCCGCCTCCCGGCGCGGCCCTGCCGATCGGCTCGCCTCGTGCCAGCCGCGCTAGCGCTCGTCATGCGGCGGCGGCACGATGAGCACGGGGCGCCCCGCATGCTCGGCAACCTGGTGGGAGAGGCTGCCCTCGACGAGCTCGCGCACTCCGGTGAGCCCCCTGGAGCCGATCACGATCACGGACGCGTCGATCTCTTCGGCGACATCGGCGATGCCTTCCCAGGTCGGAGCGGCGACCATGCCGCGCGGCTCGGCTGCGAAGCCGGAGGAGCGGGCGATCTCGGTGCCCTGATCGGAACGGTCCCGCGCCTCGGCCGCGTTCAGGTCTTCGAACGCGTCGCCGGGAACGACCGACGACATGGCGGCGATGCTCTCCGCAGGTGTCAGGGCCGGCCCCACGTCGAGGACCACGGCGTCCCGCCGTCCGAGCAGCGTCGCCGCGACCTCAATAGCCCGCACGGCGCCGGCGGAGCCGTCGTAGCAGATGAGGATCGGTTCGTCGGTCATTGCATCGGAAGCATCCCCCGACCGGCGGCAGGGCGCATCCGCCGATCCGCGGAGCTCCTGCGTCGAATCCGCAGCCGATCACGCGCACCACCGATGCCTCCCGGGTATACCGCCGCGATGCTCTGGTCATGCCGTCGACGTCGCACGCCGAGCTCGGCTACCGGCTCGCGCAATGACCGCGCAGGCCGTCCGCCCGCTACCGCGCCGCATCCGCCTTCGTCCGCTCGGAGGTCGGCGCCACCCGCGGGTCAAGCGCGATGCCCGGCTGCTCTCCGTTGCGGGCATCGTGGGCGCACGCGTGCACGCCGGCGGCCGGCTCGTCGGACTGGTCGACGATCTGGTCGTTCGGGTCGGCGAGGAGACGTATCCACCGGTCGTCGGAGCGGTCGTTCGTTCGGCTCGCGGCCGGACATACGTGACCGGGGAGTCGATCGTCGAGATCCTCCCCGGCGAGCTCGTGCTCGCCGGGCCGCTCGAGCGGGATCCGGTCGAGCGCAGGCCGGGCCTGGTCGCGCTCGCGCACGACGTGCTCGACCGGCAGATCGTCGACATCGACGGCGCCGACATCGATCGGGTGTCAGACCTCGTGCTCGGCCGCCACGACGACGGCTTCCGCCTCGTCGGGGTCGATGTCAGCATGCGGACGCTGGTGCGTCGGGTCGGTCCGCGCTCCCTGCGGCGACGGGTCGCGGCCAAACGTGTGTATGACTGGTCGTCCGTCGCCGCGTTCTCCGAGCGTCCGGGAGCAGAAGCCGCATCGGTGCTCCACCTGACTGCGGCGGCCGCGGCCCTGCGCGAGCGCGGTCCAGCCGACCTCGAGCGGTTGCTGGCCGACCTGCCACCGCACGAGCGCAAGCAGTTCGTCGGTCGAGGGCAGGGGACGGCGTGACCGAGGTCGCGGTCCCCCGCGCCAGGCCGGGCCGCAGGCTCAAGCGCGTACTGGGGCTGCTGGCGATCGCCGGCCCTGGACTGATCGCCGCCAACGCCGGCAATGACGCGGGCGGCATTCTGACTTACGCGAGCGCGGGCGCGCAGTTCGCGTACCGGACGCTCTTCCTGATGCTGCTCGTCACGGTGGCCCTCGTAGTCGTCCAGGAGATGTGCTCCCGCCTCGGCGCGTACACGGGCAAGGGCCTCGGGGCCTTGATCCGCGAGCAGTTCCCGCTGCGCGCCTCGGTGGGGGCGATGTTGCTGCTCTTTGTCGCGAACGCCGGGCTGACGGTCAGCGAGTTCGGCGGCATCGGCGCGGCGACTGAGCTGCTCGGCGTCTCCCGCTACATCTCGATTCCGATCGCGCTTGTCGGCGTCTGGGCGATCAACGTCTTCGGCGACTACAGCAAGGCCGAGCGCGCGGCGATCGTGCTCTCGTTTGCGTTCGTCGCCTATCCGGTCGCCGCGATCATGGCGCACCCGGACTGGCACCTCGTCGCCCGCGATCTGGTCACGCCGCACTTCGTACACTCGACGGCGTTCCTCGTGCTCGCGGTCGCGCTGATCGGGACGACGATCACCCCCTACATGCAGTTCTACGTCGCCTCCGCGGTGGTTGACAAGGGGATCGGACCGAAGGAGTACCCGGCGGAGCGCACGGACACCGTCAACGGCGCGATCGTCTCCAACGTCGTCAGCGTCTTCATCATCATCGCCACGGCCGCGGCGATCGGCGGCAGCGGGCCGCTCGCCTCCGCACGCGAGGCGGCGAAGGCGCTCGAGCCGGCCGTCGGCTCGGCGGCGCCGGTGCTGTTCGGAGTCGGGCTGCTCGGAGCCTCGCTGCTCGCGGCCGCCGTCGTCCCCCTCTCGAGCTCCTACGCGATCGCGGAAGGACTCGGTGTCGAGCGCTCCGTCTCGAGCAGCTTCCGGCAGGCGCCGGTCTTTTTCGGTCTCTTCACGCTGCAACTCGTGGTGGGGGCGGCGGTCGCGCTCGCACCGGGAAATCTCATCTCGCTCGTCGTGAACATGCAGGTCCTGAACGGGCTGATCACGCCTGTGCTGCTCGTCTTCATCCTCGTGCTCGCGAACCGTCACAGCCTCCTCGGGAGCGCCGCCAACCGCCCCCTCTTCCGCGCGGTCTCGACCGTCTGCGTCGCGGCCGTCGGCGTCCTGGCGCTCAGTGTGGTCGTGCTGAAGGCGCTCGGGAAGAGCTAGACGGTCGCCCCGTCGGTGTCAGAGCTCTAGCGTTCGGGTCTCGACGAGGCGGAGAAGCGAGCCCGCGTCAGCGGCCAGCGTGACTCTCCCGAACGACCGATCCCACGAGCAGCAGGGCCACGGCGAGCGGGAGGAGCCACCAGGCGTTGACGCCGTGGTGCGCGAGCACCCACGTGCCGCCGAGTGCCGCCGCGAGACCGACTGCGACGCGCCAGTCGTCCCCGACGATGAAGTTCCACCAGAAGCGGATGAACGACGTCACGTACTTCACGTTCGCGCCGCCGCAGGCTCGAGTGCGGGTGGTCGGCGCCTAAGGACGCGCACGAGGGCCAGGGAAATCAGGGCGATGAAGGCGGCGACGCCGAGGATCGCGAGATCGGAACCAGGCCAGGTGACTCCGGCTCCTTCGGCGCTCCAGAAAGTGCCGAAGCTCGTCAGTAAGACGCCGACAACGAACTTGAGCGAGTTCTCCGGGACGCGCGCGAGCGGCCCACGCACTGCGATGCCCACCGCCACGACAACGACGACCGCAGCGGCGGCGGCGCCGGCGGCGAGTCCGAGCTTCCCCTGCGCGCTGCCGAAGCCGATCACGATGAAGGCAACCTCGAGCCCTTCGAGCAGGACGCTCTTGAAGGCGACGGTGAACGAGTACCAGTCCATCCCCTTCGCCGCCGCGGGAGCGGCGGCGCCCGCCTGCTCACGCTCCCGCGCGAAAGCGGCGGCCTCGTCGTGTAGAGGCTTGAACCCGCCTGCACGGAGGACCGCCTTGCGCAGCCACTGCAAGCCGAAGGCCAGCAACAGAGCGCCGACGACGAAACGCAACGTCGAGATCGGGATGTGGTTCAGCGCGGGGCCGAGCGCGGCCACGATCGCGATCAGCACCACGGAAGCGGCACCGACGCCCGCGAGAGTCGAGCGCCAGCCGCGAGTGACTCCGACCGCCAGGACGACGGTCAGCGCCTCGACCGCTTCGACCGCGCTGGCGAGGAAGGCGCCAAGGAAGAGGAGGACGTTGGAGCTCACGGCAGCGGTTGGAGTCGCTCGAGGTCATCCGCCACGCGCATCAGTCCGACTTCGTCGAGCGTGAACGAGGTTGCTCCGAGCAGGTCGAGCTCGTGGCAGACCACGAGCGGCGCGTAGGCGTCGCAGGCTGCGACCCTGCGCAGCGCGCGCGCGAGGCGCACGACCACGTCGGAACTGCTCTCGGCGGGCACACGTCGCGCCAGCAGCGGCTCTTCGACGGTGAACAC
>Ga0335082_10004354_pt1 | contig 15425 bp, 14 predicted proteins | sample Lox_Sample_41_FD_206718 | JGI IMG/M metagenome (GOLD analysis project Ga0335082, IMG submission 206718) | Soil microbial communities from Loxahatchee National Wildlife Refuge, Florida, United States - Lox_Sample_4.1 | ecosystem: Environmental > Terrestrial > Soil > Wetlands | place: USA...
CTGCAACAGCTCCCGCGTGCGCATGGTGCAACATAGGCCGGTGCGCGGGCGTGCTTCAACCCGCCACTCGCTCCCCCGGGCCCGCCGGGCGCACGGCGCGTACCGAACGCCGAACGCAAAACGCCGGACGGGTCGGCGTTCACGCCGACCCCTCCTCCGGGCGGCGCCACCCGGCTCCCCCTGTGCTAGCGTGGGTCCATGGTGCTCGAAGGGCTGGCGGCCGTACTGGTCGCGCTCGGCGTCGGACTGGAGATCTGGGCGGTCATCGAGCTGGGCTGGCGGCGCGCCCTCGATGTGAGCGACCAAGCCCCCGACCCGGCGTTGCCGCGCCTCGTCTTCGCCGGACCGTTTCGGCTGGTTCGCCACCCGCAGTCGTTCGGACTGCTGCTCGTCCTCGCCGGCGCGGCGCTGATCTTCCGGAGCCCGCGGATGTGGCTCGGGGCGGGGCTCGCCGTTGCGCTGGTCGCGGCGGTGGCGATCCGGGACGACCGCGAATTGGGACGGCAGTTCGGCGAGGCGTACGCCCGATACCGGCGAACCGTTCCGTTGCTGCTGCCGCTGCCGCGGCGATAGCCGAAGGTGAGCTCGGTCACTGCGAGAGCATGGAGGGTGAATGGACCGTCGACTCGAAGTCGCCATCGCTGCCGCCAAGGCGGCCGGGGAAGTGGCGCTGCGGTACTTTCGAACCAGCCTGGAGGTGGAGTGCAAAGCGGACTACTCGCCGGTGACCGTCGCCGACCGCGAAGCGGAGCAGCGCGCCGTGGCGGTGCTGCGCGAGGCGTTCCCCGACCATGGCGTCTTGGGCGAGGAATTCGGCGAACGCGCCGGGTCGGGGGCGCGCTGGATCATCGATCCGATCGACGGAACCAAGAGCTTCATCCGCGGGATTCCGTATTTCGCGACGCTGATCGCGCTGGAAGAAGAGGGTGAGATCACCACCGGTGCGGTCTACGCGCCGGCCCTCGACGACCTGCTCTACGCGCAGCGCGGCTCCGGCGCTTTCGACCGCCACGGCCGCCTGCGGGTGTCGACGGTCGAAACGGTGTCCCGCTCGATGTTGGTCTTCGGCGGCGCGGGGATGCTGCGGAGCCGCGGCTACTGGCAGGCGTACGAGCGCCTGGTCGACCACTCCGAGCGCCAGCGCGCCTACGGCGACTACTTCGGGTACACGTTCGTGGCCCGCGGGCAGGCCGAAGCCATGGTGGACGTCGACCTCAAGCCCTGGGACCTCGCGGCCCTCAAGATCATCATCGAGGAAGCCGGCGGCCGCTTCACGGACTTTGCTGGGCACCCCACCGCATTCGGGGGCAGCGCCATCGCCTCCAACGGCCGGGTGCACGAGGAGATCCGCCGCCTGATCGCCGGTCCGTAGAACAGTGCTTGGAGCCGGTCACCTGCTGTGCTTTCATTGGCCCCGAGAACAACCCGCGGCGGTTGTGGAGCGAGGATGAGTCGAAGGCTGTATGAGCGGTGGCGGGGATGGATCGGGGCTGGTTTCGCCGCGATGCTGGTCGCTCAGGTTGCAGCGGCCGGGGGCGAGGGCCGTTGGACCGAAGCGGACTTCTACAACAAGGCCCGGTTGACCAAGCCGTACGTGGTCGTACCGGGGCGCGATCCGGCGACCGCCAAGACCGTTCTCGGCAGCGTCCGCCAGTACACCGCGACCCAAGGCGATACGTTCCTGGATCTCGCCCGCTTCTACGGCCTCGGCTACAACGAGCTGGAGCAGGCGAATCCGGGTGTCGACCCCTGGATCCCCGGCCTCAAGGCGACCACGGTCGTTCTGCCGACGGCCTGGGTGCTCCCTCAAGTGGCGTATGAGGGCGTGGTCGTCAACATCCCGGAGATGCGGCTGTACTACTTCCACCCGCGAAAGAACAACGGGCCCCAGCTGGTGACCACGTACCCGGTCGGGCTGGGCCGTGACGAGTGGCGGACGCCGAAGGGCAAGTTCAAGGTGCAGGGCAAGACGGTCAACCCGACGTGGGTGATTCCCGACTCCATCCGCGAGGAGCACATCCGGGAGCGCGGCGACTACCGGAAGTTGATCGAGGGCGGGGCGCCGGACAACCCGCTCGGGAAGTACCGCCTCGAGCTCACCATGAAGGGGTATCGCATCCACGGGACTGACATTCCGTGGGGCGTCGGCATGCAGGTCAGCCACGGGTGCGTGCGCTTGTACCCGGAGGACATCGAGGCGCTCTACCCGATCATCCCGGTTGGGACCCCGGGCGAGTTCGTCTATCAGCCGGTCAAGATCGGTGCGCGCGACGGGCGCATCTACGCCGAGGTGTCGCCCGACATCTACACGCTGGTGCCGGGCCTGTTCACCGAGGCGCGGCGCCTCGTCGAGCAGCTCGGATGGCAGGACGACGTCGACTGGACCAAGCTGCAACACGCGGTCGAGCTGCAGAACGGGGTGCCCGTCGACATCACGCGTGGCAGCCAGCCGCTGACGCCGCGCGACGGGCATGGCCCCGGTGTCGTGCGCGGGCGCGACGCGCTGTGACGCGGGTCCTACGGACCTCCCCACACCGCCCCGACGCAGACACACGGCGACGCGCCGGTCGGGTCGCCGGTGCGCGCGCGCACGCAGTCGGCTTCGGTGCGGAGGACCGCGCCGCTGCGGTCGCTCGCTACGACCAGGCGGCTCGGCGGGTTGGTCTGCGGCCGCGGATAGGCGATGTAGCCCCACACCGTGCAGGGGGGGATGTTGTCCATGCGCATGTGGAGGAACTGGTTCTCCTGCAGGGCGAGGAGGTGCTCGCGCGCGAGCGCTTGGCGCTCCTGATCGGCGGCGGCGAGGCGCGCGTCGGTGTCGGCCTGCAGCTCGTCGAGCGCCTGGCCGAGGTCGGCGTTGTCCTCGCGCAGCTTGCTCAGCTGCGCCTGCAGCCCCTCGATCTCGGCGCGTAGTTGTCCGCGCTCCGCCTCGAGTTGCGCCGTGGCGCCGTCGTCGGGGGGGAGATGCGGGGGGGACTCGGCACGCACCGGTTCGGGAGCGGGCTCCTCGGCCGCCGCGGCGCGCTCGCGCGCACGGCGCACCATGAAGTGCCGTTCGGCACCGATGAGGCTGCCCAGGCGCGGCGCGCGCAGCTCGATGCCGTACTGTCCCGGACGCGCGAAGTAGGATGGGTCGATCTCGAACGGGCTGTCGCGCATCCCGAGGTCGACCCGCTGCCCATTGCCGCTCAACGTCGCTTGCATGGGCTGCGGCCCCTCCCAGCTGACGTTGACGGGGCCGGTGACGATGGCGCCGTCGGCCGGCACGACGATGCGCGGCCGCAGGACGTACAGCAGCGAGGACTGCATCGCCACGTCGGTGACTGCGACGGCGGCGGCGCTGATCAACGCGATGCCGAGCACCTGCCACGCGCGCATGGCCGGATAGTCCGGAGTGGCGCGCAAAAAGTCAAAAGCGCCTGTCGGACAGGCTCAGTACACCAGCGCCGCGGCGCGGATCGGCGATCCGTCGCCGACCGCGAGCGCGAGCGGGAAGCCGACGAAGACGACCGTGGGCTCCTTGACGATGGCGTCGACGTTCACCAACCCGGAGATGACCGGGATGCCGGCTTGAAACAGCGGCAGGTGCTCGGCCCAGACCTCTTCAGGCGGCAGGCCGCGCGACAGCCGCGACTCGATCTCGTCGAAGCGCACGATCGACGGCACGTCGGTGGCGAGGGCGCGGATCTTCTTGGCCACCAGGTACTCGCTCGCCTGTGACGACAACGGGGCGTACTTCGCCCAATCGTTGCCCGACGGGGCCTCGTAGCCGATGAACAGGATGACGACGTCGCCTTCGGAGATCGGCTTCAGCTCCAGATCGCTGATCTGGATCGGGCTGTGCCGGTTGTGCCAGCGCAGGTCGATGACCCGCGCCGGGCCGTACAGGCGGTCGAGGGGGATCTGTCCCGGCGGCTCGCCGCCGCGCAGCAACCGCGCCGGCGCGTCGAGGTGGGCACCGGTGTGGCTGAGGATCTCGATGTTGCGCATGCCCCACGCGAAGGTCTGGTCGGAGGGGACGACGGGGGTGGACTTCACCCGTCCTTCGGTGCCGAGGAAGGTCAACGTCCGCATCCCGAGCCGCTGGATGTTGATGTCGGGTGTGATCGACGGCGAGAGGTCGACGATCTGGCGCGGCATCGGCACGCTGCTGCCGCTCCGACACCCGGCCACCAGGCAGCAGAGGGCGACGAGGCCGAGGAGGGGCCAGGAGAGGGCGGGAAGGCGGGTCGTCATGCGCGTTTCGGTTGCCAGGTGTCCAGTCGTGGGCCCGGGTGACAGAGGCGAGAAGCGACCCGGCCCACCGGTCGCACTCCCCGTCGCATCCTGATCTCTACCAGACCGTTCCGAGGGAGTCAGCCCTCGAATGGTCAATGCCGCAAGGTGCTCATGTCGAAGTAGATCCGCTGCTCGCGCTCGCACCTCCCACACTCGAGATGGGCCACCCGTAGCGCCCCATCGGCGGGACCCTCGCCGCGGACCGTGAAGCGGCCGCCACAGCGGCAGGTCTGCAGGCGGATGGCGATGTCCATGTCGCCGTAGTCCGCAATCGGGATCGCCGTCGAGGGGGTGGCCCCGGGCCGGGCGCGTTCGACGGCGCGTTGCTGGAGGAGCCGCAGACCCACAGCGACCGCCGCGATCAAGGCCGCCACGCCGAGGAGGCTTCCCATGGGCCGCCATAGTGCGGGCTGCCCAGGCACGGTTCAAGGGGCGGCAGCCCTGGCCGCGGGCCCCGGTTTGAAGCGGCTCCGGCCGTTCGCTACGGTACCGCCCGCACCGCACCCCAGGAGGACGCCATGCCCCGAGCGTATGCGATCACCGCAGCCATGATTGCGGCGGAACGGCAACGGGTCGACAACGACCTTACCCGCTTCGACGCCTCGCGGGTCATCCAGCTGGACGAGCTGACGCTCCGGCCGATGGGCCCGCGCGACGTCCACCTGCGCATTCTGGCGGTGTCGCTGGAACACAACGTCGACCACGCCGTGCTGGCCGACACGGTGAACATCGCCGAGCTGCGCGGCGGCAAGATCTACCCCGGCAACAGCGCCGTCGGCGAGGTGCTCGCGGTGGGTGGCGAGGTGACCCGCTTCAAGCCCGGTGACGTGGTGATCACCCACTGTAACGGCGAGCCCGACATCTACGGATATCCGCTGCGCATCTGGGCCTACGATCAGCCGGAGTCGATCGGTTGGTACGGCGAGGAAGCGATGGTCAGCGACTGGCAGATCATCCCCGCGCCGCTGTCGTGCGGGCTCTCGCTGTGGGAGATCGCCGCGCTGCCGCTGCGCGCGCCGACCGCGTACCACCTCTGGCGCCGCGGGCATGACATCTTCCGTCTGAAGGTGCCGCGCGAGAAGCTCGCGCGTTTGAACGTGCTCGGCTTCGGCGGCGGGGTCTCGGAGCTCCTGCTCATGCAGGCCACCCACGAGGGGCACCGCGCGTTTTTCTGTTCCGGCAGCCCGGCGCGGCGCGCCCATCTCGAGACGCTCGGCATCACCGGGATCGACCAGCGCGCCTTCAACCGGTTCGCCGACGCCGACGGCGTCAAGGCGTTCCTGAAGGAGGTCAAGCGGCTGACCAATGGCGTCGGCATGCACGTCGTCTGCGACATGTTGCGCGGCCCCGTGTTTGGTGCCGGCGTCGCCGCGCTCGCCCGCGAGGGGGTCAACGTCAGCGCCGGCTGGCAGCTGGACAAGAGGATTGCCTACGATTCCGCCGGCCTGTCCGTGAAGCAGATCACCCTCGACCATACGCACTACGACACGATCGACGGGTGCAACGCGGCCACCGAGCTGTACGGCACGGTCTACCGGCCGGCCGTGCACAAGGAGATCTACGCGTTCGAAGAGCTGCCGCGCGCGCTGCGCGAGATGCATCAGAACACGCAGACCGGCATCCCGATCGTGCGCGTGGCGGCGGCGCTGCCGGCGGCCGTGCGGTCGCTGGCTTCCTAGCGCGCGGCGGCGTGCGCCGGCGTCACGCCGCGGACGGCGTGCGCAGCGCCTCGGCGACGGACTCGAGGTCGATCGGGATCCGCACCCGAAAGGTCGTCCCCGCGCCGACCTGGCTCTCGACCTCGACCCGGCCGCGCAGCAGCTCCGCGTTGCGCCGCACGATCGCCAAGCCGAGGCCAACGCCGCCGTAGCGGCGGGTGGGCGAGCCGTCGATCTGGCGGAAGGGCTCGAAGACGTGCACGAGGGCGTCCTGCTCGATGCCGATGCCGGTGTCGCGCACGCTGAACTCGGCATCCCCGCCGATCCGGCGCAGGTGCAGCTCGACCACGCCCTTGCGGGTGAACTTCAGCGCGTTGAGGAGCAGATTGCTGAGCACCGAGTACAGGCGGTCGTAGTCGGAGGCGAAGACGATGTCCGATGTGTCCTGAATCGCTAGCGCGACGTCGGTGTTGCCTTGCACGTCGTCGCACAGGTCGCGCAGCTCCCCGAGCAGCTTGACGGCCGGGAAGCGAGTGGTGATCAGGACGTTGCGCCCGCGGTCGAGACGGGCGTACTCGAGGACGCTCTCCACCAGCCGGTGCAGGGCGCGGCCGGACGCGGCGATGCGCCGCAGGAAGAGGTGCGCGTCGCCCTGGGTGGGCAGGCCGGGCTCGTCGGCCAGCAGGTCCGCGTAGCCGATGATCACGTTCAACGGCGTGCGCAGCTCGTGCGACATGTTGGCGACGAACTCCGCTTGCAGGCGGTTCGCTTCGCGCAGCTGGAACAGCAGCTGCTGCGTCTCGCGCTCCTGCTGCCGCCGTTCGGTGACGTCGCGGGCGATACAGTGGTAGGCAGCCGGCTGTCCCGGCTGGCTGATCAGGCGGGTGCGCAGCTCGAGCACGGCGTGTGCCGCACCGGGCACCTGGATGTCGATCTCGAAGGTCTGATCCGACTCGAACGCCGGCGGGGCACTCGCGCCGAGGCGCCGCTCGATCCAGCGCCGCGCCGGCTCGGCGACCAGATCCTGCCAGCGCATGTGGCGCAGGCTCTCGGCGTCGACCTGCAGGAAGTCCAGCGCCGCCCGGTTGGCGAAGCGCATGGGCCCGGCGGCCTCGACGACGAAGATCAGGTCGGTGGCGCGTTCGAAGAGGTCGCGATAGCGGGCTTCGGACGCCGTCAGCCCGTCGAACAGGCGGGCGTTCTCGATCGCGATCGCGGCTTGGGCGGCGATCGCCTTGAGCAGCGAGATCTGTCGATCGTCGAACGGCTTCGCGCTCTGGGTGCGCGTGACGGTGAGCACCCCGACGGTCGCGCCCTTGGCGCTGATCGGCGTCAGGGCCAAGGAACGGACGCCGAGCTGCGCGAGGGCGGCCGGCTCGAACCAGCGCTGCGCGGCACAGTCGTTGATGACCACCGTGCGCCCCTGCATGAGCTCGGCTAGCAGGGGCTGGGCCAGCGATGAGCGGACGGCGAGGATCTCCGCGCGCTCGGCCGGCTCGGACGCGTTGGTGGCGGCGGCGGCCACTTCACCGCGCAGATCGTCGACGAGGTAGGTGTTCGAATAGTCGCAGCCGAGCGCCGCGGCGGTGAGGCTGTTGAGCCGGTCGAGGGCCGTGTGCAGGTTGCTGAGGACCGAGATCTCGCGCGCAATCGCAGCCAGAATGCGCTCGCCCTCTAGGAGGGAGCGGGTGTGCGCTTCCGAGGCCGCGAGGTCGAGGCTCTGGCGCCAGAGGGCGAACCGGGTGCGGTCGGCGCCCGCGGCGCCGACACACGAGAGGACCGCGGCGATGAACGGGCCGACGACCTGATGGGTGGCGTCGAACGGGCGTCCGGTGAGGAGAATGAGGGCGTAGTACAGCAGCAGGGTGCTGACGGACGAGACATATTGAAGCTGCGGGCGCCAGGGGAACAGCACCGCAGTGGCGAGCATCTTGAGGGAGAGAAAGAGCGCGGTGCCCGACACGGTCGTGGCGGGCAGCAGCAGCCGGAGCGTGAGCACGGCGGTGAAACACAGGTCGCTTGCCAGGGCGACGCTCTCGGCGTGTTCGGCCAACGGGCCGCGCGCCAACGCCAGACCGATCAACGGCACCGCCAGCTCCAGCGAATAGCTGAGCAGTTGCCCGTCGTTCGCGACCTTGAGCAGGTCGACGAGCGCGTAGATCAGGGTCAGACCGACCACCACCCCGACGGCGGTGGGGAAGCCGGCTGCCAGCACGCGCTGGCGGTGGATAGTATATGAAGGCGCAGGCGCGACCGTGTCCCCCGATATCGGTCCGTGCCGCTGCATGACCGCGCGCATCGTAGCTCGGCCGATTGACCCACGGAAGCAAATTTTACGACCTTTCCTTTTGCCTGCTGCAGGGCTATCAGTCGCCGCGCCGGCCGCGCCCAGCGCGACGATCGCCGCTGCCGAGGGCAATGTGGCGGCAAGAGGAGCAGGGAATGTCTCCGGACATGGATTGGGGCAAGTCGCTCTACAGTGAGCGCGGCGAGGCGCCGCGCCCGGCGCTGCTCGACGGTGGGAGCCTGGTCGGCCGGGTCCTGCGCGACCTCGGGGTCCGCTACCTGTTCGCGATCAACGGCGGACACACCTTCCCGATCCTCGCCGCCCTGCGGGAAAATGGGGTCAAGCTCATCCACATGCGACATGAGCAAGCATGTGCGTATGCGGCCGACGCCTATGCCCGGGCCACCGGGTCGGTCGGAGTCTGCAGCGTCACCGCCGGCTGCGGCCTGACCAACGCCATCACCGGGCTCTGCCTCGCCGGGCTGACCGGCAGCGCGGTCGTGTGCATCGCCGGACAGCATCCGACCACCGAGGACGGCATCGGCTCGTTCCAGGAAGCGTACGGAGTGGAAGTGTGCCGGTCGTTCGCCAAGTACACCAAGCGGGTGTTGGACTGGTCGGCGATCGAGTTCGACCTCCGCCAGGCGTTCCGCGAAGCCCGCAACGCGCCGCAGGGCGCGGCGCTGATCGAGATTCCCACCAACATTCTCTATCACCAGGACGATCCCGCCCAGCAGCGCCGCGGCGCCACCGTCTACGACCCGGCGGCGCTGCGCGCGCAGGCCGATCCCCAGGCGATCGAGCAGGCCGTCGACCTCCTGCTCGGCGCCGCGCGTCCGTTGATCGCGGCCGGCGATGGCGTGTTCTGGTCGGCGGCCGCCGCCGAGCTGCGCGAGCTGGTAGAGGCGACCGGGATCCCCGTCTACTGCCGCCGCGCCGCCCAGGGTGCCGTCGCGGAGGACCACCCCCTGGCGGTGCGCGGGGCGTGGAAGAAGCCGTTCACCGGACGCGCCGACGTCGTCCTCGCGGTGGGCTTCAAGTTTTGGAGCGGCGAGCACTTCGGCGAGGCCCCGACGTGGAACCAGGAGGCGACGTACATCCAGGTCGACCCGACCCCGTCGCGCATCGGCTGGCAGGTGCCGGCCCAGCTCGCCATCGTCGGCGATCCGAAGCTGGTCCTGCGCCAGCTGATCGAAGCGGCCGGGCGCCGCGGCCTCGCTCCGCACGGGTCGGCGTGGGTCGACGAGGTCGCCACCGCCCGAGCCAACTTCGACCGCATGCTCGATGAGCGCGCCCAGCGCCACGGCGCCGCGCGACCGATTCATCCGGACCGCCTCGCGCAAGAGCTCTGCCGCGTCCTCGACCGCGATGCGACGATCATCGTCGACTCGTTCACCATGAGCGGTTGGGTCACCCAGTGGTTCACGGCGCGCTTCGCCGGCCAGGTGATCGACGCCGGCCCCCTGGCGCCGGTCGGCCACGGCATCGGGATGGCGATCGGCGCGCAGCTGGCGCGTCCCGGCAAACAGGTCGTGGTGATCATCGGCGACGGCGGCCTCGGCATCGGGGGCTGGGACATCGAAACCGCGCTGCGCTACCAGCTGCCGGTGCACACGGTGCTGTGGAACAACAGCTCGTGGGGGCCGAGCTTCGAAGAGATGCCGCTGCTCAAGGGACGCACCGATCCGTTCAACATGATCGAGGGGATCCGCTACGACCAGATGTTCGCCGTCATGGGCTGTCACGCCGAGCACGTGGCCGACCCGGACGAGATCGGCCCGGCCCTGCAACGCGCGTTTCGCTCCGGCAAGGCGTCGCTGGTCAACGTCGTCGGCGACAAGCGCGTCGGCCATCCCGGCCTGGGCGGTAACCTGCTCGGGTCGACGCAGCTCTGAGCCGCGGCGCGCCTCCGGTGGCCGCGATCCCTGGACGCCGGCGGACCGCGCGGCGACGCGTCTACACCTTGAACGGCCGCGCCAGCAGAATGCGCCCATCCGGATCGACGACGTAGACCTCGACGGTGTCGAACACGCCGCCGCCGTTCGGATGCGGCACGCTCGGGTTGATGCGCTCCCACTGGTCGCTCAGCGTCATCGCGTACCCGGTGCTCGGCGTCGCGCCGTGAAAGTGGCCGCCGGCGGTGATCGCGGGCCCCGGCGGTTGGGGCGGCCAGATCGCCCACAGCTTGGGCGTCACCTGGTCGTTGCGGGCGACCAGAAAGACGTAGCACGGCAGGCTCACGCTCTGCGTCGTGCGCAGGCGCAGCGAGACGCTGAGCCGGTCGCCCTCGGCGCTGCGCTCGCGCCGGGCCGAGAAGCGGTCGAACTCGATGGCGTCGTGCTGCGGCCGCGATTGATCCGCCGGGGCGACGTCGTCGAGCATCGATCGGCGCAGGATCAGCGCGACGCCGAGCGCTCCGATGAGCACCAACAGGAGCAGCGCCGCGAACTGGTCGCGGCGACGAATGTCCTCGCGGTTGGCCATCGGGCGCGTCGAACCTATCGCCGCCGATACGGGGCCGCAACGTCGAGACACGCCGAATCGCGCCGGCCGCCAACGCCGGCGACGCGGGAGGGCGGACCGGGCGAGTGGCGGGGCTGGTTGGAGGCCCCCACGGCGGTTTGGTATAGCTCGGCCATGTTCAGCCTCGGCTTCGCCGGCACGATCATCGTGATCGCGGTCGTGCTGGTGATCAGCGGGGTGAAGATCGTGCGCGAGTACGAGCGCGCCGTGATCCTCCGGCTCGGCCGGCTGGTGAGCTCGCGCGGGCCCGGCCTCGTCTACGTCATCCCGTTCGTCGAGCAGATGTACAAGATCGACCTGCGCACCATCACCCTCGACGTGCCGTCACAGGATGTGATCACGCGCGACAACGTGTCCGTCAAGGTCAGCGCCGTCCTCTACTTCCGGGTCATCGATCCGGCGCTCGCGGTGACCGAAGTACAGAACTACCTGTACGCGTCCTCGCAGCTCGCCCAAACCACCCTGCGCAGCGTCTGTGGGCAGGCCCACCTGGACGAGCTCCTGGCCGAACGCGACCGGCTCAACGAGCAGCTCCAGGAGATCATCGACACCAGCACCGAGCCGTGGGGTATCAAGGTCATGATGGTGGAGATCAAGCACATCGACCTGCCCCCCGAGCTGCAGCGCGCCATGGCGCGCCAGGCCGAGGCGGAGCGCCTGCGCCGTGCCAAGGTGATCAGCGCCGAGGGCGAGTATCAGGCCGCGGCGCGCCTCGGCGAGGCCGCCGCGGTGATGGAGAAGGAACAGGTGGCGGTCCAACTCCGCATGCTGCAGACGCTCAGCCAGGTCGGCACCGAAAAGAACCACACCGTTATCGTACCGTTTCCGGTCGATCTCATCCGCGCCCTCGTCGGCGGCGCGCAGAAGGCGTGAGCCCCTCGTGGATCGCCGCGCCTTCGAAAGCCGCCGCCGCCGCGTGATGGACGCGATCGGCCCCGATGCGGTGGCGATCTTCGCGGCCGCGCCGGAGCGCACCCGTTCCAACGACGTCGAGTACCGCTACCGGCAGCACAACGACTTCTACTACCTGACCGGCTTCCCCGAGCCCGGCGCGGTGTGCGTGCTGCAGCCGGGCCACGAGAGCGAGGAGTACGTGCTGTTCGTCCGCCCGCGCGACCGCGAGAAGGAGACCTGGACCGGCCGCCGCGCCGGCGTCGAGGGCGCCGTCGTCGACTACGGCGCCACGGCGGCCTACCCCGCCGGCGAGCTCGATCAGCGCCTGCAGAAGATGGTGGCCGAGCGTGACCAGCTCTACTACGCGATGGACCGCGACACGGCGTTCACCGCTCGCGTCATGACCTGGCTCGAGCACGCGCAGCTCACCCGACCGCGGACCGGACGCGGTCCCACCGGCCTGCTCGATGCGGGACCGCTGGTCCACGAGATGCGTCTGCACAAGGAGCCCGCCGAGCTCGACGCCATGCGCCGCGCGATCGCCATCTCGGCGGAGGCGCACCTCGCAGCCATGCGCGCCGCCCGCCCCGGGTCCTGGGAGTACGAGATCGAAGCGCTGATCGACTACACCTTCCGGCGCAACGGCGCCGCCGGCCCCGCCTATCCGTCGATCGTCGCCGCCGGCGCCAACGCCACCATCCTGCACTACACGACCAACGATCGGCGGTTGGAGGCCGACCAGCTGCTGCTCATCGACGCCGGGGCCGAGTACGACTGCTACTGCGCCGACGTGACCCGCACGTTTCCGGTCGGGGCGCGCTTCGAGGGCCGCCAGCGCGCGCTCTACGAGCTCGTCCTGGCGGCGCAGCAGGCGGCCATCGACGCCGTGCAGCCGGGGGCCCGTTTCGACGAGCCGCACCAGCGCGCCGTCCACACCCTGGTCGAAGGGCTGGTCGGGCTCGGCGTGCTCAAGGGCGCGGTGGACGAGATCCAGGAGCAGGAGCTCTACAAGCCGCTCTACATGCACCGCACCAGTCACTGGCTGGGCATGGACGTCCACGACGTCGGGCTCTACAAGCACGGCGACGTTGTGCGCGTGCTCGAGCCCGGGATGGTGCTGACCGTCGAGCCGGGGCTCTACGTCGCCGACCACCTCGAGGACATCGACGCGGCCTGGCACGGCATCGGCGTCCGCATCGAGGACGATGTCCTGGTGACCGCCGACGGCCACGAGGTGCTGACGGCCGCGGTCCCGAAGCGGGTGGACGACGTCGAGGCCATCCGCCGCGAACGTCCGTCCTGAGAGTCTCGCGGCGGCGTGCCGGAGCCCGCCCGCTCAGCAGATCGCGCCGCTATCCTTGTACTGTGCGATCTCGTCCCAGGTGTAGCCGAGCTCGAGCAGGACCTCTTCGGTGTCGGCGCCGAGCTCGCTGGCGGCGCGCCGTACCGCCGGGGCCTGGTTGGAGAACTGCACCGGGCTGGCGGCGACCCGGAAGGGGCCGTGCGTCGGGTGGTCGAAACCCATGATGTACTCGTTGGCGACCACCTGCGGATCGTCGGGGATCTCGGCCGGCGACTGGAGCGGGGCCCAGATGCATTCCGATGCGTTGAGCACCGCGGCCCACTCGGCCCGGGTGCGGGTGGCGAACAGCGCGCTCAGCTCGGCCACCAGCGCGGCGGCTTCCTGCTGGCGCTTGTGCGGTGTATCGAAGCGCGGATCGGCCAGCAGCTCCTCGCGCCCGACGGTGCGGGCGAAGATGGGCCAGAAGCGCTCGTTCTGCAGCATCATGAGCACGATGCCCTTGCGGTCGCTCGACCAATAGGTGTTGACCAACGGGTTGGGGGTACCCCCAACTCCGCTCTGCGGCAGCTCGAAGCCGTAGGTCATGGCGGCGACGATGTCCGGCGACATGATCCACACCGCGTTGCCGAGCAGCGAGACGTCGACTTCGATTCCCTGTCCGGTGCGCTCGCGATGGTAGAGCGCCCCGGCGATGCCGCCGGCGAGGAACATCCCGCCGGTGAAGTCGCCGAAGGCGGGGCGCTGCTGCACCAGCGGTTGGCCCGGTCGGGTGAGGCGATCGGCGACGCCGCCGCGCGCCCAGAACGAGCAGCCGTCGTAACCGCCGCGCTCGGCGTCGGGTCCCTTTTGGCCCTGGCCGTGACCCTTGGCGTAGATGAGGCGCGGGTTCAGAGGCCGCAGGTGTTCCCAGGTGATCGCGAGCCGCTCGCGGGCCTCGGGCAGGAAGTTGGTGAGGAAGATGTCGGCGGTCTCGACCAGCTTGTACAGGATCGCGCGTCCGGCGGGCTGGTTGAGGTCGACGCCGATGCTGCGCTTGTTGCGGCTCAAATGCTCGATGAAGAAGTTCACCCCGCGCGCGCCCGGGATCAACCCCGAGGTGACGAGCCCGCGCATCGGGTCGCCGCGTACCGGGTGCTCGATCTTGATGATGTCGGCGCCCCAATCGCCGAGCACGGTCGCCGCTGAGGGCACGAACCCCCAGTCGGCGACCTCGATCAGGCGAATGCCATCCAGGATCTGCAGCATCCCCGGGGTGCGGCTATTTCGGCTGCGGGACGATGCGCAGGTACGGCTTCACCGGCTTCCAGCCGCCGGGGAACTTCTTCTTGGCGTCCTCGTCGGAGAGCGACGGCACGATGATGACGTCGCCACCCTGTTTCCAGTTCACCGGGGTCGCGACGCTGTGCTTGTCGGTGAGCTGGAGCGAGTCGATGACCCGCAGGACCTCGTCGAAGTTGCGCCCGGTGCTGGCCGGATACGTGAGGATCAGGCGCACCTTCTTGTTCGGATCGATGATGAACACCGAGCGCACCGTGAGGGTGTCGTTCGCGTTGGGGTGGATCATGTCGTAGAGCCCCGACACCTTGCGGTCGGCGTCGGCGATGACCGGAAAGTTGAGCGCGTGGCCCTGCGTCTCCTTGATGTCCTGGGCCCAGCGGCTGTGCGAGTCGGCCGGATCGACGCTGAGGCCGATGACCTTGACGTTGCGCTTGTCGAACTCGGGCTTGAGCCGGGCCGTCTCACCGAGCTCGGTGGTGCAGACCGGGGTGAAGTCCTTGGGGTGCGAGAAGAGCACGCACCAGCTGTTGCCGATCCACTGGTGAAACGTGACCGGTCCTTGCGTGGTGGTCGCGGTGAAGTCAGGGGCGATGTCGCCCAATCGAATCGCCATGATCGATCCTCCTTCGGTTGCGGTGTGTCCGGTAGTCACCGCGTTTCTCGCCCGGAGTCGTGCCCTTGTCAACTCAGCCCGTGCCGGCACGCGCGCGGCGCCGCGGGGAAAAGCGTTGACTGCCCAGCGTATTTTCGCCACCCTCAGGGCACATCGACGCGCCGTGCCGGCGCACCGGAGAACTGCGAGGAACCGTGTATCCCGATCACAGACCCGAGCCGGCAGGCTTCAGGCCACTCGATCAGTCGGAGGAGCTGCAGGCGTTCTATCAGGACCACGCCGTCGTCGATTCGTACCTCAAACGCCGCACCGCGCAGCCGCTGAACGGGGTCCTGCACCGCGGCCAGGTTGCGTTCCTCAACCGCGCGCTCGCCGAGCGGCGACCGCAGCGGGTGTTGGAGATCGCTCCCGGCCCGGCTCGGCTCACCGCCGAGCTGGCATTTGCCGGGCAGGGCATCGCGGTCGACGCCAGTCCCCAGATGCTCGCCGTGGCGCGCGACCGCCTGCGCGACCGTCCGGGCGATTGGGTGATTGCGCGCGGCGATGCGTTCCAGCTCCCCGTCGCCGACCGCAGTGTCGACCTGGTGTACA